>Ga0058691_1000560_pt1 | contig 24781 bp, 19 predicted proteins | sample AgamicAtPrz_FD_55051 | JGI IMG/M metagenome (GOLD analysis project Ga0058691, IMG submission 55051) | Agave microbial communities from Guanajuato, Mexico - At.P.rz | ecosystem: Host-associated > Plants > Phyllosphere > Phylloplane/Leaf | place: Guanajuato, Mexico | collected 2012-05-28
AGAGGCGACAGTACTGGACGGCATCATGCGAAACGTGGCGTTAGTTGCGTTGGAGCCTGATCCTGGAGTAATGGGAGTAATCGGCATATGAAACCTCATGATGGAAAGAGTCTCCCATGCTGCTGCCCCGGCAATGAAATAGTCTTTTCTAATCCGATCAGATGCGCATTTGAGTTAGCCAACCCATAAGGGATCCCCTTGATTTTCGTGCAGTTTACCGGTGTAGACCGATCTAGCTGCGACAAGGGTTGGCGCTCCGCCCCCCAAACAATAATCAATAAAATCAGCCGCTTGCTGACTGGTCTTTCTGCTCCTCCTCAACACCCCTTCGCCGAGCCCCGCCGGGCGTAGGCATACCTTCGCTGGCACGGTCAGCCCTGTATGGCAGCGATAATTAAAGGTCTCAAGGATTATGCTTCGGCTCGCACGTCTTCACTGATGCGCGCATCCGATCCTTGTTTCCCCTTGTCCTTTACGGGGCGCTGGCCGTGTCCTTTCGAAGCAGCCCGTAGGACACCCGCCAGTAGCCTAGTGAGTCGGTGCAGATGATCGAGGCCGTTTTCTGGTTAAGCCGTGCGATCTTTCCGGTCCGGGTGCGCGAGTCCCGATCGTCAAAATTGACGGTATCTCCCACCGAAAAGTCTGCGTTCGCCGCACGTACCCGGGCACGCGGCGGTGCCGAAGTTGTCGGCGCTAGCGGTGGCGGCTCCGCCGCAACGATCGCTGGCGCAAGCGGTTCAAGCCGGGCTGCTTCCAGCAGGGCGTCGATTTTTCCCCCGGTGCGCCGGATCAGCGTTTTGCGCGACCAGTCGCAAATTCAGCGCCTCGTAAAGGGGAATCCATTTTTCCTCTCCACCATGACGCTGCCGCACCTGCAAGGCCGGGTTGAACTGGTACCATCCTTGCGCAACCCGCACAAATAGGCGCCGATTGTACGTGTACTCCCGCTGGACCTCATTGCGCGAGAGCAGTCCGGACAAATAGGTGCGCCGCTTGCGCTCGGGGGCTACGATATGTGACGGCAGGTCGCGCCAGGCGTCCAAAATCGTCGCCGTGTCGAAGCCGCTGCGCGCATGCCACGGCACCGCGAAACGTGACTTGAATAGCACCCAGAATGTCTGTATCAGCAGGTATTCGGACAGATGTCGATCAATACGGACAAGCTGCCCGCCGCTCATCAGGTCAAGCGACGCGGGGGCGATCAACTCATACAGGGTGCCAAACGCTCCGTGCGCGAAGCGGGCATCACGAAACGCTTCCAGCAGGACCCAGTGCAGCGCGTTGCGCCCCAGATGATCGGTGGCATCCGGATCCGCGCCACGCTCGAGCAGCACTTCCACCAGTGCCACGTTGCCGGCGGCTGCCGCTGCCATCAATGGCGTCGCGTTCATTGGCGTACGATGGTCGACACCATGACGGTCACACTGCTGCAGTACCTCCTTGAAGCGCGAGGAAACGTAGGGCGCTAGATACTTGCGTCCTAACGTCGCGCGCTGCTGTCCGAAATATCGAGCTGCATCCAGGCGTGCCTGGCCGGCCAGCCACCCCGCGAGCATCGGCTCGTCGTAGCAGGCCGCATATTCGAGCAACTGCTGCTTGATCTTGCCGCCCGGTGCGGGTTGGCGAAACACCCGATCCATCGTGTCACGCAGCCACGGCTCATCAAACACCGGCCACGGCACCGGCGATTGTCGCAGTATCGATTCGCGAATCGCGTTGGCCTGCTCCTGCTTGCCCTGAAGTTCCAGCTTGCGGGCTTCCTTCTGCCAGTCTTCCTGGCTCGATACCCTGGTGAGCGTTGCGATGGGCTCGGCGCGTTGCTGCACACCCAGCAAATGCAATATCGAATGTTCAAGATCCGACTCGATCAGGTAGACGTGATGGGTCGCCCGCGTCAGCGCGACATACAGCGCGTTGACGTAGAACTTGAAAATCTCCAGCGACCGGTCGGTCTTGTCGCGTGCACGTCGGTATTCGAGGGTGTCTGCCTTCAGATCGTCAGGGCTGACGTCCTGCACGATTTCGTCGAACTGGGCACGATGGTCGGAAACAAATCGATAGAGGATGATGTTTTCGTACTCAAGACCTTTCGCCTCGTGAATCGAGAAGATGAGCGGCNTCTGAAAATGCTCGCGCGCCTTCGCCTTGTCCTCGTCGCGCATTACCAGAACCGCGAAATGCGTCGACTGACGCGCCTGCTGGTTCAGCGTTCTGATGGTGGCCGCTTCGCGATCGGCCATGAGCGTGACGCTTCCCGCTACATTGCCCACCGGCTCGACCAGCATGTTGCTTTCCCGATCGACCGATCCAAATCGCTGTTGTTTGATTTTCAGCAGCGTGTTGGCGACCCGTGTCACCTCATGGGCATTGCGAAAACTGGTCTTCAGAATTCGCAGCGGTTGCCGCAAGGCCAGCGTTTCATCGCGCCAGAAAAGGCTCTTCACCTTACTCCACGCAAAGAAATTCGGGTGCACGATCTGATTCGCGTCGCCGCACAGCAGGAATTGATCGGGTTTCTTGAGGGTGGCGAGGACCAGCGAAAGCTGGGCATTGGTCAGGTCTTGCACCTCGTCGACCACGATGAAGTCGTAGCACGGCGTAGTTCGGCCACGCCAGGCGTGAGCCACGAGATTCAGGTCGTATAGCTGTGCTTCGACGAGCCACGTCCGGTAGCGCTCAAACAGGTCATACAGCTGTTCCCGTTGATGCGTCGGAAAAATCGACTGCCGCGCGCCCAGATCCCGATATGCGTCACGCGTGAGCACACCGCTCGCGTCTGCGCCGATGACACCCCGGATCTCTTCGAAGCTCTGGTGGGCATCCAACCCGCGAAACGGCGTCTGCCGTGCGAACCAGGTCACATAATCTCGCCAGCTCAATTCCCGACCGGGCGGCACCTGCACGCTTTCGACAAATTCCCGATACGAAAGAAACATCGCATCTTGCTGCGAATGCTCAAAGCCATGGCTGAAGTAGAGATCGCGTGCGTTGCGCGCGAGATAGGCTGACTGTGTGACATACAGCACGTTGCCCTCGACTTCCCGGAGCTTCTCGAGCGTCAACGCGGTCTTGCCGCTTCCCGCACTGCCAGCCAGAATCAGCGGTGCGGGTTCCCGGTAGATCGCCTCCTGAACATCGTCGAAGGAGAGCACATTGCCCAGCAGATGGATGTCGCGGCGCACCGGGTGCAGGTAGCGCACCGGCGTCGCGTCTTCGGGCGCCGGCACGTCGACATCGGGAATCCGCGCGTCGTCGATCGTGGCGCCACGCAGGAAACGCGATTTCTCGTACGCGTGATGTTCGATCACTTCGAGTATGAGGGCGCAGATCTGCCCATCATGATGAATTAGCGTGAACAGGAGTCGATTCGCGTAGTCCAATTTGGCACGATAAAACGCCCCGTGCGTTACGCCCACCAGTTTTCTGACCTGGGCTTGCCGAAAGTCGTCGCGCTCGAGCGCCGCGCAAATTTTTTCATATTGCGCGCGCACGCGTGACGTATCCAGGCCAACATATTCAACGATCTTCATGGCAAAAAGGATAGCGCTTCAACCGCCTCGAGTGCGTTCGGTATCAGGGCTTTGTAAGGCGCGTTATCGTCCGGAAAGTTTTTTGCACTTGCCGGTTGTGCTGCAGCCCCAGCTCAAGGTCTCTCAGGGCTTGAACCGCATTCTGCATTGTCGTTCGTTATCCGTCGATTCGGACGCGAAATGTCGCGGGGCCGCCCGTGCGCCCTCGAAAACAGGGCTTATCAAATGCCCCAGCGCGCTGCAATAAGCTCAGACATATACCATAAAGCCTGGAACAGGCCCACGGGAAGAAGTGACAGGGGTGTTCAAGATTGCTCCGTGTTTTCGGGATATCGCACACTTGCATGATCTCGCCCAGGACGTCGATTGAAGGATCGCCTGATGAACGACATGCTACGCTTTCCGGCGTAGTGCCGAAGCCATCGAACGCCGTGTGCTGCAACTCGAGCAGCACGGGGTGGTCGGGCCGCAACTCGTGCCCGCAATGGCGGCTTTCCTGCCCGACTTGGACCAGATCTGGAATAACACGACCAACGCGCAGTTGCCGGAGCTGTGCCGCGACTATCCGGCGTTCTACCGCTACGCGAACGTGATGGAAGAAGCCGCCGAGGCAGATCGGCGCGAGCCCTCGGTGTTGTCTAAACAGCTTGGCGCGCCGTTGCCCGGGCCGTTGAGGTCGCAGATACTCAACCTCTTGAAGGCCGCCGCGACGCTCGAAAACGGCTACCAGAGCCTGCTCGACGCAGGGCGGTCGCGAAACATGACGCCCTACGTCCGGCTGCTCGACGACCTCCATCGGCGCTGGCGTGACGAAAAATTCGCTTTTCTGACGGCGCTGCACACAAGCGGCACGCCCGATCGTACGGTTGAATTCTTGAGCCAGGCGCTCGAGCAGTTCGGCGAGCGCATCGCGCGACTCGCGGAGGGGGGTGCCGGCTGAGCGTGCGCCGACACGCGGCGCGCGCTCAGCCCTGAAGGACGAACGCAGTTCGGGTGCTCGCCCCTGACTGACGGTTTTGTAAGACATCGGTAACGACGGATGTGCCCAGATATTTGCCTTTCGCATGCCCGATTGCTTCGCAGATTTTTTCCCGCTACGCTGCACAGTCCGTTTTTCGCGCGGGAGTGCGGGTGATGGACCAATGGCGACTGGCGTATCTCGGGATGCGGCATTTCCCGCATGAGCTGACCGAGTTCGAGCTCAACACATTCTTCACGTTCTCCGCCCGTGAGCGTGCCCTGATCGACGGCCGCCGCTCGCACCTCTACCGCTTGGCGGTCGCGCTGCATTTGGGCTTCGTGCGGATGACCGGCCGCACGCTCGATGCTTACAAACAGATTCCCAAACGGCTGTGGCAACATCTCGGTGAGCAACTCGGCATCGAGCCGCCCGATCTCGGCACGCTGCGCGCGCTGTACGACGACCGCACCGACACGCTCGCTGATCACCAGAAGCTTGCCTACGAAGCGCTCGGATTCCAACCCATGGCCGAGCACCAAAGCCGTTACGTCGTCCGCTGGCTCAAGGAACGCCTATCGGGCCGGCAGGATCGCAGCACGGCGCTGTTCGATCTCAAGCAGTGGCTTTACGAGCACCGGGTCTTGATCGTTCACGACCGCGCACTGCAGCAACTGATCGTGCAGGCGGTGCAGGACGTGGAAGCCGCACTGACCCATCGGCTCGAGGCGGTGTTCGGCGCTGCGTCGCTCGATCAATGGGGCATGCTGTTGCCGCGACCGGAAGTGGGCGGCGCCAGCCTGCAGCAGTGGCTCTGGTCCGTGCCATTACGGAACTCGACGAATCAGATGGGTGAGCTGTTTCGCAAGATCGAGCGGCTGACCAAGCTCGGTGTGCATCGCGACTGGCCGGTCGAGTGCAACGAAGCGACGGTGCGACACTATGCGCGACGCTGCGCCAATCGGCCGCCGTCGGTCAGCAAGCGCATCCGTCAGCCTGTCCGCCAGCTTGAGGCCGCTTGCTTCATGCGTTACGCGCTCTGTGTCGCCACGGATCAGCTGCTGTGGATGCTTGCCCGCTGGCAGCGCAAGATGGTCAATGAGGCCGGCAGGAAGGTCGACGCAACGCGCCCGGACCTGAAAGCGCAACTCCGTAGTTTCGCAGCGTCGGTCAAAGCGCTCGCGACCGACGCCGCCCTGGCGCACGACGAATTGATCGAGCGTCTTGTACAACTGGCCGACACGACGCTTGCCCAAAGCGGTCCAAGTCGTGCGAGCCTGGTTCGCACGCAACTGCTGACCAAACAGCGTGTCGCCCGTGCATTGCTCGCGAAATTGTTGACGCTGCCATTCGCGTCAGAAATACCACATCCGGTCATCGACGCGCTTGAGGTGCTGCGGACAATCTACGTGTGCGCCGAGCGCGAACTGCCGGTGGACGTTTCGGTGCCGGTCGGGCGTGCCTGGCAACGGATCGTGGCCGGCGACGACCGCGTGCAGGCCCTGCTTGCGTTCGAATGGGCGACCTTGTCTGCCTTGCGTGGCGCGTTGCGTAACGGCTCGGTCTTCGTGGCGCACAGCTTTGCGTTCCGTAGCCGGGCGACGCTGCTGATTCCCGACGCTACCTGGAAAGCGCAGCGCAACCATTATTACGGTCACCTGAAACTGTCGCAGGACCCCAAGGAGTACATCGAGCCGGTCTGCGCGCATCTGAGCGAGGGGCTCGAACGGTTGGCGCAAGCCGTGTCGCGCGGTGAGGTTCGCATCGATTCGTCCGTCCACCTCGACCCAGCCTCGGCGCAGCGGGGCGAGCCCGCCGTGGAAGCGCTGCGACGGGCAATTTTCGATGTCCATCCCGATGGCCAGTTGCCGCGCATCATCCTGGAGATCGACAGCGAAACGCGCTTCAGCTGGTTGTTGTTGGATCGCGAACCCCGCTCGCGGAGCGAGCTGCTGATGGTCTACGCGGCGGTGCTCGCCCACGGCACGTCGATGTCGGCCGCCGAGGTCGCGCGAATGGTGCCGGAATTGTCGGCGGGGGCGATCCGCCAGATGATGCATCGGGTCGCCGACGAGCGGGTGCTGCGAGAGGCGGCGGATGCCGTGCTCGGCTTCATGCACCGTCATCCGATCGCTGAGCACTGGGGGCGTGCGGACCTCGCGTCGTCCGACATGATGTCGCTTGAGACGACGCGCACAGTCTGGCAGGCGCGTGCCGACCCACGGCGGCGCACGGCGTCGATCGGCGTCTACACCCACGTGCGCGACCGGTGGGGTATCTTCTACGATCAGCCGATCGTGCTGAACGAGCGGCAGGCCGGCGCCGCGATCGAGGGCGCCATCCGCCAGGAAGGCACTGACGACGTCGCTCAGTTGGCCGTAGACACGCACGGTTATACGGATTTCGGGATGGCGGTGGCCCGTGGGCTGGGATTCGACCTGTGCCCCCGGCTGGCACATCTACGCGACCGGCGTCTGCACGTCCCCGTCGGCATGAGCGTGCCTGACATGCTGACCGCCGTCGTCGATTGTGACGTCCGGCTGGAAGCCATCGAGGCGATCTGGGATGACTTCGTGCGACTGATTGCGTCGATCCAAAGCGGCCACTGCACGGCCGTGCAAGCGCTGACGTGGTTCGGGTCTGCGGCGCGAGGACTGCCACTGTACGATGGCGGCGTCGCACTGGGACGCCTGTTCCGGTCGATCTATCTGATCGATTATTTCACGCTGCCGGCGTTCCGGGCCGAGCTGCAGCACGTGCTCAACCGCGGCGAGGCGGTACACACCGTGCAGCGTGCGATTCATCAGGGCAAGATTCCTGTCGAGCTCACGCGACACCGCCATACGCTCATGGCGGTGTCGTCATCGTTGAGTCTGCTCACCAATTCCGTGCTGGCGTGGAACACCATGCATATGCAGCGCGCGGTCGATCGCATTGAAACCCTCGGGCAAATGCCAGTGTTGCCCGACTATCTGCGGCGCATCGCGCCGACGTATCTGGAGGGCATCAATCTGCGTGGCACGTTCGAATTCCCGGTCGCCGACTATGCGCATCGCTTGATGCCGAGTCTTGTGATCGGCACACCGGTCACGGGGCGCGAAGCACGCGGATGAAATTGGCAGGAGTCCACGCAAATGGACGACGCATAATATACGGATCTTGTATTTCGCTACAACGCCATGAGTCGAAAATCCACCCGGCGTTCGGGCCGCCGTCCGTTGAGCAAGGAAATGCTGTTGCCGCTTCCGCACGCCCGGACCCGTGCGTTGTCGCTCGAACATCATCTCGCACTGGCCACCATTGCCAGCGGGCATGCCAATGTCGACTTGATGGTTTGCTTGCTGAAGGCAGTCTATACGGCGTTCTATCTGCGCGATGAGGCCCCCGCAAGCGCTGACGATTCCGAGTTCCAGCGCGCGGAGGCAGCGCTGGAACGGTGCATCGCCCGCGCCGAGCGCGGCGAGACGTGGGTCATGCTCGACCGCGACAAAGCCGCCGTCGAGCGCATCCTCGTGCTCCACGACGAGCAGCTTGCGGCCGTGCCGACCCATCGCTACCTGACGGCGCTCGACAAGTTGAATCGTTTCGCGGTGGAGGGGCTGCAATCGCCGATTCCGCCGTTGGCCGTAGGCTGCTAATCGGCATCGAACGCGCGATCGACGAACGTGCGCAATTGCGACAGATCCGTTTTTGCATAACCGGCGGTGGTCTGAATCGATGCATGACCGAGCAGCGCCTGCGCGGCCGGCAGCGGCACCTGCCGGTCGACGACCAAGGTACGCGCGTAGGCATGGCGCAGCCAGTGCGGCGACGCCCGCCGCAGCGTGGCGGCGCTCGCCGGATCGGTCAGGTCGAGTCGCGTGGCCGCTGCCAGGAAGATCGCCTTGACCTCGTCGTAGAGCCCCGAACCCCGCAGCGTCCCGCCCTTGAGACCATGCACCAGTGCCACGTGTTCGCTCGGTGCCGGCTGCTCAGGTAGTCCCCGCAACCGTCGATAGGCTTGCAAACCGGAAACACAAGCCGCAGGCAACGGAATCGCGCGCGGCTTCTGACCTTTGCCACACACGTTTAGGGTCCAGCGTCCGTTGAGATCGAGGTCCAGCGCCGGTAGTTGTCGCTCTTCCGACCAGACCAGTTCGACGAGTCGCACGCCAGCATAGCGGTACAGCTTCCAGATCGCCCGGCGTCGCGCCGCGACCAGCGGCTCGACGTTGCGATCGACTGCGTCGACCTCGACGTCGCAGGCAGTCAACTGCGCAGACGACAGCATGCGGGTCGGTGCGAAACCGGCGTGCCGCCGTTGTCCGCGCACCAGACCCGCGGCCGGGTTCGCCATCAGATAGCCGGTCTCGGTCCAGTACTGGAACAGACTGGCGACGACCGCGAGTGCCCGCGCTTGCGTCGACTCGGACAGGCGGCGTTCAGGTTGTGCATCGTCAGCGACGGCTCGCGAAGGATGGGACAACATCCGCTTGTACTCGAGCAAATCATGCCGCGTCAGGTCGGACAGCGGCCCGAGCTCGTGCGCGACGCACCACGCTGCGAGGCGGCGGATCTCAGTCAGATACGCGCGCGCCGTATGCGGCGACCGGCTGGCCCGATCGCGCAGGAACAGTGCCGCCGCCTGGGCGTCGTCGCCGACGCCGAGCGTGTTGGTCGCGCTCGCAACGGCAGCGAAGCGGCCTGCGCGCGCGAACCACGCCCGTAGCGCGGCTGGGAGGTGGCTAACCAGCAGCGCTGGCTCCTGTAACTGCTCACCCTTGGCTATCGCGGGAAGCCCCGTCTCGCTGCACTTGAAGCGTCGCGCGTGCGCGCGCAACACGCGCATCAGCACGGCTCCGGGCGCGGCCGCGTCGTCGACCGATACGACCCGAGCGCAGCCGCGATCCCAGTATTCAATGGCGGCCGACTGATCCAGCAACAGCCGCATCACGGCCGGCTTTGCTGCCTTCGCGTCGGCGAGCGACGGAAAGCGTCGCTTGACAAGCGCCAGCGTCCAGCGCAAGTAGACGACGTGGCCGAGCACGTCGCTCACGTACGCGATCGCGGCATCGAGATCGTCGGGCAGGCGCTGCGGCGGCGTCGCGCCGGTATCGACCCAGTCAGCGAAGTTCATGGGAGGTCAGGGATCGAGCAAGCGATGGACGGAGTCATTTTCCCTTGCGCTTCGTCGAGGCGCTACCCGTCGCTCGTTTCGCCGTCGCGAGGCCGGTGCGGGCAGTCGGCATCGGCTTTGGCGCGATGTCGCGCAGCAGGTCGGCGAGCTGGGCGTGTTGCTGCGCATTGATTGCCTTCAGGGCCAGCGCCTCGCCGACCGCCTGTTGGCGAGCCTCACGTTCGCGTGCCAGATCGCCGTCGAGCCGATCGCGCTCGGCCTCCAGCGCGGCGATCCGGCGCTCGGCGAATTTTAGTTGCGACGCTGCCTGCGCATGCTCCTTTTTCAGCGCCTCGCGCTGATGTGCGGTTTCCTGCAGCAGCTGTTTCGACAGTGCCTCATACCGATGCTGTGCAGCCTCGAGCGCTGCATTTTGCGCGCGATCGCGGTCAGCCCGCTCGGCCGCCAACTTGTCGAGGGTAGCCTGGCGCTCGTCAGCTTGGGCCTCAAGGGATGCACAGCGGTCCCGCAAGCCCCCGTGTTGGGCGCGCAGGTCGGCCAGTTCGGCGTCGCGCGCGGTGAGTGTCGCGCGGAGGGCCTGGACTTCCTGTCGCAACAGTTCGACGCGCAGATCGGCATCGGTGCGGGCCGCGTCCGCAGTAGCGACGCTGGCGTCGGCCGCCTGTTTGAGTCGGATCACGTCGTCGAGCTGCGCAGCGACGGCGGCTTGCCATAGCGCGCGCATCAGGTCGGCAATGTCGGGCGGTAGGTCGGGAATCGCGACATCGGCCAGGCCTGCCCGGACGACCTCTGCTTCGATTGCGTTCAGCGCCCGCGCGAGCGTGGCGGGGTCGCCGGCACCGAGCCGCGCCCGCAGTTTGCGGACTGACACGATCTGGCGAAAGCGGATGCCGCTGGCTGGCGCGGCGTCGCCGGCCTCGGCCAGCATCGCCAGGACGGCGGAGCGGATCTGTTCGGCTGTGACAGCGGCAGGACGGGCCATGGCAGAAGACTCGAGGTGAATTTGCCTCAATTATTTCATACAACTATAACGTTAGATAACTGCATTTATGCCGATAACAAATAATCTATAAAAGATAATTTTTATTATCACCGGGATACGGGCCGCTGAAGGCCCGTGGGGGCGCAAGACCGCCGGTCGGGGCCCGGCAAAGAGGTGCTGAGGAAGAGTGAAAAGACCAGTCAGGAAGTAACTGATTCGATTGACTATTGTTTTGGGGATGGAGCGCTAAGCCTTGTCGCAGCTAGACCGGGCTACACCGGTAAAGTGCACGGAAATCAAAGGGACCCCCACTTGCGCACGCGCGCGTCCTTCCATGACATACCATTCAATCCCTGCTCCATCACGACGCGAAGGCAGCCTGCACCGTGCATGACACGCGCCCGTGCAATTTCCATGACAAGTTCCAGGGAGCTTTCCCTCAACGTCGTTCGCTGCAACGCTTCGCCCGCAATTTGGACGAGTCGGCGTTTGACCGCCTCCGGCGCTCGACTGTCGTGGATAATGTTTGCCACCCGGGTGATGTCTGCACATATCTTGATTTGCCCCCAATAGGCATTGGAAGCGAGCGTCTGCAGGCTGACGACTGGAACGTACAATAGGGCTCGACCATTCATGTCACATGCGATTTCCACGATTCGCGCGCGCACTTGGTCGCCACCACGACAACGTGAACCCATGTTCCATGAGGCCCCTGAAATACGGAGGAGCCAGTGATTCGCTGCTCTGCCTCACTACCATGGTTTCTCCGATCCACGCCATGTCAAGCGAATATGCTGCGTTTACCGTCCCTACGCTGCCGGATTTCGATCCATTCGTCAGTAGTCCTTCCTGCGCGCAACCGGAATCACCCTGCCCACCATCCTCAACCGCTCGCGCAGGTCAATCGCCTCATGCAGGCGCGACCGTTTGACTTGCGCCACCTCCGGATGAGGCATTCCCGGATACCCGTCACTCAAAAAGCATGACGGATACCGACGATCGCCATGAGTTGCCGATTGGTGCTCGCATCATTGCCAAAATCCCCCATCGACGCCACTGCCGGCACCAACATGCCAGTCGCCGCATCAATCGTGCGGCCCGACGCATGCTGATAGCCAGCCAGCGCATACACATCCGTACGCGCGGACACGTGATAATCCGCCCCCAGGCTCCACTGATCGTAACGAACATCGACATCACTGCCGGTTCCTTTCGTGATGTCGTAGCCTATCCCTACCACCGTCGCCGCGCTCACGTGAAAGTCCAGGTATCCCTGATATGTATTGAATGCCGTATGCCCCACGCCACCTACCGGCATTGCATAGCCGTTGTATCGCACGTTGCTGTACCCCACGCCCGCTGTCCATCGCCCCAACTGATACTGCGCGGCCGCCCGTGCAATCTGCAGCGAGTTGGCCGACACAAAGCCGCCTGAAATCGCGGGCGAATCGGTATCCACATCCGTATTGGGCCGCAATCCGTCGAACGACGCCACGGAGCCATTCGCACTATGTGCATAGAAATACCCCGCCCCCACCCCGAACGCGCCCTGACGATAAGCTGCCGCGAACGCGTAAGTACGGCCAGCGCTCCCGCCGGGCCGCCCACCTAAGGCATACATGGCCGCCGCCTGCAGCCCTCCCAGATTGGGCGTCGTGTATTTAAGCGCGTTTCCCGTACGGAAACTATTATCGTAATTGTCCATATCGCCCGGCGTCGCAAACGTCGAACCGAAAGTACCGTCATTGGTCAGCGGCTGAATCAGATCAATCAGCGGATCGTACTGACGCCCCACCGTCAGGGTGCCGGCCGACACGTCGCTCACGCCTACCATCGCTGTGCGCCCAAAAAGCCGCCCCCCCTGCAACAGGCGACCATTATTGATGTTGAAGCCGCTTTCGATCTTGAAAATCGACGTGAGTCCGCCGCCCAAATCCTCCGTGCCCTTGATGCCCCAGAGATTTGGCGAGATATTGCCGGACTGCATCTGCAGCGCAGCGCCACTCGCACCGTCTGAGCCTGCGCGATTGCCAAAATAGCCCAGCCCCGCGTCGAGCGCGCCGTACAAGGTCACGCTGCTCTGCGCCAGCGCGGGTGCACTACCGACCAGCACCCCGCTGCCAGCCAAGACCATCGAGGTCACCATTCGCCGCATTGATGCCATTCCTTAGAGTGATTGTCCGATCATCAGGCGACAGCCATTGAGCGCCCGCCCATGCCTGTCAGAAGCACGACGGGCCGCCCCTCCATCCGGAAGATGCCGAGCAAGATCAACCCAACTGTGCGCCGCCCACCGCACCGCGGATGTCGCGCAAAATATTTCAGGTTTGCCCGAGTGTGCTCCGCTTGAGCCACGCGATGGATTTCAAATAATGGGGCATGCGCGATGCGCTCGCGAACCGGCGTGTCAACCCGATGAGAAAAACAAGACGATCGTCAAACAGCATGCACCCTGCTATCAAGAATCGCGCATCGCAACAAAGGGCGCGTTGCATCGACCAAACACGCAGGAAAGCGTAATAATTTTGGGTTCCTGCCCAGCCCACCGTGTCGCCTATGCCGTCCTCCATCCAGCAACACCGCCGAGCCGCCGGAGAACACGACGGCATGAAGCACTACGTTGCCCCTCACCTGGGCCAAGCGCGCCTGAACCGCCTTGCTCGCATGCCAGGCGACCCGGTCGCGCGCGCCCGCGCCGAGCTGATGCTATGGGGCTTGCTGGGGGTCACCAATGCCCTGGCTTCAGAGCACCTCCGCGCCTGTGTCGGCCCACACCCGGCGCTGCGCGCCTGGCCAACCCCGTCACCTGCCACGCACGCAGCCCCGATTTCGTTGACGCAGGCCCAACCGTTGATTTCGAACGACGTCGGCGGGCCAAAGCGGCCTGAGTCTATTACCCATGACGCCGACCGCATGGATCACGACGCTCGCGTGCATCGCGCCCCGCGCGCTCACGCGCCCTCGCCTCGTTCCGAGACAACGCCCGATGTCAGACCTACAACCGGTGCCCGGTCGAGCGGCCCCAGCCGTCCGCTTGACTCAATGTCGCCCCGCGTTGGCTCATCTCCCGACGGCACGCAAACACACGGTGAAGCGATCGCGCGGCGAGCCTGGTACCAGCCGATGCTCGACTGGCTCACAAACTGGCCGGATCCCCTTGCGCTTCCCGGCGCAGAAGCAGCCCCCCCTGGGGTGCCTGCCCCGCACGTCCATCACTTTCTGGACACCCTGCGCACCGCGTTGATTGAATCCGACACCCTGACCACCCTGCAGGCCGAGCGATTGATCACGAGTGTCGCGCCACTCACCGCGCATGGCATCCTGATCGTCCCGCTCGAATCGAGTGAGGTGCCGCTCGATGCGCGTTGCGCATTCATCGAGGAAATATTCGAGGCAAGTGGCCAGCGAGTCGGCGCCGCATTGCTGTCTCAAATCGAACTCGGTACGCACGCGGCCAGCGAAGTCCCACACACGCTACTGCTGCTCGGTTTGTCGCGTCCGGTCGCGCGCGCCGTGGCACGCAATTTCAAGCATCGTTTGCAGGGGGCGTTCGGCGCACTGTGCGGCAGCGCTACGATGCAGCGATGGTCCGCGTTTGGCCGTACCCTCAATGTCGAGCATGCGCGTCACGACGGCCTGGACAACCCGCTCATTCTTCCGAACGCATTGGCGCCAAGACCTTCCGATGATGCCGCCATGGACGCACCCACCTTTATTTTGCGAGACCCGGACAACGGGATCCACCGTGATATCACGCTACACATCGTCTCACCGGACAGCACACGCTGGCTTCCCCTGTTATATCTTCGCGAAAATTGGTTCACGACGCACGAGACCCATGCGTCAGCAATGCTGGTTTATTTGAGCCTTTTGAGCCATAAGGGCCGCTACGCCCAAGGATGGAACGAAGACGCGTTTCATCCGGGGGAGTTTGCGGTGCGGCTCAGCGAGGCATCACCTTACGTCGCCCTCGAAAACCACTCTCACACCATCGCGTGCGAACCATCGGGCTGTGCCGTGTTCACGGACGACGCCGGCGGCCAGACTGGCTCAACATACCTCGATCCGCTATCGATCACATGGCATGCGTCTCCCCACGATACGCCCTCACGATTGACGCACGAAAAAACCCTTGAACTACGAACGTGGCGTGTCGCGCCCACGCGCGACGACCGCTACATCGAGTTCAAGCAGCCGATCCCGGATAGCGGTCCACTCTTTGCCGTCCATCACGCGGGCGCGCTCACTGAGGCGGCGCCGCTCTATTACGTGGCCGAAGTCGCCGGCGCGCTCTTCCCGGCGCGGTTCAACCAGCACCCGAACGGCACCTTTCACAGCGAACTCTACGACCTCCAGGACCCGACGGGCACGGGCGTGCCCATCACATGGGACGGAGGCAGTTGGCAACTCGAGCGCACTGTCGGCCCCTCGCGCACGGCTAGCAATACGCCACCGCATGGTGCGTCGACCCGCCAACCGGTTGACGCCCCGCACGCCTCACCTTGCCCTGCAGATCATCGACCGGATGAAAGCACGCCCAATCCGGCTGCCCCGTTTCAAGTGGTGGACAATTTCCACCACAAGGTGCGCACCGCCTTTCCCGATCTACACGACTTGGCCCGCACCACGCTCCATCAAGCGCTCCTGAACGATCACCACGTCGATCTCGATCCCGATCGCACCTGGTTCATGCGTTTTGATCTTGCGCAAAGCGATCCGCAAACGATCACGGGCTGGGCGCACGTTGGCCCGCCCGTCGAGGCACGTCCCCTCACCCAGTGCCTATTGACCAATTTTCCCGCCAGCGCCCAGGAAAACCCCTGGGTGCTCGACCAACTGTCCGGTTTGTACCATACAAACGCCTCCGCCACAGGTCTCTTCGACGGCCGCAGCGAGGTCCGCCTTCGCCCCTCGCAACTGATGCAAACGGTCTGGCAGATCGATTTCTATCGCCTGGCCAAGTCCACGCTCGAACACGCGTGGCAACGTCCCGATATCCAGGACATGAACAATGGCGTCGCCCTGTCGATCGATCTGGCCAATACCCGGCTGGAGGCGGTCGATCGAGACAGCATACTGGCCAGCGTGGGTTATCTGAACACGAGCGCGCCCGCCACGCCGGCCGTTGTCACAATCAATCGGTACAGCGCCACCGACTTGCTCGTCTTTGACACCGGCGATCGCGCGATTTTATATATGCCTCGGCATACCAACCCCAATGAGCGATTTGCGGTGTTCGCCAATACCGCCGCCTTGCACCAGGGCATTGCGGCCATGTGCGCGGATCCCGATCAACGCCGGCAGATTGCCCAACATTTTTCCCAGTGCGATCGCCAGGCGCATGTCGCCGATGATGGCGTGGACCGTTGGCTTGAAACGCTGTCCGGCCCAGACGGGGCCTCATACCTTGCCCGCATCGGATCCGAACGCTTGCACGGCCAGTCCGTGTTTCACGTGCTCGCCGAGCGGCAGCAGCAACGCGCCTTGTCCGATCTGGATACGCTGATTCAGTCGAACGCCGAGGTGCGCAAAGTGATCTGGGCCCGTTATTTCGATGCGATCAACGTCGTGCTTCCCAATCCCTTGACGCCTTTTGTGAGCATCGGATTGCATCTTGATCAAGCACTGAACGGTGACACATACGAGGCGCGGCTGGCGGGCGTCCGGTCGATCCTGTCCGACTCGGCGAATCTGGCACTGATGGCCGTGCTCGACAGCCTCACTGTCGCGGAACGCACAGGCTTTGCCCTCGACGGCGCGGCCTTCCACGCGAACGTGCGCGAACGGCTCGCAGCCCTGTCACAGGCCGGCGCAATCGAGTGGGACGGACAACGCTGGGCCGTTGAGCACGATACGTCTTCGCATGTATCGACGACGTTAAAGACAGTCATTGTGCCCGATATGTATGCACGCGAAGTCCCTGAGGCAGCGCTCGCCTTTCCCGACAGCATGGGACTACGGCAGGCGGCCAACGGCCACACCTACCTGAAAGTTCACGGCCGCTTCGTCGAAATCCGGCCTTTGGCCGGTGCGCTGAATCGCTACTATATCGACAGTCACCCCAAGTTGGTTGTGCGGTTCGAGGATGGCCAGTTTCGCCCGGAAACGACTGCCGAACGTTTGGCCGTCGTCGCCGACGTCGGATTGGGCGGGCGTCAAGGCAAATTGAAATTCCCCCTCGCCCCCGCGTTTGTGCCCGCCGACCTGACCGACATCTCGATGACCCCGTATCTCACCCCCACACCATCCAAACGCCGCCTGTTGCGCGTACTGGAAGGCGATCCCAAACTGCGCAGCGCCGAAAAACAATTGCACATCGAGGTTCGCGAACGTGCCGAGCAAATGGATGTCGCCGCCAAGGATTTTTTTGACCGTCTGGCAGCCATTCCCCCTACCCTCGCCCCGGCCCTGGAGGCAGGGTTATCGGACGCACAGACGTTCGACGCGTTGCTTCGACAGCACCCCGGGATTGTGATTGGCGAATACCATTCTCAACCGGAAAGCAAGCTGCTGTTGGTGGAGAACATGCCTGTATTGAAGCGTCAGGGTGTACAAACGTTATACCTTGAAGGCCTCGTGGCAGATCTGCACGAGACCGATCTCGCCGCTTATTTTGCCTCGCCCGATGCACCGCTGCCCGCCACGCTGCAAGCCTGGTCGGATCAAATTGCACGCGGCAACTGGATCGACCCGGCCGGGGCAGGGACTTTTCGCGCGTTGCTCGAAGCGGCCCGCGCCAACGATATACAGGTCAAGCCGCTGGACTGCGCAGCAACCATCATCGACGACGAATTAACCCGATCGATCGATTTCCTCACGGCTGACGATATCGACGGCACGCGTCGTCTCAGAAAAATGAACTACTTTGGAAGCGCGATCATCCGACAACATCAATCCGCCACCGGCAACGACAAATGGGTCGCACTGGTTGGCGCGTCGCACATCAATACGCACGAAGGGGTGCCGACCATCGACGATCTGACCGACGCCATTGGCGTATGGATCAAAGTGAAACGTCGCTACCGTCGCACTGACATCCAGCCCGGCCTAATGCTTCGCGGCAAAAATCGGGGCTTCGGCTATGTATGGAAACGCCCGCCTGCCAAGCTGCGCCGCCATCGGCACGGGGCCGTGCACATGCGTTCACGACGGCGCAGGACCCTTGCCCACCGCTTCGGCCGTGGTTAAGTACCATGCCCTGTCCCCTCCGCACACGACCGACTTGGGCCCGGATGGTGGCTTTTGGTGCGCGCGATAGCACAAAGCATGCATTTCCCGTCCAGCCCTGCCAGTCAATCGCACATGGGCAAACGCCGGCGAGTCGCCATGCACGCAAGCGGCAAGACGCATGCGTGACAGACCCGCACAAGCACACGCGCGGTCAACCGGTCTGGATCGCGACAATCGTCTCGTTTCGAATTGGTCATCGACTGGTCGCGATACAAGCGAATTGTGCAAGTCTCAGGACCACCTACCACATATCATCAGAATTCTCTAAATACGGAGCGATCATCATGACTTGGTATGCACAAGTAACACGTATGGCGCGCGCAGCACAGTCGTCCGCATCTCCGGCAGGGGATTCCCTCCTCCGTCAAAAGACCACTCCTATCCGGCGGCAAGTACTTGCCGCCGCGCTCGCGTCTACCTCCAACGCCACGGCCAGTAGTTCAGCATTTCGTTCACTGCACAACGTCACGCTGCTCAAAAATAAGTTCGAAAAAATGATTGAGTCAAATCTGGCACGTGTCACTTCGTCAGGCGCCTCCGCCCGCTCTGACTAGGCCCACCACACCGAGGCTGGGCGCATGCATCACGTTCTGCCGACACATCTTCTTCTGCATCGCGACCAGCCTCTCTCTGGCAAAAATACATCTGTGCCATCACGCCTCTGATGCAATCAAGTAACGTTCCCGGCGCTTGCCCTTAATCCATGCAGGCTCCCGCCCGCGACCACTCCACGTTGCCTCGGTCTTGGGATCCTGATACTTGGCGGGAGCGGGTGTCCCGCAGAGACTGAGCTAATGTCGGAAGTGGGTAAGCGACTCAGCGTGGCCGTTTCCCCGTTCGCGCGCGCGTGGGACATGATGGGGATGGCGTGGGGGAGTCCGTGTAGATCGCGGGAGATCGTGTCCGCGATCGGCGATCGTGGGCACGATCCATCCAAATCTATCCAGATCTACCCGGTTAATGGTGTGGGCGGGGTAGCCGGCTGCAGCTTGTCGGCCACATTCCAGGGCAGCATTTCGTCGATGCGGGGGATCTTGTGATCAGCGATGCGGGTCAGGACGTATTCCAGATAGGCACGCGGGTTGATGCCGTTGAGCTTGCACGTCCCGATCAAGCTATACATCGCAGCGGCCCGCTCACCCCCGCTGTCGGAGCCGACGAACAGATAGTTTCGTCTGTTATGCTGATCTGAGCATAAGCGTCGTTATGCACACTTCGGGATTATGACGAGCAAGTGTGACGAGCTACCTAATCGTCCGGGAGCTTGCCACCTAGAACTGCGCATAATCAAAGCGCTTCCAGAAACTTCAGAAGCGCGTCCGGTGGTCGATAGCGCGAGCGACGAGTCTTCAAGGGGGCGATCGCTGCCAGGGCACGTTCTTTCATGGCCAGATCTGCTTCAACATAGCCGTGCGTTGTCGACGGACTCTCATGTCCAAGCCAAAGTGCAATGACTGTGATGTCGACGCCGGATTGCAGCAGGTGCATTGCGGTCGTATGTCGAAGCGTATGCGGCGAGATTGACCGTCCGAGCAACGACGGACAGCCGGCCGCCGCTGCGCTTACCGCGACGGCGATCCGCTCCGCTACGTTCGACCGCGTCATTGATCTTCCCCAGCGGTTGGGCAGCAGAGGTTGTTCGGCGCGCAGGCCTGCAAATTCGATCCAGCGCTGAACCTCGACAGCCGTATCCTTCCATAGCGGTACGGTCCGTTGCTTGCGCCCTTTCCCGTGTAAGCGCACGCTCGGAGTGACGTCAAGCTCAAGATCGCTGACATGGATGCCAATCAGTTCTGAAACCCGGGCACCCGTGTTGTAAAGCATTTTGAGGAGTGCCCTGTCACGCCTGCCATACCACGTATCTCGGTCAGGGGCGTCCAGGAGCGCCTTTACTTCGCTGCGGGAGAGGAATCCCAGTACTGGTTTATCGGAGCGCTTCATCGGAATGGCCAGAATACGCTGAACGATAAACAAAGCCGGAGGGCACTGGGCCGCCACATATTGCGCAAACCCGCGTATTGCAGCAAGCCTTGCATTGCGGCTTCGTACGGTGTTGTGGCGTTCGTCTTCAAGATAGGCCAGAAATTCGACTACGAGGTCTGCGTCGATGTCGAGCAACGTAAGTTGTGCAGCTGATTTACCGCAATGGTCTTCTGCATAGCGAAGTAGAAGACGGAACGCATCGCGATATGCTGCGACCGTTCTGGGGCTGGCAGCCTGTTGCTGCAGAAGACGCTCGGTAAAGAAACGCTGGACCAACGCGGCAAATTCGGATGGTTGAGTCAGCATGGTGTTCATGCCCGGACTCCTTCAGCGTAGCGTTGGAAGCGATCAGCTGCGATGCTCATCAGCTCAGGGATGCCTGTAAAGTACCAGTAGGTATCGACTACCTTGGCATGCCCTACGTAGATCGACAGTGCCGACAGACATCGATCGATGTCCTCGTCCTCCTGGTAGAAGCGCAACGCACTACGGACGATGAAGGTATGCCGGAGATCGTGCAGTCGATGATGACGATAGTCTCCGCGAGGTTTCCAGCCGAGCCGCCTCTCGCAGATTACGCGCAACGCGTACAACATCTGGCGACCGGCCACCGGCTCACCGTCCTCGCGCAGGAAGAAGCGGTCTGAACGGCAACCGGGAACAATTCGGTTTCGCAAGTTGACGTATTCCCGCAATTGTTTGGTGACCGTCTCGTGCATGGCAACATAGCGGCGCTGATGGCATTTGGCGTTGCGGATGTCGAGTACGCCGGCAAGAAGATCGACGTCAGCATCCCTCAGGTGGATAGCTTCGGAGATTCGCAATCCTGTCGTCGCCAGCAAACCGAATAGTGCGCAACACGTTGCTGGGCGCAAACGTCCTGGTGGCCCGAGCAGGCTGGCTTCAGACAGCAATGCCCGAATCTCCTGTTCAGTAAAAATGTGGGGCACCAGTCGACGGTGTCCACGACCTAGCAGATTCCTCGGTGGTATGACCGTGGCGGGATCCGTACGCATCTGGAACTTGGCGAAGCCGCGCAGCGTTTCGATGCGGCGAGCCCAACCTATTTGGGACGCACGCATCGAATCGCGGGCCCAGTCCGCTGCGAGATCCAGCGTCAGATGCTCGGAGCCACGCCGATCAGCGAAGCGGGCGAACGATTCAAGTTGCCTGCCATCGATTGCTAGTTCGAAGCCAAAGCTGCGCCGATACGCAAGATATGCCGCCACACGAGCGCCCCAATCGCCAGCGATGTTCATGATGTGCTCCCCGGCCAGGACAGGGCAACCTCGCGCAGGCGCTCAATATCCACACGAGCGTAGACGCGGGCCGTGTTCAAGCTCCGATGCCGTAGCAGGTCAGCGATTTCCTTGATCGAGACGTTCGCCCTTTGGAGGCGAGTAGCGGTCGACCTCCTCAGCACATGCGTGTTGCAGAACTGATCATCCAAGTTGCATCGCGCGAATGCCCGATTCATTGCATTGCGAACCGCCGCGACGCTTAACGGAATGCCGAATGGAGCGCGATGACGCACAAACACAAATCGACTGTCGGTTAGCGGGCGCCCCTCTCGCAAGTATCGAGCTAAGGCAGCACCAGCCTGTTCAGGCAATGGCATGCGTTGCGCATGCTGGCTCTTGGTGTGCTGTAAAGTCACGACGCCATGTCGCCAGTCTATTGAGTCCAGCGTCAGATGCGTGGCCTCGTCTCCGCGCAGACCAAGATCAAGAATGCAGCGAGCGATGGCATAGTCGCGCATGCCGGACGGGGTGTTGACGTCAAATGCCTGCAGGAAATGCTCGAGCTGAATATCCGAGAGTACCTTCGGCGGGTGCCGGCGGGGCCAGTTGGCGATCGCCGGCAACGTCGAAACAGCAATGCGAGTATCGTCACCTTGCAATGCACGGAATCTCAGATAGCTACGCAGGCTCGTACAGATGACTCCGAGTGAACTGGGTTTCCAGTGGTGTCGGGCGAGGCTGGTCAGGAACGCGTCGACTGCCGGCATCGTCAGATTAGCGGGTTCGGCGAACTCATTTCGGGCGCAGCTTTTGAAAAATGCCTCGAGGTGCCGCACACGATAGAAACAGGTCGAACGAGCCAAGCCGCACGAGTCGCGCAGATACACATGGAAGTTCTGCAACTCGTCAGCCATGGGGCCCGGAGCTGTTGTGGGGATAGCGTCAGCGTAGATTGGCAACGCCAACAGATGATGCAGTGCCGCACGCATCTCCGAAACAACTGATCGGCAGGGTTCTGGACAGCGGCAAACTGGTAGGTGATGCCGGATGAAGTGTTCGACAAGCGCGCTATCAATATCCCGGGCAGAAAGCCGCTCGCGCCTCATCCAATAACTGAAATGGGCCAGGCATCGAAGGTATGCTCCGACAGTACCTCGTGCATAACGTAGTCTCTCCAGCTCACCAATGTACGAATCGAGGAACTGGTTCAGTGGCCCATAGATCAACCAGTCTCGTCGAGCGAGACGTTTCAGGCATGCGTCGGTGGACATGATGGTCTCCGCAGGCAGGTTCGCGGAACTCCATCACACCACGCTTTATTATGCTCAGTTAGAACACCTCGGCGTTGCCCGCTGGACGCCTTGGAAGCTCAGCCGGGAATCCCGGGACGGATCATGCTCGTCATAATCCCGAAGTGTGCATAATTGCGTCCGAGCGCGACACAGCGCAAGGCATTTTCGGCAAGCACGTTGCTGGTCTCGGCACGACCGTCCTCGCAGTAGAACACGAGCGCCGCCCAATGGTTCAGCGAGTAGTTGATCGCTTTGGCGAGCGCGGACTTCGTCGACAGCGTCGCGAGCTTCGCCCTGATCGTCGCTTCGAACTTCGCGAGCAACGGCTTGGTCTTTTCCTGCCTCACACGCAAACGCTCGTCAGGCGCGTTGCCGCGGATGTCGACTTCGATGCTGTAGAGCTCGCCGATCATCCCGAGCAGTTGCTGGGTATCCGGTGTCGGCGTGCGCGTGTGAACATCGTAGATGTACCGCCTCGCGTGATCCCAGCATGCCGCTTCTTGGATCTCGCCGCTCGCAAACAGTTGATCGAACCCGGCGTAAGCATCGGCCTGCAGGATACCGTGGAATGCGGCGAGCCGGGTTTGCGGGTGGACGCCTTTACGGTCCGAGGAGAAGTCGAACCATACCGCGGCTGGGTCGGCCGAGCCGGAGCGGCGATCGTCTCGCACATACACCCAGAAGCGACCGGTCACTGTCTTGCCGTTGCCTGGCGCGAGCACCGCGACCGGCGTGTCGTCGACGTGGACCTTTCCGGGAACCAGCGCGTAGCGCTGGATCGCTTCAACGAGCGGCACGCAGAGCTCAGCAATCTGCCCGAGCCAGCGACCCATGCTGCCGCGATCCAGCGTCACGCCGTCGCGTGCTGCGATTTCCGATTGGCGATACAGAGGCTGATGATCGGCGAACTTCGACACCGCAATATCGGCCAGCAAGCTCGAATGGGCGATGCCGTGCTCGATCGGCAGGCTAGGCATCGCGGGCTGTTCGATGTGGCCGCAATCAGGGCAACACAGCTTGTGGCGGATCGTGCGGATTACTTTGAACGCGGCCGCCACGCGCGCCAGTTGCTCGGATACATCCTCGCCGAGCCACTGCATCAGTGTCGCGCACTTCGGGCAGGCTGGATCCGGCTTGAGTTCGATTTCGTCGCGGGGCAAGTGCCGTGGCAGTGGCTCTCGCGTGGGCGCCCGACCGGGCGGCGCCGTCGACGTCTTGTCTCGGTGCCCTCGCGTCTCTGCAGCACCCTGGCCGGCCGTCAGGTCTTCCAGTTGCGCCTCGAGCTTATCGATCTGCCGAGCCAGTTTTTCGGACTTGCTACCGAAGTACATCCGCCTGAGTTTATCGATCTGCGCCTTCAGGCGTTCAATCTCGTCGTCGCGGGCGGCGATCTCCCGCACCATATTCGCGATCGATGCCTGCTGTTCGAGCACCAGAGCCTGGAGCTCAGCAACGGTGGCGGGAAGCGGCGCATGTTTGGGCATGCGTCGCAGTTTACGAGCCTTCGATGCGGTTTACAACATCGACAGAGCGGCGGTACGTCGCGGCTGTCGCCAGTCGATGCCCTCGAGCAGCATCGACAGTTGGGCGCTCGTCAGATGGATCTTTCCGCCGTCGGCCTGGGGCCAAATAAACCGGCCCCGCTCCAATCGCTTTGCGAGCAACCAGAGTCCGTCGTCGGTCGCCCAAAGCAGTTTCACGAGATCGCCGCGACGGCCGCGGAAGATGAACACGTGGCCGCCCAGCGGATTCTCTTCGAGTGCTGTCTGCACCTTCGCGGCCAGACCCTGGAACCCGCAACGCATGTCGGTCACGCCGGCCGCCAGCCAAATACGCGTGCCTGCCGGCAGCGCGATCACTTCAGGCATTCCTGCAGGAACGCTTCGGTGCGCTCGGCAGACAGGCCGCGAATCTTCACGCGCCGCTTGCCGATCTCCACCTCGATCTCGCACACGGGCGTCGACATCGGTACGCTGCTCATCGCTCCCGATGCTACCGTCGGCTCCGGCGCCCGCAGCACCAATGCCGCGTCGACCACCTCGACGCTCAGCAGTTCCGTGCTTGGCACGCTCGGCGCAACATCCAGAGCAGGGACGACCAGCTTGCCTTCACGATATTGCTTGCGCCATCCGAACACCACATTGGCGTTGATGTCGTGCCGTCGCGCAACAATCGACACCGACATGCCGGGCTCCAACGTCTCCCTGATCACCTGCTGCTTGAGTTCTTGCGAGTACGTGCGATGGGGATGGGCTCGATTCCCTGCGTTCGACATGGCTGACTGGCTCCGTCAATCTAAACGCGCCCATCATGCGTTGGAAAAATAAACGGTCCGGCCGAGCCGCTTACGGAAGTGGTGTACGGCGGTGTGGAGCGGAAACGGCGGGAGGCGGTGGCGATTGCAGGAGAATGTTGCTTTCCAAGGTAACGAACCCAGCAACCAATCCAC
>Ga0058691_1000574_pt1 | contig 24244 bp, 23 predicted proteins | sample AgamicAtPrz_FD_55051 | JGI IMG/M metagenome (GOLD analysis project Ga0058691, IMG submission 55051) | Agave microbial communities from Guanajuato, Mexico - At.P.rz | ecosystem: Host-associated > Plants > Phyllosphere > Phylloplane/Leaf | place: Guanajuato, Mexico | collected 2012-05-28
AGCCGTTCAGCGAACCGCTGGGCCACCGTGGCCCAGTCCGTGAAAACCCCGAGTGTACCGAGGTCCACCGTCTGGAGCCCTGCGTACCCGCACGGATTGATGCCCAGGAAGGGCTTCAGGTCCATCGCCACGTTGAGCGCGACGCCGTGGTACGTGCAGTGCCGGCTGATCTTGATGCCCAGCGCCGCGACCTTGCCCAGCCCCCGGAACGGGTCGGCCGGATCGGCCGGTCCGGTCAGGGCGGCATGCGCCCCGGGGTCGTCCAGCCGCACGTAGATGCCGGGGGCGCCGGCCACGCGGTGGCCGGTCACGCCGAAGCCGTCCAGCGTCTGGATGACGGCGGTTTCGAGGCGGAAGACGTATTCCTTGACGAAGATGCCCAGCCGCTTGAGGTCGACCAGCGGATAAGCGACCACCTGTCCCGGGCCGTGGTACGTGACCTGGCCGCCGCGGTTGGTCTGCACGACGGGGATGTCCTGGGCGTCGAGCACGTGGTCGGCCTGGCCGGCCAGGCCCTGGGTGTAGACGGGGTCGAATTCGCAGAGCCAGAGCTCGTCCGGCGTCTCNGGACCGCGCGCGTCGGTGAAGGCGCGCATGGCATCCAGCGTGGCCGCATAGTCNACGCGGCCCAGGGTCTTGATCAGCATGCCGGCATGCTAGCCGCGATGGACCTAGCATCGGCCGCATCGGGACATTCAGGAGTGCGCCATGTCGCGCCACCTCATGCGCTTCGCCGCCGCGGCGATCGCCCTCGGACTCGCGCTGCCCGCGGTAGCGGCCACCGCGCCGGCCGCGCGCGTGACGCTCGAACAGGCGCTCGCCACCTACGAGCGCGGCGACCTGCCCGCCGCCGAGCGCCAGTTCCGGCAGCTCTCGCAGCAAGGCCTCGCGCTCGGGGACTACAACCTCGCGATGATGCATCTGAGGTCCGAAGTGCAGAAACCGGATCCCCGCTTCGCGCGCTCGCTGCTCGTGCGCGCCGCCGGCCGGGGCCTGGTGCGCGCTGAGCTGGCGCTGGGCCAGTTCCACGAGCAGGGCGAGGATGGGCGGCCGGACCTGGTCCAGGCCCAGTCCTGGTACCTGAAGGCGGCGGAACACGGCAGCGTCGATGCGCAGGTCGCGGTGGCCACGGCGTTCTACCTGGGCCGGGGCGCGGCGAAGGATTTCGCGCAGGCCGCACAGTGGTACCGCGAGGCCGCCAAGGGCGGCGATGTGGGCGCGCAGTACCTGATCGCGTCGATGTATGAATCGGGCCTGGGCGTCGAGCGCGACCTGCGCCTGGCGCGCTACTGGTACGACATCGCCGCCCGCAACGGGGACGAAGCCGCGCCCTACAAGCTCAAGGCCGTCGATGACGCGCTGGCCGCGGACGCCGGCACGGTCTGATCGCGGCTCAGGGCGTCAGAGGACCACTTTCACCATGGGGTGGGTGGTCAAGGTGCGATAGAGCTCGTCGAGCTGCTCGCGGCTGGTCGCGGTGACGGTGATGGTCAGGCCCAGGTAGTTGCCGCCCTTGCTCGGGCGCTGCTCGACGGTGGACGCGTCGAAGCCCGGGTCGAACTGCCGGGCGACGCTCACGATCGCCTCGACGAAGCCGTCCACATGCGCGCCCATCACCTTGATGGGGAAGCGCGACGGGTATTCGATGAGCGACTGCTCGGGCGGGATCGGGGCGTTGGTGAACGAGGTCATGATGGGGAATCCAAATGGGGATGCTCAGAGGCTTTGCAAGCGCTTGGCCCGCTGGTACGCCTCGTAGAGCTTCGCGTAGACCGGCCCCGGCTTGCCGCGCAGCGCGCCGTGGCCGACCGGCTCGCGGTCCAGCCGCGTGACCGGGGCCACCTCCTTGCTGGCCGAGGTCAGCAGGATCTCGTCCGCGGTGGGCAGCTCGGTCTCCGCGATCGGTCGCAGGTTGCAGGCGATGCCGAGTTCCTCGCACAGCTCCTGCAGCAGCCGCACGCGCACGCCCTCCAGCAGGGCCTCGCCCGGCGGCGGCGTCAGCAGCGCGCCGTCGCGCACGATCCAGACGTTGCTGCTGGAACCTTCGGTCAGGCAGCCGTCGCGGATCAGCAGCGTCTCGTCGGCGCCCTGGTCCGCCGCCACCTGCCGCGCCAGCACATTGCCCAGCAGCGAGATGCTCTTGATGTCGCCGCGCTGCCAGCGGAANTCGCGCGCCGTCACGCAGCTCAATCCCTGGTGGCGCTGCTCCGGCGTCANNGCATGCATCGGCTGCGTGTACGCGAGCACCGTCGGCTCCAGGTCCTTGGGCATCGCATGGCCGCGCGCCGCGACGCCGCGCGTGACCTGCAGGTAGATCGATTGGTCCTCGACCTCCGGCAGGTGCGCCACCAGGCTGCGAAGCAGGTCGAGCCAGGCCTCGCGTTCATACGGATCCTCGATCCGCAGCGCCTTCAGGCTGCGTCCGAGGCGGTCGAGGTGGTCGTCGACCCGGAACAGGCGCCGGCCGTAGACCGGGATGGCCTCGTAGACGCCATCGCCGAACAGAAAGCCGCGATCCATCACCGGCACCCGGGCATCGCCGAGCCGACCGAGATGGCCGTTGAGGTAGCAGGGCAGGTCGGCCCAGGGCATCGTCATCGGTGGCTCCCGCAAGTGGTCAGGCCCAAGCCGTCGACTGTACGCCGCCGGCCCGGCCCGCCAACCCCGGCAAGCGAGGGGCCTTGGCCGGCCAGGATCGGCCAGGATCTCAGGCGCGGCTTACTTGATCCAAAGACGGATCGCGTCCCAGGCGCGGCCGAAGATGCCGGCCAGCGGCACCTCGTGCTGCACGACCAGCGGCACCTCGGCCACCGGCGCACCGCCCGAGGTCGTCACCTTCAGCGTGCCCACGCGCTGGTTCAGGCCCAGCGGCGCGACCAGCGGATCGGTGCGCTGGATGTCGGTCTTGAGCTTGCCGCCCTCGCCGCGCGGCACCGCCACGAACACGGCGTCCGCCGCGCCGAGCTTGGCTTCCGGCACGGCGCCCTTCCACACCTTCACGGTGGTGATGGGCTGGTTCTTCTCGAACAGGCGCACCGCGTCGAAGGCGGCGTAGCCCCAGTTCAGCAGCTTCTGGCTCTCGGTCGCGCGGGCTTCCTTGGAGGCGGTGCCCATCACCACGCTCAGCAGGCGGCGCTTGCCGTTGGGCACGTCGCGCTGGGCGCTGGCCGCCAGGCAGTAGCCGGCGGCATCGGTGTAGCCGGTCTTGCCGCCGTCCACCGACGGATCGCGGCCCAGCAGCATGTTGCGGTTGGACTGCTTGATCTTGTTGAAGGTGTACTCGCGCTTGGAGTAGTACTCGGCGTAGTACTGCGGGAAGTCCTGGATCACGTGCGAGAAGATGACCGCGATGTCGCGCGCGCTCGTCTTGTGGCCGGGCTCGGTGATGCCGGTGACGTTCTTGAACGAGGTGTTCTTCAGGCCCCAGGCCTGCGCCTGCTTGTTCATCATCGCGACGAACTGCTCGACGGTGCCGCCCACGCCCTCGGCCAGCGCGACCGAGGCGTCGTTGCCCGACTGGATGATCATCCCGCGGATCAGCTCGTCGACCTTGGGCGTCATCGTGGTGTCGATGAACATCAGCGAGGGGTCGCCCTTGCGCTCGTCCCAGGCGCGCTTGGAGACGGTCAGCGTCTGCTCCAGCGTCAGGCGCTTGGCCTTGAGCGCGTCGAAGACGATGTAGGCCGTCATCAGCTTGGTCAGCGAGGCCGGATCCTGCGGGGTGTCGGCGTCGCGCTCGGCGAGCGTCTGGTTCGTGGTCAGGTCCAGCAGGACGAAGTTGCGGGCCGCGATCTCGGGCGGCGTCGGCGCCTGCGCGGACGCGCCGGTCACCATCAGGAAGCTGGACAGGCCCACGCCGAGGGCCAGGGAAGCGAGGAAGCGTTTCATTCGAGGGAAATCCTTAGGCGCGCGCTTCGCCGACGGCATGCCAGCTGCGCAGCACGAGGTTCTTGAGCAGCGGCAACTGCCCATGGAAGAAATGCCCGACGCCGGGCACCACGATGACCGGCAGCGCCTGCGGGCGTGCCCAGTCCAGCACCGCGCTCAGCGGCACCACATCGTCCTGTTCGCCGTGGATCACGACGGTGTCGGCCGGCACCGTCGCGACGCCGAAGCGGCTGGCGGCCGGACCGACCAGCAGCAGGCGCTCGGCCGGCTGCTCGAGCTGGAGCGCCGCCTGCGACGCGACGAAGCCGCCGAACGAGAAACCGGCCAGCGCCAGCGGCAGCGCCGCGTCGCGGAAGGCGGCGATCACGGCCAGCGCGTCGTCGACCTCGCCGCGGCCCTCGTCCCAGCCGCCCTGCGACTTGCCGATGCCGCGGAAGTTGAAGCGCACGGTGCGATAGCCCAGGTGCACGAAGGCGCGGGCGATCGTCTGCACCACCTTGTTGTCCATCGTGCCGCCCTGCGTCGGATTGGGATGGCAGATCACCACCACGCCGCGCAGCGGACCGGCGTCGACCGCGGGTTCGTCGACGGCGCATTCGATCTCGCCGGCCGGGCCGGCGATCTGCCGGCGCTGGGTCTGTGCATTCATCGAGTCGGGCTCCCGCTCAGCGGCCGACCGAATCGTCGAGCACCAGGCGCTCGACGACTTCGCCGTGCTTGAGATGGCGCTCGACGATCTCGTCGATGTCGCTGTTGTCGACGAAGGAGTACCAGACCGCGTCCGGGTACACGACCGCCACCGGCCCGCCGGCGCAGCGGTCCAGGCAGCCGGCCTTGTTCACGCGCACGCCGCCCTTGCCGGCGAGCTTCTCCGCTTTCACCCGCTGCTTGCAGTGGTCGAAGGCGGCCTGCGCATCGTGCTGCAGGCAGGCGTTCTCGCCCTCGCGCTGGTTCAGGCAGAAGAAGATGTGGCGTTGGTAGTAGCTGGTGGAGCTCATCGCGGGATTGTAGTTTCAGGGTTTCCACCGACCGGCCGTTCGTGCGTTTCGTCACGACCTGCTTGTCCTTCAGAGCGCCCGGCCGGCGGTGGTTCCGGCGGCCGCGGCGGCAGGGGCCGGTCGCTCTGCGTGACCCCGTACAGCAGCCAGGCCAGCGCCGCGAAGGGCCACAACCAGCCCACCCATTGCGCCAGCCCGTACAGGTTGACGAAGCGCCCCTGCTCCCAGAACTGCAGGCTCTCCAGCAGGTAGGGATCGGACGGGGCCTCGGCCATCAGCGCGATCAGCGCAGTCAGCACCACCAGGCCCCAGGCCGCGTTGGCGCGCCGGGACATGAACGCCGCCAGCAGCGCCAGCACGCCGCCGGCGATCAGGCCGGGCTCGGTCGTCGGCGTCAGCCAGGCCCAGGCGTGGTCGGGTCCGAAGTTCAGCAGCGTCGACCAGGCCGTGGTGGTCACGCCGAGCGCCACCGCGCCCAGCACCAGCAGCGCCCGCCGCCGGCCCGGCCGGGCCACCGACAAGGCCAGCAGGCAAGGCGCGAGCAGGCCCATCGCGATGGCGATCGCCTCCAGGCCGGGTGGCAGCGGCGGATCGTCGGCGAGTTCCTTGGGCACCAGCTCCCAGGGCGTGTTCTGGAGCAGCAGCTCCGCCCATTCGCGCAGGCGGGGAAACAGCTGGCCCAGGCCCAGCGGCAACGGCGCCGGATACAGCAGGCCCACCGGCCACAGCGCCAGCAGCGCCAGCGCGCCGGCGCTGTGCGGCACAAACCAGCGCTCGCGCCAGCCGTTCCAGCGCGCCAGGCCGTCCAGGCGCAGCACACCCCAGGCGCAGAACGCGCCCAGCCACGCGCCGGCGCTGTTGAGCAGGAAGTCCGCCAGAGANGGAACGCGGCCAGGGAGGAAGTACTGCAGCGTCTCCATCGCGAACGACAGCAGNGGCAGGCCGACCAGCGTCAGCAGCAGCGCGCGCCACAGGCCGCCGCCNCTGCGGATCACCGCGGAAAAGCACAGCAGGCCCAGCGGCCAGTAGCCGGCGACGTTGATCCAGAGGTCGAACTTNCCCCAGTAGCGCGGCCANGGCAGGCCGATGACGCCGGGCCAGGGCAGGCTCGGGGGCATCCGCCAGGGCCAGAAGGGGTAGAGGCTGGCGTAGACCACCAGCACGGCGTAGCACAGGGCCAGCCAGGTGGCGGAGCTGCGCCGCTGCATCACGGGATCAGAAAGGCTTGACGACGACCAGGATCACGATCGCCGCGAACAGCAGCACCGAGACCTCGTTGAAGACGCGGAACCACTTGTGGCTGCGGCGGTTGGCGATCAGCTCGAACTTGCGCAGGAAGGCGCGGCACATGTGGTGGTAGCCGATCACCACCACCACCAGCGCCAGCTTGGCATGCATCCAGCCATTGCCCGGACCGCGACCGATGCCGTAGTAAAGCCAGAGAATGCCGCCGAAGAGCAGCGCCAGCAGCATCAGCCCGCTGCTGAAGCGGTAGAGCTTCAGGGCCATCAGCAGCAGCCGCTCGCGTTCGGCATGGCTGTCGGCCGGCACCATGGCCAGGTTCACGAAGATCCGCGGCAGGTAGAACAGGCCGGCGAACCACGCGGCGACGAAAATGATATGAAGCGCTTTGATCCAGAGCATCGCGGCATTATGGATGGCGCGAAAAAAAACCCCGGCTTCACAGCCGGGGTCGGAAAGCCTTATCGCTGTCATCACGCTAAGGCTCCTGCTCAGGGAGGAAAAGCAGGGAACGACAGCCGAACGGCTATCATTCAGGAGCGACTTTAACAGATCTGCCGAATTTCGGAATCTCGGCTTTCCCCTAGCGCCCCCCAACCCGGTGGTATTTCTCGGAAACCATGCAACTTCCCGCACCTTATCCCGCCAGCCGCCCCCGTCGCCTGCGTCGCGATGCCTACACCCGGGCGCTGGTCCGCGAACACCGCCTGCACGCCAGCGACCTGATCTTTCCGGTCTTCGTCCATGAGGGGGACAACCGCGTCGAGCCGATCGCGTCCATGCCCGGGGTGTCCCGGCTGAGCCTGGACCGGCTGCTCCCCGTCGCCGAGGAATGCGTGGAGCTCGGCATCCCGGTGATGGCGCTGTTCCCGGCGATCGACCCGGCGCTGAAGACGCCCGACGGCATCGAGGCGACCAATCCCGACGGCCTGATCCCGCGCGTCGTGCGCGCGCTCAAGGAACGGGTCCCGGGCCTGGGCGTGCTGACCGACGTCGCGCTCGACCCCTACACCAGCCACGGCCAGGACGGCGTGCTGGACGAGCAGGGCTACATCCTGAACGACCGCACGGTGGAACTGCTCAAGGCGCAGGCGCTGGTCCAGGCNCGCGCNGGCGTGGACATCGTCGCCCCCAGCGACATGATGGACGGCCGCATCGGCGCCATCCGCGCCGCGCTGGAGGCCGACGAGCACATCCACACGCGGATCATGGCCTACAGCGCCAAGTACGCCAGCGCCTTCTACGGCCCGTTCCGCGACGCGGTGGGCTCGCGCGCCAACCTGGGCAAGGCCGACAAGAAGACCTACCAGATGGACCCGGGCAACAGCGCCGAGGCGCTGCGCGAGGTCGGCCTGGACCTGGCCGAGGGCGCCGACATGGTGATGGTCAAGCCCGGCATGCCTTACCTGGACATCGTGCGCCTGGTGAAGGAGGAGTTCCGCGTCCCGACCTTCGCCTACCAGGTCAGCGGCGAGTACGCCATGATCAAGGCCGCCGCCGCCAATGGCTGGCTGGACCACGACGCGGTGATGCTCGAGGCGCTGCTGGCCTTCAAGCGCGCCGGCGCCGACGGCATCCTGACCTACTTCGCGATGGACGCGGCGCGTCTGCTGCGCGCCGGTGCCTGAGGCCGCGGCACGCGGCCTGCCCGACCGACGCATGCGCATCTTCCATCTCAGCGACGCGCTCTACGAGGAACTGGCCGCGCTGCCCGAGGACCTCCCCCCGGAGGGCTTCCTGTGGATCGGCCTGCCGCGACGCGAGTTCGAACTGCAACTCGGCGCGCTGCAGCAGCGGCTGACACGCTGGTCGGGCGCGCAGCTGCTCGACCTGCATGTCTCGGACCTGATGAATCCGCAGCTGCCCTCGCACTTCGACTACACCAGCTGGTACGACCTCATGGTCTTCCGCCGGCTGGCGACGATACCGGGCAGCCAGCAGCTCCTGGCCGACGACGAACCGCGCAACGCCGCAGGCGTCAATGAAGCGCTGAAGGCGATCGACACCAGTCCCGTCGGCTTCGCCGTCTTCGACCGCGTCCTGATCACCGTGCACCCGGGCGAGTGCTCGCTGCGCGACTACTTCGCCGGCAAGCTCGGTGCGCAGCAGGAGGGCCGCGACCTGCGCGGCAGCACGCGGCTCCCGACCAGCCCGGCAGAGCTGATGCTGCGCATGGTCAACCACATGGTGGACAGCTACCTGGACCTGCGCCGGCTGCTGACCCGCCAGCTGACGACGCTGCAGGGCCTGCTGCTGGACCGCCGCGGCCACTTCCGGGACTGGTCCGTCGTGCTGCATGCGCGCGACACGCTCTCGCGGCTGGAGGACCTCTGCGAGGACCAGCGCAGCGCGGTGCAGGAGTGGATCGACGCGCTGGGCGAATGGCCGGCCGGCGATGCCCGCGCGGAGCGCGAGCGCGAACTGCTGCGTGTGCGCTCGCGGGACGTGCTCGAGCACATCGAGCGGGTGCTGACCCATGTCCGGCGGCTGGAGACCTCCGCGGAGACCTCGGTGCAGATGCACTTCTCGCTCACCGGCGAGCGCACCAACAACATCATGCGGACGCTGACCGTGCTCACGGCCATCTTCCTGCCGCTGAACCTGATCACCGGCGTCTTCGGCATGAACTTCGACAACCTGCCGCTGATCCACGCCGCCACCGGCTTCTGGATCGCCGTCGGCGTGATGGTGGTCACCGCGCTGGCGCTCGGCGCCTTCTTCTGGCGCAAGCGCTATCTCGGCTCCCAGCAGTAGCGGGCAGTAGCGCTCGGGCGCCGGCCTCGGCGCCCCGCCTCAGCGCTTCGCGTAGGGATCGGCGAAACCCAGGCCGAGCATGATCTCGGTCTCGCGCGCTTCCATGCACTCGGCCTCGTCGTCTTCCTCGTGGTCGTAGCCCTGCGCGTGCAGCGTGCCGTGGACCAGCATGTGCGCGTAATGCGCGGCGAGGTCCAGGCCCATTTCCTTGGCCTCGCGCTCGACGACCTCGGCGCAGATCACCAGGTCCGCGGCGACCACCGGCTCGTGCGTGTAGTCGAAGGTCAGCACGTTGGTCGCGTAGTCCTTCGAGCGGTACTCGCGGTTGAGCGCCCGGCCTTCCTCCGCATCGACGATGCGCACCGTGATCTCGCCCGGCAGCTCGAGCGCCGCGCGCATCCAGCGCATGACCTTGTGCCGCGGCAACTGTGCCTTGTGGCGCGGATCGGCGAATTGCAGCGACAGGCTCAGTTCGGGACGGCTCATCGGGCGACTCCCTTGCGAGCCGGCTTCGCGACGGATGTCTTCGCCGCCGGTGTCTTCGCCGCCGGCTTCTTCGGCGCAGGCTTCTTGATGGCGGACTTCTTCGCGGCGGGCGCCTTGGCCACGGTCTTCGTGGCGGCCGCCGGCTTTGCGACCGCCTGCCGAGAGGCCGGCTTCTTCGCAGCAGGCTTCGCAGGCGCAGGCGCGGCTGCATCGTCAAAGCGGGCCGCCGATGCTTCGCGCAGCTGGATGGCGCGCAGGCGGCGCTCCTCGCGCTCCTCGGCGAAGCGGGCTTCGCGTTCCTGCTGCTCGCGGGCCTCCTCGCGCGCCGCCACTTCGTCCCGGTCCTCGTAGGCCTGGACGATGCGCGCCACCAGCGGATGGCGCACCACATCGGTCCGGTTGAAGCGCGTGATCGCGATACCGTCCACGCCGTCCAGCACCTGCTCGGCATCGACCAGCCCGCTGTGCATGCCGCGGGGCAGGTCGATCTGGCTGGTGTCGCCGGTCACCACGCACTTGCTGCCGAAGCCGATGCGGGTCAGGAACATCTTCATCTGCTCGGGCGTGGTGTTCTGGGCCTCGTCGAGGATGACGAACGCATGGTTCAGCGTGCGGCCCCGCATGAAGGCCAGCGGCGCGATCTCGAGCTGGCCCTTCTCGAAGGCCTTGGTGACGCGGTCGAAACCCATCAGGTCATAGAGCGCGTCGTACAGCGGGCGCAGGTAGGGATCGACCTTCTGGGTCAGGTCGCCGGGCAGGAAACCCAGCCGCTCGCCGGCCTCCACGGCCGGACGCGTCAGGATGATGCGCTGCACCGTCGAGCGCTCCAGCGCGTCCACCGCGCAAGCCACCGCCAGGAAGGTCTTGCCGGTGCCCGCCGGGCCGATGCCGAAGCTGATGTCATGCGACAGGATCCGGCGCAGGTAGTGATGCTGGTTGGCCGTGCGTCCGGCCAGGTCGGCGCGGCGCGTGCGCAGCACCACGTTGTCCTCGTCGTCCGGCGTGGCCGGGCCGGACCGGGCCGGCGCGCCCACGTCGTTGGCCGCCTCGACGATCGCCAGCCGCAGCGTCTCGCCGGGAATCGCCCGGTCGGCGCGCGCGTAGAGCGCCTCCATCAAGGCCAGCGTGCGCTGCGCCGCGGCGCGTTCGCCCTCGATGTTGAAGTGCTCGGCGCGATGGGTGATCCGCACGGACAGGGCCGCCTCGATCTGGCGGAGGTGCTCGTCCAGCGGGCCGCACAGGTGCGACAGGCGCCGGTTGTCGGCGGGGGTGAAGGCGTGGCGCAGGTTCAAGGCGGAGGAAGCTCCGTATTCAGGGGGGTTGAGGGCGGTATTGTCGCGCGTCGATGTGCCACGCGCGTGCCGCGCCTGCACAATCGCGCCCCATGCACCGGACCACAGAACAACACGGGGAGGCCGCCGGCCGCAACTCGGCCGCGGCGGCACCGGGAGCCGCGAGGCAGTTCGCCGCCGGCACCGCGGCCGCCCTGACCCTGGCGGTGCCGGTCTGCCTGGCTCAGGTAGCGGGCGCCGCGGCGGCCAGTGGCGAGGGCATCTCCACCTGGTCCTTCGCGACGCTCTGGAGCAAGCTCGCGCCGCAGCTGGCTTACGGCCTGCAGTCCGCGCTGGTGTTGATGGCCTTCGCGCTGGGCCTGCTGATCTGGCAGCGCCGCGCCCAGCGTCACATCGCCTGGCTGCTGGCGCTGATGCCGGGCTGGGTGGTCATGGTCGGCCTGTCGCCGCTGTCCTCCTGGCAGACGGCGATCGCGGTGGTCCTGGCGCCGTGGCTGCTCTGGTGCGCGGTCCATTACCTGATGCGTCGCACGCGGCGCCGCGACCGGCGCCTGCATCGCCTGCTGCTGGCGCAGGCCCTGCTCTTCCCCGCCGCCCTGCTGCTGCCGGTGCCGGCTTCGCGCGTGGCCGGCTTCGCGCTGTGGTGGCTGGGTGCCCAGTTGCTGGTGACCATGGGATGGCATCTCTGGCAGCTGTGGCAGGACATGTTCCTGCCGACGCTCGAGGAGCGCTACCCGCGCTTCGACTTCGTCCTGAGCTGCGTGCTGATCGGCTTCGGCGCGCTGGCGGTGCTGTCGGCCTGGTTCCTGCCGGGCAGCGGGCTGGCCGGCATCCTCGGCCCGCTGTCGCTGCTGGGCCTGGGCCTGCATCGCGTGCGCGAGTTCGCCCGNGCGCTGACGCAGGCCGAGCTCGCCGTGCTGCAGGGGGANCTGCGCCTGCAGGANCGCATCGCGGAACTGGAGCGCCATTTCGACCAGGTCGCCGAGGCCAAGCTGGAGCAGGTCACCGAGCGCGAGCGCAAGCGCATCGCCGCCGACTTGCACGACGACCTCGGCGCCAAGCTGCTGACCATCGTCCACACCAGCGAGTCGGACCGCATCTCGACGCTGGCGCGCGAGGCGCTCGAGGAAATGCGGCTGTCGGTGCGCGGCCTGACCGGCAAGCCGGTCCANCTGCTGGACGCGCTCGGCGACTGGCGCGCGGAGGTCGTCTCCCGGCTGGCCCAGGCCAACATCCTGGCGGAATGGAAATCGCCGGCCGAGGACATCGAGCACACCTTCCCCGCGCGCGCCTACGTGCAGACGACGCGCATCCTGCGCGAGTCGGTCAGCAACATCATCAAGCACAGCGGCGCGACGCACTGCGTGATCAGCTGTTCGGCCCAGGACGGCTACTTCTCGGTGGTGATCCAGGACAACGGCCAGGGCATCCCGCTCGAGCTGGAAGGTCGCCTGGACAAGGGACACGGCATGGCCAGCATGAAGGCGCGCGCCAAGCAGATGCATGGCCAGTGCCTGGTCGAATCCGGCCCCGGCTGGGGCACGGTGATCCGGCTGACCATCCCGCTTTGAGGCGCGCTGGCTGAAAAGCCGCCCGCGGCGTGATCCATTGCCGACGACGCCACACTCCGGCGCCGATCCGGATGGTCAGCCCGCCGAGAAAGCCGTACCGTTGCAAACACCCGCCAGGCAGGCTGCCGGCGCCTCATTCCTGAGCAAGAATCCCGCGCCATGAACCACATCCTGCTGCTCGAAGACATTCCCGAAATCCGCGCCTGGCTCAAGGTCCTGGTCAAACAGGTCTTCGCCAACGCGGTGGTCACCGAATGCTCGCGGGTGCAGGACGCGCTGCAGCAGGTCAGCACGCAGCGCTTCACGCTGGCGCTGCTGGACCTGGGCCTGCCCGACGGCTCCGGCGTCGACGTGATCTCGGCGCTGCGCGAGAAGCAGCCGGAGGTCCAGTCGGTCATCGTCACCATCCACGACGACGACGAGCACCTCTTCCCCGCGCTGCAGGCCGGCGCCTTCGGCTACCTGCTCAAGGAGCAGTCGCGCGAGCTGCTGGTCGAGCAGCTGCAGCGCATCAGCCAGGGCGAGCCGCCGCTGTCGCCGTCGATCGCGCGCAAGGTCATCGCCTACTTCACCTCGCAGCGCCGGCCGCAGGCGGCGCAGGTGCTGCACGAGGTCTCGCTGACCGACCGCGAAACCGAGGTGCTGCTGCGCGTGGCCAAGGGCTTCACGCTGCCGGAGATCGGCGTGCAGCTGGGCCTGTCGCGCCACACGATCGCGGACTACGTCAAGCAGATCTATCGCAAGCTCAACGTGAGCTCGCGCGCCGAGGCCGCGCTGGAAGCGCAGCGCCTGGGCCTGTTCGGCCGCAACTGAGCGCCGCGCCGGCCACGCGCCGGGCAGGGCTCGCCGGCCTCGGGAAAATACTGGACAAACATCCAGCGAAACGCCCGCCGGGTGCCGCCGAACGCGGATAATCCGCGCCCATGATCGGCAAGCTCACCGGCGTCATCGCGGAAAAGTCGCCCCCGCAGGTTCTCATCGACGTGCAAGGCGTCGGCTACGAAGTCGACGTGCCGATGAGCACCTTCTTCAACCTGCCGAACCTGGGCGAGCGCGCCACGCTGTTGACGCACCTCAGCATCCGCGAGGACGCCCATGTGCTGTTCGGCTTCCTCACCGCCGAGGAACGCGCCACCTTCCGNCTGCTGATCAAGATCAGCGGCGTGGGACCGAAGATGGCNCTGTCGCTGCTGTCGGGCATGTCGGTCGGCGACCTGGCGCAGGCGGTGTCGCGTCAGGAGGCCGGACGGCTGGTCAAGGTGCCGGGCATCGGCAAGAAGACCGCCGAGCGGCTGCTGCTGGAACTCAAGGGCAAGCTCAGCCCCGACCTGTCGCAACCGGTGGCGATCGCGAACGACGCGCAGGCGGACATCCTGCAGGCGCTGGTGGCCCTGGGCTACAGCGAAAAGGAAGCCGGCGCCGCGCTCAAGACGCTGCCGGCGGACGTCGGCGTCAGCGACGGCATCAAGCTGGCGATGAAGCACCTGTCATGATCGGCCCCCAGCCGCCCCGCCCCGCGCCATGAGCATCCAGACCGACGACTTCACCCCCGCGCCGCAGCAGGCCCGCCTGATCAGCGCCCATCCCGCCTCGCCCAACGAGGACGCGATCGAGCGTGCGCTGCGGCCCAAGCTGCTCGATGAATACGTCGGCCAGGCCAAGGCGCGGGAGCAGCTGGAGATCTTCATCGGCGCCGCCAAGAAGCGGCGCGAGGCGCTCGACCATGTGCTGCTGTTCGGCCCCCCCGGCCTGGGCAAGACCACACTGAGCCACATCGTCGCCGCGGAGCTGGGCGTGAACCTGCGCCAGACCAGCGGGCCGGTGCTGGAGAAACCCAAGGACCTGGCGGCCATCCTGACCAACCTCGAGCGCAACGACGTGCTCTTCATCGACGAGATCCACCGGCTGTCGCCGGTCGTCGAGGAAATCCTGTACCCGGCGCTGGAGGACTACCAGATCGACATCATGATCGGCGAGGGCCCGGCGGCCCGCTCGATCAAGCTGGACCTGCAGCCCTTCACCCTGGTCGGGGCCACGACGCGCGCCGGCATGCTGACCAACCCGCTGCGCGACCGCTTCGGCATCGTGGCGCGGCTGGAGTTCTACACCGCCGACGAGCTGCAGCGCATCGTGACGCGCTCGGCCTCGCTGCTCGGCGCCGCGATCGAGCCGGCCGGGGCGCTCGAGGTGGCGCGGCGCTCGCGGGGCACGCCGCGGATCGCCAACCGGCTGCTGCGCCGCGTGCGCGACTATGCCGAGGTCAAGAGCGACGGCACCATCACCCGCACGATCGCGGAAAAGGCGCTGGCGATGCTGGACGTCGATCCGCTGGGCTTCGACCTGATGGACCGCAAGCTGCTGGAAGCGGTGGTGCACCGCTTCGACGGCGGCCCGGTGGGACTGGACAACGTCGCCGCCGCCATCGGCGAGGAGCCCGGCACCATCGAGGACGTCATCGAGCCCTATCTGATCCAGCAAGGCTTCCTGCAGCGCACGCCGCGGGGACGGATCGCGACGCTGGCGGCCTATCGTCACCTCGGCGTGGCGCCGCCCAAGCAGGCGGGGCAGCTGTTCGACCTCGAGTAATCGAATCAGGGGCCGGGCAAGGAACGCGGCGGCGAGCGCCGCGCCACCGAACGACGGCAGCAATGAAAAAGGCGCTCCGAAGAGCGCCTTTGTCGTTCCTGATCCGGGGATCAGAAGTTGTGGCGAATGCCCAGAGCGAACGAGTTCAGGTCGTCGGCCTTGTTCGCGGTGGTGGCGTCCACGGCGGTGTAGAAGGCGTAGAGCTTGGTGCGCTTGCTCAGGTTGTAGTTGTAGGCCAGCGTGTACTGCTTGCCGCCGTTGCGGCCGCTGTTGAACGAGGAGCCACCAGCCTTGGTGCCACCGACGTTCAGGTGGAATTCCGACTGGCCCATCGTGTACATCACGGCGGCGCGGCCGATCCAGCGCTTGTCCTTGCCCAGCGAACGCGAGTCGTCTTCACGCTGCGCGTAGCCGCCGAAGGTGAAGGCACCCAGTTCGTACAGGCCGCGGATGGCCCACTGGTTGGCGTCGCCCTGCTTGCTGTAGCCAGCGCCCAGGTGCAGCGGGCCCTGGTCGTAGTTCAGCGCCACGTCGTAGCCGCGCGGATCGACGCCTTCACCGGCGTGCAGCGCGAACTCGGCGTTGAAGCCGCTGACGTTCGGGGTGAAGTAGCCGACCTTGTTGGTCTGCGTGAAGCCGGCGCCCGAGTACAGCTTGTCTTCCGACGTGCCGGTGTCGTGGTTGTGCATCGACACGTAGTCGGCGGTGGCGTAGTAGGAGCCCGGGGTCCAGCGGCCCAGACGGACGGCGCCGAAGTCACCGGACAGCTGCACGCTGGCTTCACGGTTCCAGAACGCCGAGCTGGTCTGGCGGCCGTCGTCCGAGTTCAGGCCGTGCTCCAGGGCGAAGCTGGCCTTCAGGCCGCCACCCAGGTCTTCCGTACCCTTGAAGCCCAGACGGGAGTTGTTGTTGATCACCGAGGCAACGCGGTCGCGGTTGCCGGTCTTGATGCTTTCCACCGAGGTGTTGATGCGGCCCCAGAGCGTGACGGAGCTTTGCGCGAACACCGGTGCGGAGAGAGCCGCGATGGCCGCAGCGATTGCAATCTTCTTCATATCCACCTTCATCAGTTGGAGGTTTCAGCCGGTCTGGCTCAATGGCGGTACTGCAAGGTGTGCGGAGTATAGAAGTGCGTTGCACGCACCCATAACACTCGACGCGAAATTGCAACAGTTCCCCGTTAGGGGTGGGATCCAGGCGGCAAAGGTGTAAGCAGACGGGCCGTCAGCATCTGTCCGGCGAGCAGTCCGACCAGCACGGCAAGCTGCCCCGCGGCCCCGAGCCTGTGGGCGTTCCAGAGGAACAGCGCCACCGCGCCGAGCATCAACAGGAACATCGCCGCGGCCGCCCACGCGCGCGAGGGCGCGACCGCCGGGTCGAAGAGCGCCCGCGCCCGGGGGTCGTAGCCGGGCGCTATGCGAGCGCCGAGGCCGGGCTCCCAATGCGCCGGCTCCCACCAGAGCCGCAGCTTGTCCCGCCAGCGCGGCGTGCGTCGCATCTTGCCGATCAGCCGGGCGTAGACCTGGACGTTCGCCGTCCAGGGATTCCAGCTCCGCAGCGCGTCACGGGTGCCGTAGACGCAGGGGTCGTGGTCCAGTTCCTCCTGGAAGCTGCCGAACAGGCGGTCCCAGATCACCAGGATTCCGCCGTAGTTGCGATCGAGATAGGGGTCGTTGACGGCGTGATGCACGCGGTGGTTCGACGGCGAGCAGAACCAGCGGTCGAACCAGCCCAGCTTGCCGATCTGCTGGGTGTGCACCCAGAACTGGTACAGCAGGTCGACCAGGGCGACCACGGCGTAGACCAGCGGCGGGAAACCCAGGATCGCCATCGGCATGTAGAAGATCCATCCGACCAGCCAGCCGCTGCCGGTCTGGCGCAGCGCGGTGGACAGGTTGTAGTCCTCGCTCTGGTGATGCACCGCATGGGCCGCCCACAGCAGCGCCGTGGTGTGGCCGAGCCGGTGATGCCAGTAATAGAGGAAGTCGTAGAACAGCAGTCCCAGCAGCCAGACCCACCAGGCCCCCGCGTCCAGCCGCGCCAGCGCCGCATGCTCGAAGACCCAGGTGTAGATGCCCAGCGTGAAGAGCTTGGTCAGCACGCCCACGACCTGGCTGAGCATGCCCAGCGCGATGCTGCTGATCGCGTCGTTGAGCCGGTAGGTGTTGCGCCCGCGGCGCAGGCCGATCCAGTACTCCAGCCCGATCAGGGCGAAGAACACCGGCGTGGCCAGCACGATGATCTGTGCGTCGGTCATGTGTCTCCTCGATGAGCGCTCGATGCGGCGCTTCTGTCGATGTCGGCGGCCGCGGTCCGGCGCCGGGGCGTCCGGGTGCCGCGGTCCGCGGGGTCAGGCCTTGGCCGTCTGCGGCGCGGTGGGCATGAATCCGGGCACGCCGGGATCGTCCAGCGCCAGGCCGTGCAGGTGATGGTCGTCGTTCCAGCCCACCAGGCTGAAGCCTTGCGGCGAATGCAGCAGCCGGTTGATGCTGGCGTTGCCCAGGACCCAGCTGCGCGGCGCCTGCAAGTCGATGCGGGTCGCGGCGCGATAGAGGCAGTCCAGGACGCCGCCGTGCGCCACGATGGCGATCGTCTGCCCGGCATGCGCCGCGGCCAGCTCGGACACCACGGCGATGCAGCGCGCATAGAGCGCGGTCAGGCTCTCGCCGCCGGACGGCTCGAAGTCCGGATCGCGGCGGCGCCAACGCAGCGCGTCCTCGGGGAACGCGGCCTCGACCTCGGCCCAGAGCTTGCCTTCATGGACGCCGAACGCCCGTTCGCGCAGGCGCGTGTCGTGGCGGACCTCCAGCCCATGCGGCGCCGCGACATGCCGGGCGGTCACCGTGGCCCGGGCGAGGTCGCTGGCGTAGACCGCGTCGATCGCGTGCTCGGCCAGCGCGGCGCCAAGCCGCTCGGCCTGGCGCATCCCCATCGCGTTCAACGGCAGGTCCAGGTGGCCTTGCAGCCGGCCTTCGCGGTTCCACGCGGTCTCGCCGTGCCGGATCGCCAGGATCTGGGTCGATTCCACTCAGACGCCCCAGACCACATCGGCATTGGCGGATTGCGCGGCGCGCAGCAGCTCCAGCAGCGGCCACAGCCGCTGACGCAGCGTCACCTCCGGCTTGGGCGGCGCCTTGCGGCCCTCCACCTGCGCCTCCTGCGCGGCGCGGTCCAGCGCCTGCTGTTCCTCGGCGATGGCCGCCTCGCCGCGCGCGATCAGCGCCGGCAGGTCCGCGGCCTGGAAGATGCCCTGCGCCGCGGGCTCGCGTCCCAGCGCCTTCAGCGCCTGATCGCCATGGGCCGCCAGCATGATGACGTCGGCGCCCGCCTTCGACTTGAACTTGTACAGCACGCTTGTCTCCCGGCCGTCGACGGCGGCCACCGGCGCATTGTGCCGTCGTCGTTGGAACGCCAGTGGAGAGGTCTCCCGATCCGCGCCGGCGCGCGGCCGTCCGGGTCAGGCGCCGCGCAGCAGGTGCACCGACGCCCGCGCCGGACGCAGCACCGCGGTCTGCGCGCGAGCCGCCTGCCCGGCCTGGGCCTGCGCGGCGATCTGGGCATGGCGCTCTTCGAAGGCCCGCGTCTCCAGCGCCGGCGCGCACAGGAAGCCCTGGTACTCGTGGCATCCGCAGCGGGCGAGGAAGTCGCGCTGCGCCTCGGTCTCCACGCCCTCGGCGATGACCTGCAGGTTCAGCGCGCGGCCCATCTGCACGATGGCGTTGACGATGCCGGCGTCGCTGGCGTCGCCCGGCAGGCCCTTGACGAAGCTGCGGTCGATCTTGAGCCGCTGGATCGGGAAGCGCTTCAGGTAGCCGAGGCTGGAATAACCGGTGCCGAAGTCGTCGATCGCCATCAGCACGCCGAGCTCCGACAGCGCCTGCATGCGATGCAGCGCCTCGTCNGCGTCGCGCAGCAGCACGGATTCGGTCAGCTCCAGTTCCAGCAGCGACGGCGGCAGGTCATAGGCGCGCAGCGCCTGGGCGACCTGCTCGACGAACTGCGTCTGCTGGAACTGCAGCGCCGACACGTTGACCGCCACCGGCACGCGCAGGCCTTTCTCCAGCCACGCCGCCGCCTGCGCCACCGCCTGCTGCAGCACCCATTGGCCGATCGCGACGATGAAGCCGCTCTCCTCGGCGACCGGGATGAACTCGGACGGCGGCACGTCGCCGCGCAGCGGGTCGCGCCAGCGGATCAGCGCCTCGGCGCCGATCAGCTCACCGGTCTCGAGCGACACCTGCGGCTGGAAGTGCAGCCGGAACTCGTGTTCCTGCAGCGCCTGGCGCATCGCATGGTCCAGCCGCATGCGCGACAGCAGGTCCACGTCCTTGCGCGGCTGGTGGAAGCGGAACGCGCTGCGGCCGCTTTCCTTGACCCAGTGCATGGCGCGCTCGGCACTGGCGAGCAGTTCCTCGGCGCTGGCGCCGTCGCCCGGGAACAGCGCGATGCCGGTGCTGCAGGTGACGGTGAAGCTCAGGGTGTCGAAGCAGAAGGGGCGCGACATCGCCTCCTGGACGCGACGGGCCGCGTGCTCCGCGCCGCGGGCATCGGCCTGATGGATCAGCAGCGCGAACTCGTCGCCGTCCAGGCGGGCGACCGTGTCGACCTCGCGCAGCGACTCCTTCAGACGCAGCGCGACTTCCTTGAGCACGCGGTCGCCATAGGCATGGCCCAGCGTGTCGTTGATCTGCTTGAAACGGTCCAGGTCGACGTTGAGCAGCGCGAAGGGGGTCGTCTCGCGCCGCGCCATGGCCTGCGCGTAGTCGACGCGCTCCATCAGCGCGCGCCGGTTGGGCAGGCCGGTGAGCATGTCGTTGTGGGACAGCTCCTCGATGCGCTGGTGCGCCGCGAGCTTTTCGCTCAGGTCGCGGAACGAGTAGACGCGGCCGATCGGCCGACCACGGCTCCACTGCGGCAGCGACACGCGCTCCAGCACGCGGCCGTCGATCAGCTTGAGGTTGTCGCTGGTGTGCAGCAGCGGCGATTCCTGGATCGCGCCCAGGCGCATCGCGTAGGCGGCGCCATCGACGACGCTGCGGCGCATCCAGGCCTGCACGGCCTCGTCGTTGCGCTCGTTGAGCAGGTCCTCGGGAATGCCCCACAGCGACGCCAGCCGCTGGTTGAAGCTGCGGATGCGGCCCGCCAGGTCGGTCACCAGGATGCCGTCGGCGGTGGATTCCAGCGTCGCGCGCAGTTCGGCGAGCAGCGTCTCCCGCTCCTCGTCGTGTTGGCGCTGCTGGGTCTGGTCGCGCATGGCGACCAGCCACAGCCCGTCGCCCTGCGGCTGCGCCACGTGGCTGATGCGACGCGAGACCCAGAGCATGCGTCCATCGGCGTGACGCATCATCGTGTCGGTGTGCAGGCTCTCGCGGCGACCGACGGCGGCGTCCATCCAGAACAGCGCATCCTCCGGCGTCGAGGCCAGCGACTCGACGCTCGCGCCGACCAGATCCTTCGATGCCATGCCCAGCAGCTGCTGCGACGCCGCATTCACCGCGACCACGCAGTGGGTGCGCGCATCGACGAGCCACACCGCTTCCTGCAGGCCGTCGATCAGCGGAAGGAAGGCGGTGTTGAACGCGGCGGGCGCTGCGACCGGCGATCGGGCGGGGAAGTTCACGCGGCCATCTCCCCAGGCGGCATGGGCTGCGGGCCGGCCGACTCGAAGAAATAGGCGATGCGGCTGCGCGGGCTGAGGTAGTCCAGCGATGCCCTCGGCAGTTGCTGCGGCTTGACGCTGCGACGGATGCCGAGGTCGGGCAGTTCTTCCAGGTTCAGGACCAGGGCCTCCTCGCGCGGCACCTTGGCGTCATGGACCATGACCCGGGGCTTGAGCGGCCGCGAGGAGTTCACCGCCACGACCAGCGCATAGCGGTCGTCGGTCAGCTGCACGACGGAGCCCGGCGGGTANACCCCCATCATGCGNATGAAGGCATTGAGCATGGTGGCGTCGAAACGGCTGCGGCCCTGCGCGAACATCAGCGAGAGCGCCTCGTGCGGCGTCATCGCCTTGGANCTGAGNAGCGGATTGCACAGCCCGTCGAAGCGGTTNACCAGCGCCACGATGCGGGCGCCGATGCTCATGCGGTCGGCGTTCAGGCGCTGCGGGAAGCCGCTGCCGTCGGCGTGTTCATGGTGNTGGGCGATGATCAGCAGCGGNCCGGCGCCCACCCCCATCTTCTGGCCCACCATCACGCCCTTGGCGACGTGCTGCTGGTAGGCGGCGACCTCGGCGGCGGTGAAGCTGTCGTCGCGATGGCGGAAGCGCGGCGTCAGCTCCATCTTGCCGATGTCGTGCAGCAGCGCGCCCTGGCCGAGGTCCAGCATCTCGTCGCGCCCCAGNCCGAAGGCCCGGCCCAGCAGCATCGCGATCACCGCGACGTTCAGCGCATGCGCGGTGCCNCGGTCGCCGGCGCCCTCGTTGAGCAGNCGGATGTTGATGTCGCCCTCGACCAGCATCTTGTCCAGCAGCGCGCGGGACAGCGCGGCGGACCGGTCGCGGGCGTCGGTCGGCTCGCGCGGCACCAGGTCGATCAGGTCGCGCAGGGCGGTGGCCGCCTCGGCGTACTGGCGCTCGCACAGCAGCAACGCCTCGCGCTGCTCGGCCAGCAGCCGACGATGACGCTCGCGGGCGTCGTCCTCGGCGTCGTGAGCGGGCTCGGCGACCACGGCCGGAGCGGCGGCCGTCGGCGGCATCGGCGTGGCTTCCAGCGGAAGCTCGCTCTTGCCCGGACTCCAGCGCACCTGCTTCAGGCCCAGCCGACGCAGGATCAGCAACTGCTCCTCCGAACTCAGCTTGAAGCTGCTGAGCGGGAAGGGATGCGACATCCAGCCGAGGTCGAGATGAATGAACATCCCCACTTTCAGCTGGTTCACATCGATGAGCGGATCGGCCGATCTGTCCTTCATTCTTGTAGTTCCGCGCCCGGTTCAGACGCCTTCGTCAGCAGCTTCGGCTGCCCAGGGCCGCAACTTAAATGAAAAGCGCGTCCATCGCGCGGCGCCGCGCATGATCCCGGAGTGTGCGTGCAACTTGTCACGGGTTTTTCCTGAGGACCCCTATGATCCCGCGCAGCCCGCATTCTCATAAATATTCAGGAGACTTTCATGCATGCCTTTGTTTGCGATGCGCAGCGCACCCCTTTCGGGCGGTACGGCGGCGCCCTGTCGGCGGTCCGGGCGGATGACCTGGGCGCGGTGCCCATCCAGGCCTTGATGGCCCGCCATGCGGGGCTGGACTGGGAGGCGCTCGACGACGTGTTCTACGGCTGCGCCAACCAGGCGGGCGAGGACAACCGCAACGTGGCGCGGATGTCGGCGCTGCTCGCCGGCCTGCCGATCGCGGTGCCGGGCGTGACGCTGAACCGCCTGTGCGGCTCCGGCATGGATGCCGTCGGCACCGCGGCCCGGGCGATCCGCGCGGGCGAGGCGCAGTTGCTGATCGCCGGCGGCGTCGAGAGCATGAGCCGCGCGCCGTTCGTGATGCCCAAGGCGGAAAGTGCCTTCTCGCGGGCGAATGCGATCTACGACACCACCATCGGCTGGCGCTTCGTCAATCCGAAGATGAAGGCCCAGTACGGCGTCGACGCGATGCCGGAGACGGCGGAGAACGTCGCCGTCGATTTCGGCATCGAGCGCGAGGCGCAGGACCGCATGGCGCTGGCGAGCCAGACCAAGGCGCTGGCCGCGCAGCGCAGCGGATTCTTCGACGCCGAGATCTGCCCGGTGCCGATCCCCCAGAAGAAGGGCGAGGCGGTGGTCGTGCGCCAGGACGAGCATCCGCGCGAGACCAGCCTGGAGGCGCTGGCCAAGCTGAAAGGCGTCGTCCGACCGGACGGTAGCGTGACCGCTGGTAACGCGTCGGGCGTCAATGACGGCAGCTGCGCGCTGCTGATGGCCAGCGAGGCGGCGATCGCCCGGCACGGCCTGACCCCGCGCGCGCGGGTGCTCGGCATGGCCACCGCCGGCGTGGCGCCGCGCATCATGGGCATCGGCCCGGCGCCGGCGGCGCGCAAGGTGCTGACGCAGGTCGGCCTGACACTTGAGCAGATGGACGTCATCGAGCTGAACGAAGCCTTCGCGGCGCAGGGCCTGGCGGTGCTGCGCGACCTGGGCCTTCGCGACGACGATCCGCGCGTCAACCCCAATGGCGGCGCGATCGCGCTGGGCCACCCGCTCGGCGCCAGCGGCGCCCGGCTGGTCATGACGGCGATCAACCAGTTGCATCGTTCGAATGGTCGTTATGCGCTGTGCACGATGTGCATCGGCGTCGGGCAGGGCATCGCGGTCGTCGTCGAACGCGTCTGAGCCTTTTCGCTTCGGCCAAGCGCCTGAGCGCGGGCCCAGGCGCCGATCAACGGCCACCCCGGATCGATCCGGCGTGGCCGTTTTCAATAGTCAGACAATTGACTTCGCCGCCCTCGGTTGTCTGACCTCTTTTTGGTGCATCCAACCCCGCCAAGAGCTGCCGTGTGCGGCGTTTCGCCCATATCCAAAAGTTGGGGGCGCTAAAGAAATAGTCATGGGCGCCCGTAGGACCACGTAGGCGCCAATCGCACATCGCGTGGGATACTGACCGAGTTTGATGGCGCATACCGCTCATATATGTAGGGCGGCATCGTCACAGGCATGATGTCTGACTATTGACGGCTTGCTTAGCGACGCTCCGATCGCGATTCCGCGCACCTTTTCCCCGCTGACCGCCCGACCACACCGCTTTCCGCAGGCGGTGGGGCGTTGTGCGCAGCAAATGCACCATATTGATGCATTCAGGTGCGAATAGCGGAACAAAACAATTGCCCTGGCAAACATTCTTCACAGGGTTGTCCCTATAGTTTTGGACATCACCTGCTTACGCCCAGCAGATTTGGGCGTCAAACGCACGACCACCTCCCACCATGTCCGCTGCTCGAGCCCACGATGAAGACCTGACCGCCATTCCGGTGGTCGCCCCCTCCCCCGAAGCTGAAGTCCGCACCGGTCCGCTGAAACGCGACCTGGTCGCCGGNNTGGAAAAAGGCCTGGCCGTGATCGAAGCCTTCGATCAGGAACGTCCCCGCCTGACCATCAGCGANGTCGCCGGCCGCACCGGCCTGACCCGCGCGGCCGCNCGCCGCTACCTGCTGACGCTGACCCACCTGGGTTTCGTCTCGCAGGACCGCAAGATGTTCGCGCTGACCCCCAAGGTGCTGCGCCTGGGCCAGAGCTACATGCACTCCGCCCGCCTGCCCCGCATCATCGAGCCCGAGNTGCACAAGCTGGCCTATGCGATGAAGGAAGCCTCCTCGGCCGGCGTGCTNGACGGCAANGACGTGATCTGCATCTCNGCGACGAGCGCGGGCCGCGTGGTCTCGCCGACGCTGCAGCCGGGCACCCGCGTGCCGGCCTACTGCACCGGCAACGGCCGCGTGCTGCTGGCGGCGCAGCC
>Ga0058691_1000576_pt1 | contig 24211 bp, 26 predicted proteins | sample AgamicAtPrz_FD_55051 | JGI IMG/M metagenome (GOLD analysis project Ga0058691, IMG submission 55051) | Agave microbial communities from Guanajuato, Mexico - At.P.rz | ecosystem: Host-associated > Plants > Phyllosphere > Phylloplane/Leaf | place: Guanajuato, Mexico | collected 2012-05-28
GCGGTCAGCTCCGTTCCCGTCAGCGGGACCTCGCTTATCTCCTCGTTATACGGTGACGCGCTTTCCCATCGCGGCGGTGAGATTTGGCTCGGCAGCCTGGCCGCCCTGCTGGAAGGTATGGGGTTTGGCGAGCGCTTCGTGCGTACCGCGCTGTTTCGACTCAACAAAGAGGGCTGGCTGGACGTTTCCCGCATCGGGCGTCGCAGCTTTTACCGCCTGAGCGATAAAGGGCTTCGCCTGACGCGTCGCGCGGAGAATAAGATTTACCGTGCGGAACTGCCCGCCTGGGACGGCAAATGGCTGTTGCTGCTCTCCGAAGGTCTGGATAAAACCACCCTTGCCGACGTCAAAAAACAGCTGATCTGGCAGGGGTTTGGCACGCTGGCGCCGAGCCTGATGGCCTCGCCGTCGCAGCATCTGGCGGACGTGCAGTCTCTGCTTCACGATGCCGGAGTGGCGGAAAACGTGATTTTCTTTGAAGCCCACTCGCCGCTGGCGCTCTCCCGTGCCGCGCTGCGTTCGCGGGTGGAGGAGTGCTGGCAGTTAACCGAGCAAAACGCGATGTACGAGACGTTCATCGATTCATTCCGTCCGCTGCTGCCGCTGTTGAAAGAGGCCGCGCCGGAGGAGCTGACGCCGGAACGCTGTTTCCAGATCCAGCTGCTGCTGATTCACTTTTATCGTCGCGTGGTGCTGAAAGATCCGCTGCTGCCGGAAGAGTTGCTGCCCGCGCACTGGGCGGGGCAAAGCGCCCGACAGCTCTGCATTAACATCTATCAGCGTGTCGCGCCGGGGGCGCTGGCGTTTGTCAGCGAGAAGGGCGAAACCTCCGTGGGCGAGCTGCCCGTGCCCGGCACGCTCTACTATCAACGCTTTGGTGGTCTTACAAGCGCATAAGGAGTGAAGATGCCAGTTTATCAAATTGACGGTCTGACGCCGGTCGTGCCGGACGAGAGCTATGTTCACCCGACGGCGGTGCTGATTGGCGACGTGATTCTGGGCAAAGGCGTTTACGTCGGTCCTAACGCCAGCCTGCGCGGTGATTTTGGCCGTATCGTGGTGAAAGACGGTGCCAACATTCAGGACAACTGCGTGATGCACGGCTTCCCGGAGCAGGACACGGTGGTGGAAGAGGACGGGCATATCGGCCACAGCGCTATTCTCCACGGCTGCGTGATCCGCCGCAATGCGCTGGTGGGCATGAACGCGGTGGTGATGGACGGAGCGGTCATCGGTGAAAACAGCATCGTCGGCGCGGCGGCGTTCGTGAAGGCGAAAGCGGAGATGCCCGCTAACCATTTGATCATCGGCAGCCCGGCCAAAGCGATTCGCGAGCTGAGCGAGCAGGAGCTGGCGTGGAAGCAGCAGGGCACGCGGGAGTATCAGGTGCTGGTGGAGCGCTGCAAGCTCACTATGCACCAGGTGGAGCCGCTGCGAGAAGTTGAGCCTGACCGGAAACGGCTGGCGTTTGATGAGAACTTAAGGCCGAAGTCGGCGGTGTAGGGCTCAGACCGTCTTTTTTCGCCATATCCATCAACAGCGCGATGCCGATGTAATTACTCCAGTTAAAGGTATTTTGCAGCACCACCACCGCATTGCCTTTTTCTTTGTCATAGCCGATAAAGCTGGAGTAGCCGCCGATATAGCCGACCTGATAGGTGATTTTTTCCAGGCCGATAAAGTCCGTTGTCCAGGCAATACCCTGTACCCCGTCGGGACGTTGAATATCGGTATTTCTCACTTCGGCAAAGACATTGTCCAGCAGGGGACTGTGGGTCGTCGAGACGTGATAGCGGGCATAGGCCGCCAGATCTTCGGCGTTGCTGTACAAGCTCGCTGCCGCCACCATGTTGTTGGAAAAATGCCAGTCCGGGGTGAGCTGCCCGCGCGGGATGAATTTCGGCTGATCGCCCGCGTGGCCGAGCGCACGCTGCGGGTAGCCTTTGAGCTGCTGGGGAATAAAGCTGCTGTTAGCCATTTGCAGCGGACGGAAAATATAGCGCGAGGCTAAACTCTGGATATCTTCGCCGGTCTTGTGCTTCAGGATATAGCCGATCAGGGCGTAGCCGGTATTGGAATATTGCGGCACTTTATTCTTTGGCGCCCGCCAGTCGGCGAGGTAGCGCAGCACGTGATCGCTGTCCAGCTCGCTATAGAAATTTTCGCCCGTGCTTAAATAGCCGATGAATTTCCCAAGCATCGGAACATCCATATTCTGACGCGGCAGGCCGGAGGTGTGGGTTACCAGTTCAAGCAGGGTGATTTTTTGTGCATCCGCGCTAAGCGGCGTCCCCGGCGGTAGCAATGTCGCTAGGTTATCGTTCCAGTTCAGTTGCCCTTCATTCACCAGACAAGCCACCACTTCCGCCGTGATCCCTTTGCTGAGCGAGCCGAGCGCAAACAGGGTGTCGGGCCTGACCGGATAGCGATTGACCGCATCGGTTACGCCCCAGGTGTAAAACTGCGGCGAGCCGTGATTATGGATCACCGCGACCGTCATCCCGGGAACGGATTTTTGCGCCATATAGTGACGCACCACGCTGTCAACGTCGCCATCCAGCGAATCATGGGTGAGAAGTTCCTGAGTACCTTCCGGGGAGGACATCTGTGAGAGCGTGCCACAACCGCTGAGGAGTGGGAGAGTAAGCAGAAGCCAGCGAATTTTTTTTGTTATGTTCTGCATACCTGATAGCGAGTGTGGTGGTCATTGGCGCGCCAGGAATGTATCACAAATAGCCTGCCTGAATGTAAACTTTCTAAACGGCGGCGGCCCTGTTGATGGTCACCGTGACTTTTCGGCCAGCCTTGAGGGATTTCAGTATGACTCGCTTTTATCAACTTACCGCCACCCGCCTGGATGGCCGCCTTATCTCAATGGCCGACTATGCGGGAAAGGTGGTTTTGGTCGTCAATACCGCCAGCCAGTGTGGCTTTACGCCGCAATATGCTGGCCTTGAAGCGCTATACAAGAAATACGCCGATCAAGGACTAGTGGTGCTGGGCTTCCCCTGCAACCAGTTCGGTAAACAGGAACCCGGCGGCGCCGACGAAATCTCGAAAACCTGTTACATCAACTACGGCGTGAGCTTCCCGATGTTTGAGAAGGTAGAAGTTAACGGTAACGCAGCGCACCCGCTGTTTCGTTATCTGAAAAACGAATTGCCCGGCGTGCTGGGAGGGCGGATCAAGTGGAACTTTACTAAGTTTCTGATCGGCCGCGACGGTAAACCACTCAAGCGTTTTGCACCGATGACCACGCCAGAGAAAATGGAGAGGGCGATTGTGGAGGCTTTGGGGAGGTGAGAGTTTTGGTGAATGGAATTAACCATGAGTCGGGCACTTCCGGAATACCCGATGTCCGCTTTGTGCCAGGAGCGGACTTTTAGTTCGCTATAGTACCGTTTATAACCGTATGAGATGGAAAATAAAGAAGCCGCCAACTGGCGGCTTTTGTGCAGGAAGGTAAATTTAGCAGTATTCGATAATATCAAACCCTTCATCAGCCGTTGGCTCTTCGAAATAGCGCGTTATGATATCAAATTGTTGATCTGAGGCAGAAAATTCATGCACGCCTTCTGCATTACGGGCGCGCAAGCGGGATTTACATACTTCATCAGAAACTTTCAGATAGTGCAGCTGATTACTGGCACCTGACTCCTTAATAATGCTCATCATCCATTCACGATTTGTTTGTGTGTTTGCCGGGAAATCAAGAACTACTGATAAACCAGCGTTGAGTAGTGAAACCAGATGAGGCTTCATGGCATTTCTTAGTCTTAATGAATACTGCACATAATCAGATATGGATTGCATTTCATTGGTAAAGAGGGCAGCCAGCCAGCGATCCTCGCTGACAATTACAGTCCCAGGTGATGATCCTAATTTTGCTGACAATGTGGATTTTCCTGATGCAATTTTTCCACATAACAAGTGCAAGACAGGTTTTTCAGGCGTCGCTACTGCATTTGTGTCCATTCTTTACCTCACTGAATTGTTACCGGTAAGGCCCGCCTTACCGGCGGGAAAATGGCGAACGTTATCCCACCTGAGTCAGACAGGTGATAATAATCATTGAATAGGTTAGGACTGAGTGTGTTTTCATCGTCATTCAACTTAACAGAAAAAGACTCACACCGTTGGTGAAAATAGCATAAGGGTGCGCCCACTGTTCGCTCAAAGCAGGCGTTTCCCCCTACTATGCTGCTTTCCAAAAACCATTTATCCCCGCAGCCACGGCGTAATCGTCAGCCCGGTAAGCAAGCCTTCCGGGCTGAGCAGGCGAGTGACGGTTTGCCCCCACGGTTCCGTGCGGTTAGCCACCAGCATCCGATAGCCTTTTTCGCTCAGAACGCGGGTAGCCGAGTCCAAATCCTGTACCTCATACTCAACCCATCCCTGCGGTATCGGGTGCTCAACTGGCCACTGTTCTTCTCCAAAGCAGGACGCAGCAGCCTGTGCGAGCGGCCAGACGGCGAAATGCTTCACGCCTTCCAGCTGATCCTCCTCAGTGAGCAGATAATCGGTGTTTCCCTCCATCGGCTTCAGCGGAAGGCCGAGTGTCTGAACATAAAACGCGCTGCTGGACTCCGTATCCCGCGAAATGGGCCCGAACCCGGCGACGAACAAGACATCAATTTCCGGTAACGTCTGCGGCATATCCACTCCTGAATGAGGTGAAATTCACCCTGAATTTATCTTACGAACGGCGGAAATACGACCCTTAATTCTGGTATCGCATTCACCGTGCCTGCACGTCCACGACGGGTTTAAAATTCAGCGCGATAACGATCAGCAGCACGACTCCCGCACTCATGATCAGCCATGCGCTGGTCAGCGAGACCGAACTGTCGCGAACGATCCCCGCAATTAACGGCATAAGCGCGGCGATCGTGTATCCGCCTCCCTGAACTTTAGACAGCAACTTCCCGGCCTGCGCGGGCGTTCGCGCATGATCGAACGTGACGATGAGCGACAGCGGGAAGAGGGCGCCGATCCCGGTGCCAAGCAGCAACGTGGATAATACAGGCGTCGTACCCGGCGCAAAGACCAGACACAGTAATCCTGCCAGCAGCAACAGCAANACGGCNATCAGCGGCACGCGNCGNTCGGGGAATTTACCGATCAGCGCGGAGACGGCAAACCCGGCGACAACCTCGGTTAACGTCAGCCAGGCCAGCATGTAGCCGCTGCTGCGTGCGGACCATCCCGCCTGAATATAGAGCGGGGGCAGCCAGGCCAATACCAGCGTGTAGGCGCCCGTTCCCACGCCGAAAAAGAGCAACAGTAGCCCTGTGCGAGAGGACGAGAGCGTAACGGTTTCGCGTGCTGTTTTTTCCCCTTGAGGATGCTTAACCAGCGTTAACCACAGTATCAGCGCCAGCAGCGCTAACAGCCCGGCCAATGCCAGCGCGGGCTTCAGCGTGAGCCATGAAAACAACGGCTCTGCGCTCGCGGCGGCGACTGCCGCACCGGCCATAATGCCCGTGCTGAAAAGCGACATCACCGTGCTGGCCGTTTGCGTATATTCCTTTTTTATCAGGGCAGGCATTAACGCCTGGATCGTGCCTATGCTGGCCCCGCCCAGTAGCGCGGTGCCCATAAGACTCTCCGGTGAGGCGCTAAAACCGCGCAGCAAACAGGCCGCAAGCAGGATAAAGAGCCCAAACATAATTCCCCGTACGGCGCCGACTCGGGCTAAAAGCCAGGGGCCACACAGGGCGGCAAGCCCCATCATCGCGACCGGCAGGGTGGTTAGCAGGCTGAATTGCGTAGCGGTCAGCCCTGCTTCGCGCTGCAGCACNGAAAACAGCGGTCCGACAGAAGCCAGAATGGGGCGCAGGTTCAGCCCGACGATAAAAGCGATAACGGCGAAGAGTAAAGGCGACGTGCGTTTCAACATGGAGTCCTTTTCGGTTGTGAATGGTCCGGACAAATTGCCACGAGCATTTATCTTAACGTTAAGATAAAATATGTTTTTGCGTAAGATGTACCGCACAACAGGATAAATTCGCACGCCATCAGGGGTGAAAATGCAAGATCACGTAGACTTCGTTGTCGGCCAGTGGAGCCGCGCCATGCCGGAGCTGGACGCCTCGTCGATGAAAATTTTTGGCCGAATGCTCCGGCTGATGAAGCATCTGGGAAAAGAATGGGCGCAGGCGATGGCGCAGTTTGGCTTTCGCGAGGGCGAGTTTGACGTGCTCGCCACGCTGCGTCGCGCCGGTGAGCCGTACTGCCTTTCCCCCACGCAGCTCTATAAATCGCTGTTGGTAACCTCAGGGGCGATGACGAACCGGCTCAGCCATCTCGAACAGCTTGGGCTTATCAGGCGAATTGCCGATCCGGATGACAAGCGCAGCACCCTCGTAAGCCTGACACCGCGCGGGCAGGAGCGCATCGAACAGGCGCTGATCGTGCATACACAAACGCAAAATGCGCTGCTGAGCAACTTGTCTGACGCGCAGCGCGCGCAGCTTGAGTCCCTGCTCAGGGAGCTGCTGATGACGTTCCCGTCTGAGGACCTGAGCGACAAGTCACCGAGTGCCGATAATACAAAAACTGCATAGCTAAACCTCACAGAAAGGGAATGTATGTCTTTACCACCACTGTATGCGCTGCGCGCTTTTGAAGTTGCCGCGCGGCTGAACTCCTTCAGCAAAGCGGCTGAAGCACTGAATATCACGCCGGGCGCGGTCAGCAGGCATGTCCGGACGCTCGAGCAGTGGTTCGACTGTGAGCTCTTTAAACGCCAGGGGCCGAGAGTGGAGGTCAGTGATGCCGGACGTATTCTGGCCGGACAGCTCAGCGAAAGTTTCTCGAATATTGAGTGGGCCTGTCGCGCATTCAGAAGCGAAAACCACCTTCTGCGCCTCAAAGCCCCCAGCACCCTGACGATGCGGTGGCTGCTGAATGTGCTTAAATCCTTTCGCGAGAACCACGCTAAGCCAAAAATTGAAATTGCCAGCGTCTGGATGGACTTCGACACCGTTGACTTCAGCCGTGAGCCCTACGATTGTGCGATCCTGCTCGGTAATGGCTATTTCGGCGAGTCTACGGAAAGCCGGCTGCTCTTCAGTGAATGGCTCATTCCGGTTTGTACCCCGTCGCTGCTTGAGTCTGCCCGGCATCAGCTCCCAGAGTGCGATCTTATCCATCCCTCTCCGGACAGACGGGACTGGAAGCGATGGCTGAAAAGAACCGGGTCATTCCCAGGGCTCGACGTGAGTCGTGGAATCGTGTTCGACACCCTGGAGCAGGGAAGCCTGGCCGCCATGCACGGTCATGGCGTGGCGATGGCCGACCTCCGCCTCACGCTCGACGCGCTGAAAAGCGGCCTGCTCGCGCTGCCCTTCAGGGAAGCTATCGCAACCGGCGATGGCTACTACCTCGTCTGGCCGAAAAATTCGCTCAGAAGACAGAGTATTGAACGGTTGCTGGCGTGGCTTAACCTTAATGCGCCGGTGCTGCCTTCGTTGGATATCGTCTGTCTTGATTACAACGAAAAGCGGGTTTAGTAAATGGCGGAATATTTATTGAAGGATATTCCGCAGATTGAACGTATTTATGCGTAGGGAATATTTGCCATATCTTTATATCGCTCCGGCAGGGCGCTGTTCAGGTTGAGTAATTTATCCAGAATATAAAGCGCAGGCGTTCCCTTTGCTCGCTCGGCGTCGACCAGCGCAGTGCGTAACAGATTGGCAGCCGAGGTCATGTCACGGAAATACTCCTGCGATTCACGCGTTTGAGCTTCGCCTGACGCGGCGTAACGCACCTTTGGCCAGTCCGCAAAGTCCAGCAGCGGAAGGATCCCACCCTCTTTTGGTAAATGCGCTGAGAGCAACTCTTCGGCGTTACCCGGATTGCTTTGGGCGAAAGCCAAAAGATGCAGTCGATGTATGAAAGGCGATAGCGCTTCTGAGCTTTCCTTTTCTGCTGAAAGTAACGTTATCAGCTCACGCACATTTGCATCAGGGCTATATTTATGAGGCGAGATAATATTCAATACAGGGAATAAAACATCGAGTGTCATAGGTGCTCCATACAGGCTTAGTATTATTTATTTTTCTATCCCAGGGGTGAATGGATGGTATTTCAGGTGCGTCACTTTTGAAAAACGATAAATAGTGGCAATTAATGTGAGTTTTACTCAACGTCGGATGTTTATCCATTGTTCTTTACGACACCAATGTCCCAGTGGATCGTAAAGCCACACGCCAGGTGCTTTTCGACCGTCTGGGTCACGAACGCGCCGAACGGGGAAACCCTTATGCCATGATGAGTCTGTTTGAAATGGCGCAGGCATCGCTGGTGGATTGAGATATCAGCGTCAGTGGTTTCGGTAGCCGCTCGCAGATTGTTAATCTGGCCTTCACGCACAGCATCAGTGATTACTTTCATATCCTTGTCGGTGGTTCTGAGAAGTCCGTATTCACAGGCTGGAAAAACAACGGTGAGACGTTCCAGCAGTGGGCTAAAACCCAACTTCCACGAAGCCAAGCGGGTTGGGTTAAACGCCTTCTCTGAACTAGCTAAGGTGCCGGAAGGTGCCGAATACAAATACGTCACTACCAGCGACAGTGATGTGCCAATTACCCTAATTGCAATATTTTCTCCATCACCCGCCAGGCAATCATTAACGGTGATTTGAGACAATTATCAACTATTCCGCAGGTGATGGGACGTGCTGCCGCGCGTACGGTCGGCAATCTGGTTTATCTGCAGTTGACTTCCTCCTCCTTGTTCCCTCTAGACCAGAGTGGCACGCTGAATCAAAACCCCTGCATTATTAACGTCGTGAAGGATATGGCGCAGGTAGTGGTTGAGCCGCGTCTGGACAAGGCCAACAACAAGGAGTGGTACGTCACTGCAGCGCAAGGAACTGACACCATCGAGGTGGCTTATCTGGATGGAATGGACGTGCCATATCTGGAGCAGCAGGAGGGCTTCACCGTGGACGGTATTGCATGGAAGGTGCGTATTGATGCTGGCGTGGCGGCGCGGGATTATCGGGGCATGGTGAAGTCGAGCGGGGCGGCATGAAGACAGGAGGGGGGCAGATGCTGCCCTTTTTAAAAGGTACTCCCGGCGGGGATGCCTGCCACGGGGCGGCGGCATCGCGGGAAACGGCTAGTTTTTGAATTCTACGGTCATCATGATGTTATAACTGTTTGATTTTTATATTTTTAAATTTAACAGAAACGGCAAAGATCATGTATTGTATGTTTTTTGTTCATCATCCTGAGGTGTTATGCGCCAGATAAACCTGACAATCAGCGAGCTTGCTGCTGTAACTGGAATTCATCGCCAGACAATATCGAAACGCCTTAAAGAGACGAAACATCTACCAGGCAGCAGCTGTAAGAAAAAAATCTACGATCAAAAAAACAGCTTTAACGGCATTCTCCTCTAACACTCATGGAAGATAAAATGCCTATTAATGAGGTAAGTATGCAAATTGAGTTAGGGCGGATGAATGGGGAATAAAAATTACATATGTAGTGATTGCTAACCTGCTACATGAAGGTAACTGCAAAAAGCATATTACCTTCCATGTAGCTATAGATAAGGTTATTTCTCTTTCTCTTTCTCTTTCTCTTTCTCTTTCTCTTTCTCTTTCTCTTTCTCTTTCTCAGGCAAAACGCGGTCTATAATTTCTTTATTAATTTTAGATGTCGTATTAATTAATTCGTTTATTTTATCAATTTCCATTTGATGTGACTTCTTGTCTATGGAGCTTAGCGGTGATCTCAATACTGATTTAAGAATGTTATCCATGAATAATGATGATTTATCGGTATCGTTCTTATTGATTTCCTGCTTGAAAGATACAAGGGTTTCAGATAGCAATTTTTTATGTGCATAATCTTCACTGATGTTGTTTTGTTTAACATATTGTATGGCGCTAAATGCAAAGAAGCCTATTAATACTGGAATCATTGAGAATCGAGCAAAGAATAATAATAATAAGTGGGGCTCTTGGCCTGTAGGAGGATAAGAACTAACTTCATTCATCTTGATAAGCATATAAACCACGAATGCTATACATACGATTGCAGCTCCTATTGATACAAAGGCCCAAAATCTTTTGTTTTTATTTGCGGTTTTGTATGCATCTCTAAAGTGTCTTGATAGTCTATATGTTCCAGATAAATTCAATGCGGAATTAGCTTTAGAGTTCAATTCTTTCGCATTATTTATTTCACCAGATATAATGGTTTTTAATTCTTCAATTTCAGTTTTTTTATCAAGGAGGTTTTTAATCTCATTGGCAGACTCTGCAGATTTTTTAATGATCTCGCCTTGCATTGATCTGTTTGCATTAACGATATTATTTAATGTTTCTTCAACAATTCTTAGCTTTTCACTAGATGATTCTATACCAATAAGTGCATCTCTGCTCTTCTTTAGTATCAATTCTATTTCAGAACCGGCGCTTTCTAATTTTTTCGTCTCAGCGTTCAAGTCCGTAACAAGTTTAATGATTTTATCATGAGAATTTGCATTTCTTTCTGCTAACTCTCTGATTTGAGTTGCACTTATTTCAATTTCATTTTTCAAATCTACCACTTTGGCTATTTCATTAGATGCTTGATTTTTAAACATAGCTAAGGTGTTAGGTTGATTATGCGTGCCTTGGATAAATTTAGATATTCTTGAATATCTAATTAAATCATCATTGATGGTAGTAATGCTACGATAAATATCATCTGAAAAAATATCTGAAATCATAGATGATATGTAGTTGTCCGTAAGTTTTAGTAGTGAAAAAATATTTTCTTTTTCTTCTTTTGTAAAGAATTCAGCATGTGCGAAAGGATGGAATTTATTGATTATGGAAATATGCTCGGACATATTTTCCAAGAACTTGCTTCTTCTGTTGGCAACGGTTATGTATTTAGGGTCACTTATGCTTTTTAGCATTCTTATGATTTTTTCAAAATTGCCAAAAATAGATGCTGTAGTTGATGAAAATTCATTCAGAGTCATACTTTATCCATTTAGAAATTGTGTATTGCAGTGTGTATTGCAAAATGTTTGAAAAGAAACATTTTGAGGAAAAAAGCTGTGATAATCAAGGAAGTATTTTCAAGAGGTTGCATGATGCTCCATCACACTATACTTACGTTCAGAAACCGAACGTGTGGCATGAGGATGGTATGGCTGGCGAAAACTTGTCCAAGATGGGCGCAGCAAATGTCCATCTGATTGTGGATCACCATGGCAATCAGGTAATAGAAAAATGCCCTGTTAGTGATGTTGAATACGGCTTTTATGAACATGCGGCGGAACCACTCAATGGTGTTGTTGAATCCGCACGGCTGTTTCACGCCGATCCACACCGACGCAGCCTGACGCTTGAATACGTTCCTCATAAGATCTCCCAGAATGAGGTTGCAGGAGACGACATACTGAAACGACTTTCACGTCTACACGATTATCCTGCCGATTCGTCATGGATTTATCACACTCACACCTGGCCTGAGTCAGCGCTAGAAAAATCTCTGTCTCTTCTGGAATTACCCGTCCGGGCTGAGCGGCAGATGCGATGTTTTCAGCAAACGGGCAGCGTTTTGTTTAGTCAGGAATGTTTAATTTCTGGTGATACCAATGCGGGTAACTGGGGCAGAAGAGAAAACGGCGATGTGATCCTTTTCGACTGGGAAAGATTCGGTACTGGCAGTCCGGCTATCGACCTTGCTCCGCTGGTTCAGGGGATGGGCTCAAAACAAAGCATTTTACAACTTGCTGAGCGCTACTATGTTTTTGCCACGTATTCGGTCGCAGGCAGGTTAGCCAGAGAAATTGCTATTGCTAAAGCATGGATTGTCACTGAAGTCGTGTTACTACTGCACGAAAGGGAAAAGAGTGATTTTAATCGCTACCTGAGTTGGTACAGAGAACATCTCCCCGACTGGCTGGATGAATCTATCTCACTTCTTTGAGCACGTTGTAACAGAGCATGCGAAATCCATGCAGCGATTTGTTTCACAAATGCCATCGCTCATCGACCGTCCAGAATGGTATAACGTCGTGCGGCTAAAGGGGTGCCGTCCGCTGACTCCATTCACAAAGGTGTATATGAAACAAATTACGTTCAGTGACCTGCAGCAACAAAGCGAGCAGGCTGCCAATTCTCCTCGCTTACGCGCACACCGCAATTTACATCCCGAGCTGAGCGACCCTGTGCAGCGCCTGGCTATCGCGATGGAGCCTGGCACCTATGTTCGCCCTCATCGCCACCCGCACACGTTTGAACTGCTGACGGCTTTGAGCGGTCGCTTTCTGGTGTTGAATTTTGATGACGGCGGTAACGTGACCCAGCGCGTGGTGTTAGGTGAAGACTGCAAAGTGCTGGAGATGGATGCCGGTACCTGGCATGCCGTGCTGTCGCTGGATAAAGGCGGCGTCATTTTCGAGGTAAAACACGGCGGCTATCAGCCTGTTCCGGAGCACGATACCGCCCAATGGTCACCGGCTGAGAACGCGCCCGGTTGCGTGGAGCTGATGAAATGGTACGCCCAGGCGCAGGTGGGTGACGGGGGTTTTACCCTGTAAACCGGTGAATTTTGATAAAAATAATCACAAAAAGGATGTGCGTATGTTGAAAAGATTAGTCGCGGGGCAGATGAGCTTACCGATGACTTTCTGGGGATGGGGATTCTGCGGAGGTTTTCTGCTGGGTCTCATTGGGCTTGCTGGAGTGCATACCGGTCACCCGGCAATGGTGCCGCTTTCCTATATCCTTAAAGCCATTCTGTTCAGTGCTGTACTTTCCGGCATTACTTTCATTCTGCGTCGAAAAATCACAGTNTTGGGTGGGGTCGCTTTTTTTATTATTCTGATTCAGGTGATTATGAGCGTAGTGATGGCGATTGGCCTTTTCTCGTTATTTTTTGAATAATCGCTGGAAAGAGAGTTCCGGTTATCCAGCAGGATTAAAAGATCGCCCCTGACGGTGGTAGGTGATAACGAGACACGCGCTTCCTTCTGGCGAAGGAGGCGCGCCTTTGCTGTGACTGGATAGCCGGGATTATTTAAGACTCTCTAGCCCCTGCAGGAAATCCTCTACCTGCTCAGGCGTCGCCGTGTCTGCCTGGTAAAGGATATCGAGCTTAACGTTCTTCAACCCGCAGAAGCCAAACACGCCTTCGATTATCTGCGTCTGAATCGCCGTCGAATAGCCGTGTTTGTCGAATCCGGTGAGATCGCTGCCGCCGGTAGCGATCAGGCGGACAGGAACGTCGCGTAAGCTGCCCACAATCCGGCCATCGTCGGCCACCTTATACGCCCAGTTCAGGGTTAATACGCGATCGAACCAGCCTTTCAACAGCGCGGGGACCGACCACCAGTACACGGGGAAGACAAACACCAGCATATCCGCTCGCTCGACGCGCTGCTGCTCGCGCAGAATATCGTTGGGAAGGGCGCTCGGATCGCCGTGATACAAATCGAGATCGGCGCGGGTCATCGCCGGATTAAACCCTTCAGCATGCAGATCGGCAATCTCAACCTGCGTACCTTGCTCGCGTAATTTTCCGGCAATACGGGCTGCCAGCGAATGGGATAACGAATTGTCGACAGGATGTGCCGTCACGATCAGTGCGTTATTAATGGCATTTGTAGCAGACATAGCGACCTCGAATGGGTGAGAACTGATGTCTATATTACTATTGGTAACTTAGGTGTCAATCCGCCCCCAGCGATCATTTTGTGCTATTCACGTAGGTCTCCAGCACGCCGGTCATGGCGCCGCTGAGCGTATCTTCCGCCACGTTCCGGGCGAGCACGCCGTTGCCCGCGGCGGTGCTGAGCGCGTCCGCCGCGCCAATGATGGCCGTCAGTACCGCTTCTCCCTGAACGCCTTTCAGCGCGACGAACGGGGAAAGCGCGGTACGCAGGCAGTCGGCGCATTCGGCCACGCATGCCTCACGAAACGTCTGCAGCGCGTGGGATCCGGACAGCGCCGCGGCGATTGGGCCGGTCTCCGGCCCGGCACTAATGGCGCAGTCGATATAGGCGGCGCTGAAAAAGCGGATCGTCTTCTCCAGCGTTTTGCTGTCGACCGCCAGCGTCTCGCGGAACTTCGCCAGCTGCCGGTCGCTATAATCCTGGTACAGCGCCATCAGCAGCCCTTCACGATCGCCAAAGTGATCGTAGGGGATAGGCTTGGTCACGTTGGCCCGCTCGGCCAGGTAGCCAAGGGTCAGCGCCTCCGTGCCTTGCTGACGAACGATTCCGCGCGCAACCTCCAGCAGCTGCACGCGGCGGTCCTCTTTTCTTAAGCGCTTAACAACCATGCTTTCCTCAGAAGTGTTATCTACTCATGGTAGTTTACACGTTTTATGCAGAGTGCTGCACCCGTTGTTCCGCAGGACGGATCCGGAACCATATCGCATACATCGCGGGCAGGAAGACGAGCGTGACGATCGTCCCGCCCAGCGTTCCGCCTATCAGCGTGTAAGCCAGCGTGCCCCAGAACACCGAATGCGTCAGGGGAATAAACGCCAGCACGGCGGCCATGGCGGTCAGCAAGACCGGGCGCGCGCGCTGGACCGTCGCTTCAACCACCGCCTGGAACGGCTCGATGCCCTGCTTCTGGTTATGATCGATTTGACCGATCAGGATCAGCGTATTGCGCATAAGAATGCCTGAAAGGGCGATCAAGCCGACCAGCGCGTTGATGCCAAACGGCTGATTGAAAATCAACAGCACGGGCACTACGCCAATCAGCCCCAGCGGCGCGGTTAAGAACACCATCACCATCGCCGAGATTGAGCGCACCTGCAAAATGATGATCAGCAGCGTCAGGGCAATCATGATCGGAAACAGCGGGATCATTGCCTGCGTGGCTTTGCCCGATTCCTCAATCGAACCCGCCATGTCGATACGGTATCCGGCCGGCAGCGCGTCAACAATCGGCTGGAGCTGCTTCATGACGGCGACCGACACATCCGGTGGCTGAAGATGGTTAGCGATATCGCCCCGCACGGTAATCGTCGGGGTGCGATCGCGACGGCGCAGGATCGGATCTTCCATACCGATCTCAATCTTGCCGATTTGAGACAGCGGAACGCGCTGTCCCGCATTGCCGACCAGGGTGAAACCCTCGATTTTGGCCGGGTCAAGACGGATATCTCCCGCCGCGCGGCCAATCACCTCCACCGAGCGAATATCTTCCCGCACGGAGGTGACGGGCACGCCTGAGAGCAGAAACTGAAGCTGATCGGCAACGGCACTGGAGGTTAAGCCGGTCGCCTGCAGGCGGTTTTGATCGAGGGTGAAATGCAGGACGGGAACGCGTGAGCCCCAGTCGGTGTTGACGGTTCTCATCATCGGGCTCGCCTGGAGCACGGCTTTCACCCGGTCAGCGATGTCATGCACCTGTTCGACATCCGGCCCCGACACGCGCCAGGCAACCGGGAAGGGCGAGTACGGGCCAAACACCAGCTGCGTTACCCGCACGCGCGCTTCGGGGGCAAGGCCGTTGGCGACAGCGTCCCTCAGCCGGAGCTTGAGCGCCTCGCGCGACGTCTCGCTGTCCGTCAGGATCACGATTTTCGCAAAAGACGGGTCGGGCAGTTCTGGCGCCATCGCCAGATAAAAACGGGGTGAACCCTGACCAATATAGGCCGTGACAATTTTGGCTTCGGGCTGCTGGCCCAGCCACGCTTCGATTTTTGCGGTGGCGGCGCTGGTTTGCTCAATCGAGGTACCGTAGGGCATCTGCACCTCAACCAGCACTTCCGGGCGATCGGAGGTCGGGAAGAATTGTTTTTTAACCAGCCCCATGCCGAGCACGGCCAGGATGAAAATGGCGACCACCAACCCGGCCACCCGCCATTTTCTGGCGATAACGCGGGCCAGCAGCTGGCGAAAACGGTTATAGCGAGGCGTGTTATAGATGGCGGCATGACCCCCTTCGACTTTCGGGATCGCCGGCAGGATCTTCACCCCAAGATAGGGCGTGAACACCACCGCGACAAACCACGANGCAATCAGNGCGAGGCCGACGATCCAGAACATATTGCTGGTGTATTCCCCTGCGGTCGACTGGGCNAAACCATTCGGCATAAAGCCAATGGCCGTCACCAGGGTACCGGCCAGCATGGGCGCGGCGGTATGGCTCCAGGCGAAGGCCGAGGCTTTGATTCTGTCGTAACCTTCCTCCATTTTTACCACCATCATTTCGATGGCGATAATGGCATCATCAACCAGCAGGCCGAGGGCGAGGATCAGGGAGCCCAGCGTAACGCGGTCAAAGTTTATCCCCGCGGCTTCCATCACCACGAAAACGACCGCCAGCGTAAGCGGTACCGCCGCCGCAACGACAACACCCACGCGCCAGCCCATGCTGACAAAACAAACCACCATGACCACAAGCAGGGCGACGAAGAATTTGATCATGAACTCATCGACCGACGAGCGAATATTCACGGACTGGTCGGTAACTTTGGTCAGGGACATGCCCAGCGGCAGACTATCATTTATTTTCGCCGTTTCCGCATCCAGCGCTTTTCCCAGCGCCAGACCGTTCCAGCCTTCACGCATCACGATGCCCAGCAGAAGGGCGGGCTCATGCTGATTGCGTATCAGCATCGCCGGGGGATCTTCGTAGCCTCGCTCAACCGTTGCCACATCGGACAGCTTGAGCGTTTTGCCCTGAGCCACAAAAGGCGTATCGCGGATTTTCTGCAGTTCATCGAACGCGCCGTCCAGGCGGATAAAAATCTGCGCGCCTCGGGTCTCAATAGAGCCCGCCGCGGCTAACGCGTTCTGGCTGTTGAGGGCGTTGAAAATATCCTGGGGTGAGAGTCCTATCGTCGCCAGACGGTCGTGGGAGAAGGAGATGTATATCCGCTCGGCCTGTTCGCCGATAATGTTCACTTTCTTCACGCCGGGAACGTGCAAAAGCTGCTGGCGCAGGCCTTCGGCATCGCGTACCAGCAGCCGCTGCGGTTCGCCTTTCGCTTTCAGGGCAAAGAGGGCAAAGGTGACATCCGAGAATTCGTCATTGATCATCGGGCCGATGACGCCCGCCGGCAGATGCTGAGATTCATCTCCGAGCTTCTTACGCGCCTGATAGAACTCCTCCTGCACTTCGGCTGGCGGGGTCTTGTCCTGCAATGACAACGTGATAAACGCCATGCCGGGACGGGTATAGGTTTCGGTACGGTCATACCATTTGAGTTCCTGCAGGCGCTTTTCCAGCGGCTCGGCGACCTGATCCTGAATTTCCTGCGCGGTGGCGCCCGGCCAGACGGTTATCACCGTCATTTGCTTTACCGTGAAGGGCGGATCTTCCGCCCGCCCGAGCCCAAAGAAGGCGTAAATTCCGGCAATCGTGACCAGAACGATCAGGAACAGCGTGATGGAACGTTCGCGGACGGCCAGCGCCGACAGGTTGAAGCGGCTTCCGCTCATGGCGTGTTCTCCGCCAGGGCGGCATTGCGTTGCTTAGCAAGCCTGACGACCTCACCTTCGTGCAGAAGATGGGCGCCTAACGCAACAATCTTCTCACCGGGCTTCACGCCGCCCGTGACCTGCGCCGCATCTTCACCCACGCTCAGCACCCTGACGGGCGTCCATGCGACCTTTGCCGGCTGGGCGGAAATACGCCAGACGCCGGGACCTTTTCCTGCATCATAGAGTGAAGCCAGCGGGACCTGCATGATCTGACCTTCCGCTTTATTGTCCTGAACGTTCAGCGTGACGGTCGCCCCCAGCGGCGCGTTCGCCAGCAGGCCATCCAGCACGTAGCGGGCTTCATACGTGCGGGTCGCGGCATCGGCCGAATCAGACAGCAGGCGCAGCGTTGCGGTGACAGGATGTTTTTCATTGCCATACAGCGTGGCCTGCGCTTCGCTGCCGACGGCAGGGCGCAGCGTTTCCGGAAGCTGGACGAGCGCTTCACGCTGCCCGGCTCTGGCGAGCCTGATCGCCACCTGTCCGGCACTGACGACCTGGCCCGGCTCGGCGAGCGTCTCCATGACCACGCCGTCTGAATCCGCCAGCAGCACGGCATAGCCCGTGGCGTTTTGCGCCACGCTGGCCTGCGCCCGGGCGGCGCTGAGATCGGCCCTGGCCGTATCGGCCGCCGCTTTGATCTGGTCATACTCCGAGGCAGACACCGCGCCGGACGCCACAAGACCGCGATAGCGCGCCTCATCGCTGGTGGCTTTGCGCGCGCGCGCCTGGGCCGCATCCACCGCGCGCTGCTGCGCCTGAGCCTGTAACTTCAGGTCAACCGGATCCAGGCGCAGCAGGGGCTGGCCCTGTTTGACGGTCTGCCCCGTATCGACCAGCCGCTCAAGGATTTTTCCCTGAACCCTGAAACCTAAATCGCTTTGCGTTCTTGCGACCACCACGCCCGTGAAGGCGCGGGCGCTATTGTTCGCTAGCTCGACGGAGACGGATCTGACGAGCGGTGGCTTGGTGCGCGGATCGTCACTCGCTGAAATATCGCCGCAGGCCACCAGGGCAAACGGCAGGAGACAAACGGCAACGCGGGCTGAAGAGAGCCTGAGCATGGGAAACCTTTTTGACGTAACAGGACGGTATCCGCATTCTCTGACTAGTGACCAAAATTGTCAATGGTCACAAATTAGGGGGCCAGGCTTCTTAAAATCAGTGAAGAGAGAAGCACCGCCGCGGTGGGAGCCATTTCGAGGTTGTACTGAAGCTGAACGGGGTTAATGTAAGGGCACATCACCATGTAGACGGCACAGGTGACTTCATCCAGCGGCGTTTTTCTTTCAAACTCGCCGGCCTGCCTGCCTTCGATAATGATGCTCTCAATCAGCTTCATCAGGCTTTCGCTGTACTTTTGCGTGGAAGGCCACTGCTCCTGCGCGGCGACGGCGGCGATGTCGTATAGCTTACGGTCGTGGAAAAACAGCTCGCTTCCCGCCTCGGTGAGCGCTTTGAAAAGGCGGCGTAATTTTTCGCTTGCCGACGGCGCACCCTCGATGGCGGAAAGCACTGCCGCCATGATCAGCTCCAGGCGGTTAGCGCAGATCACCTCGCCGATAGCCTGTTTGGAATCGAAAAACTTATAAATGTAGGACTTTGAAAAACCAATGGATTTAGCCAGTTCGGCAACGGTGGTTTTTTCATAGCCGTAGTGGCCGAAGTGCTCAAAAGCCGCTTCGACGATTTGCTCTCTGACAGCGTGNTCAAGGGGACCACGTGATGATGGGGGATTCATATTTTTAGTCATTATTTAAGCTTAGCGTGACAGGNTACGATTAACAACGAGTGACCATTTTGAGATTTGGTTACCGTCATTCATCATGNGCCNTTCAGACGGGACGATCAACCAGNTGCGGTAAGTGTATCACTGTTTTTCGTGCACTATGGCATCTATCTGCCTGCGATAAGCGAGGATTTCAGCGCAACTCCCTTGCGCTGAACGGAGCCGTTTTTGCTCAGGCCGAGCGCGGACGCAATATTTTTTCAACGATAAGCACCAGACGCCTGCGCGTCACGAACCGGTGTAGCTGCCCCAGAAGCCAGTTACCGCATCCGGTAATCAGGTAGTTACGGTTGCTCTCAACGGCCTTCAACGCCAGGGTGACCACCTTGTCAGCGGGCATTCGTTTACCGACCGAGGCTTCCTCAGCATTCACCACATCAAAAAAGGCCGTATCCGTTGCGCCGGGGCAAAGCGCCAGGACGCGAATGCCCCTGGAGCGATACTCTCCCCACAACGCGTTCGAAAACGAGAGCAGGAAGGCTTTGGTTGCGCCATAAATCGCCATATAGGGATCCGGTTGCATCGCGGCCGTTGAGGCAACGTTAATAATTACCCCGGAGCCCTGCTGCAGCATTCCCGGCAGCAAGGCGTGAGTCAGCTCCACGGGGGCCATGCAGTTTACGTTTATCTCATCACGCTGCCTGTCGATGGACAGCTTTTCGAATGGCCCGTAGGTGGCGAAGCCGGCGCAATTAATCAGAATGTCGGGGACGCGTCTTAAGGTTTCAAGCCGTTCCACAATGTGGGGAATGGCTTCCGGCTTCACTAAATCCTGCACGATAATCGTGATGGAGACGCCGTGCTTTCTGACTAACTCTACGGCAAGCGCCTGCAGCTTTGGCTCGGAGCGGGCGACCAGGATCAAGGCCACGCCGCGGGCGGCGAGCTGCCGGGCAAAATCACGGCCTATGCCCGACGACGCTCCGGTAATCAGCGCTGTTTTACCTGTATAATCAAAAGAATTCATATGTTTAATCCCGTTTCCCTAATGTATGCTGCACAGCATAAACCGTGCACTTAGGTACACGGTCAAGCGTGATTTTTACAAGGTGAGGGCGACGCGATGCGAATTGGTGAACTGTGTGCGAAAACGGGATTGTCGAAAGAGACGGTGCGTTACTATGAGCGACAGGGGCTGTTAGAGAATATCCCGCAGCCCAATCGCAGCAATAACTATAAAGTCTATTCCGCCGTCGATTTACAGCGCTTAAACATGATCAAGCATGCCAAAATGCTGGGTTTTACCTTAGCTGAAATTTCAGAGGTTTTGGCTGTCTGGGTTGACGACAAATTTANCGCTGAGCAAAAACAGGCGTCTCTGCGCCACAAGCTGCAGCAGCTTGAAGAGAAAGAAGCGGCGTTAATTGAACTCAGAGCCAGGTTGAAAAACGCCCTTAATAAGGTCGGCCAGCCTTGTGTCGACACGTTTTGAACGCCGGGTGAGAGGAGGCCGCAAAACCGATGCGGCCTTATCTGTCAGGCAGCCAGTTCAGGCATCTGCTCCTTCACGAAATTCAATACNTTCCTCGCGTCGAGAGAGGCATAGGGCAGGCTCTCAATAATGGCGATTGAACGCGTATTGCCCACCGTTTCTTTTATCTCATCGAGTTTGTACTGAATGTGCGGCGCGATGAGGAAACCATCGAAAGCGGGAGCGACGCTGGCGAAGTTATCCAGCCCAACAGCGCTAATCATCAGCGGATAGCCTTCGCGTTCTGCCAGAGACTGCATTTTTTTNGCGAGAGAGTTTGCGGTATTACCAAACAAACAACAGATCAGAAGCTTTTTCATATTTTGTACCTCCTGAAAACCGCACACAGAGTAGTCCTGAGGTTGTCANCGAAATGCGCGCNATCTCTTATTTTGGCGAGAAATTAACCGCAGNTGCCTGACGCGATTTAATTTTACTGNTTTTTTAGCCAGTCGAGAAAAAACTGGCTAAACGCCGTGACCTGAAGCGGCTGCAGTTTGCGCTGGGGGTAAACAAGCTGCAGGCCGACATCTTTGCGATCGTATCGGCTAAAGCCGGTGAAGCTGTCGGCAAACAGTACCGTGAGCCNTCCNGTTTCAACATCGTCTTTGACGTCCCACCACGATTTCCCCGCNATGCCAGCCCCGCTGAGTGCCCACTGACGAAGCAAAGCCCCGTCGTCGCACACCATGGCNGGCTCTACGCGAACGACGCTTTCNTCGCCATCTTTTTCAAAGCGCCATTCGTTCATCACCACGCCCTGAGACTCAAGCGCCAGGCACCGGTGCTGAGCTAAATCGGCAAACGTGGCGGGGATGCCGCGTTCGTTAAGATACTCCCCGGAGGCGACCAGCACCCGATGGTTCGGGCGGATATTTCTGACGACAAGGCTGCTGTCCGGCAGGTTGCCGAAACGCACGCTCATATCCAGCCGGTTAGCGACCAGATCCTCAACGTGTTCTCTTAGCGAGATGAAAAATTTAACGTCGGGATGGCGTCGGGAGAATTCTACGACGGCGGGGCTAAGATACTGCCTGCCAAAGTCCGAGGGCGCAGAAAGGCGAATGTTGCCGCTGAGCACGCCTTCCTTTTGCGTCAGTAACGACTCGGCGTGATGCACCTCTTCCAGCACGCGCAGCGCGGCATGGTAAAACTCTTCCCCGGCGCGGGTCAGCGTGATGGATCGCGTTGAGCGGTGAAACAGGCGCGTCTGGTAACGCTCCTCAATCGCCTTCAGCCTGGCCGTCATGGTGGCGGGGGAAAGCGACAGGCGTCGCCCGGCGGCAGAAAGACCGCCAGCCTCGGCAACTTCCACCAGTAACGCCATGTCTTCGAGTTTACCCATTATTCATGTATTCCGAAAAGTGCATCTTATTTTAGCGTAATTATCAAAATCAGATGCCGACTGTAAAGTGATTTCATCCAAACCATAAGGGATGAAAACATGCAACGTACCTCACTTTTTGAACGCTACAGGCTGGGTCAGCAAGACCTGAANAACCGTATCGTCATGGCGCCGATGACCCGCGCGCGCTCCCTNCAGCCGGGAAATATTCCCTCGGCGCTGATGGCGGAGTATTACCGGCAGCGGGCCAGCGCCGGATTAATCATCACGGAAGCCACNCAGATTTCGCCTCAGGGCCAGGGATACTCCTGGACGCCCGGCATCCATTNGCCTGAGCAGGTTTCAGGATGGCAGCTCACCACGGGCGCCGTGCATCAGGCGGGCGGGGTGATTTTTTCGCAGCTCTGGCACGTCGGGCGAATGTCGCACGCCAGCTTTCATCAGGATGGTCAGCCCGTCGCCCCGTCAGCACTGGCGCCGGACGCGCAGGTGTGGGTGGTGAATGAAAAGGGGGAAGGCCAAATGGTTGACTGTCCGCAGCCGAGAACCCTCTCGCGCAAGGACATCCTCAGCATCATCGCGGACTATCGTCAGGCGGCACTGAATGCCGTTCAGGCCGGGTTTGACGGCGTGGAGGTTCACGGCGGAAACGGCTATCTGATCGACCAGTTTCTTCGTCAAACCTCCAACAAACGCACGGACGATTACGGCGGCACGCTGGCGAACCGGATCCGCTTTGCTCAGGAGGTGCTAAGCGCCATTGCCGAGGCCATTGGCCGCGAGCGTACGGGCATTCGCCTTTCCCCGTTTATTACCCAGCGCGGGATGAACGATCCGCAGGTGACGGAAGCCATACTCGCTCTCGCGGCCTGGTGTGAACAAGAAGGGATTGCGTTCATCCACCTGGCGGAAGCCGACTGGGACGATGCGCCGCAGGTGCCTGAGCCGTTCCGACAATCGCTACGCGAGACATTTAGCGGAACCCTTATCGTCGCGGGGAACTATGACCTTGAAAAAGCGGAAAAGATCCTCGCTGCCGGCTATGCCGATTTGATTGCCTTCGGACGGACGTTTATTGCCAACCCGGATTTACCCCACCGGCTGGCGCACCAGCTGCCTCTGGCTCAGNTGCGCGATCCCGCCACGCTGTTTGGCGGCACCGCGACGGGATATACCGATTACCCCATTTACACCCTGCAGGAGAANACGTTATGACCCGTAAAACCTTAATTATCGGNGGCGCTTCCGGCATCGGTTTCGCCGTGGGCAGCCTGCTTGCCGGGCGCGGCGAGGAGATTATTCTCGCGGGCCGCGACGGCGCGAAGCTGGACGCTGCGCGGCAACGGCTGAGCGCCCACGCCGCGTCTGTTCATACCCTCGTGCTGGATATCAGTCGTGAGGCAGAGCTTGTCGCACTCGGTGAAACGTTGGGTGAGGTCAATAATATCGTCGTTACGGCGGGTTCACAGGCACCGGGAGGGCTTCTTTCCGGGCTGGATCTCCGCGCGGCAAGGCTGGCTTTTGATACAAAATTCTGGGGAAGCATCAATGTCGCCCGCTATCTCAGCGGGAACATTGCCCCCGGCGGTACGCTGACGTTCACCAGCGGGTTCGTGGCGCGTCGCACCGTGGCGGGCGCCATTGTTAAAACGACGATGAATGCCGCCATCGAGGCCGCGACAAAAGTGCTGGCGAAAGAGCTTTCACCGCTGCGCGTCAACGTCGTGAGTCCGGGGCTGACCGACACGGAAGCGTATGCGGGCATGGACGCCGCCGCGCGGGAAAAAATGCTCGCTGGCGCGGCGGAAACCCTGCCAGCCAAAGCCTGGGGAAGGGCGGAGGACGTGGCGCAAGGGTATCTTTTCGCCATTGATAATCCTTTTGTCACGGGGTCGGTCATTGATATTGAGGGCGGGGCGTTAATTAACTAACCCTGTCTGATTTGAACCGCAGGAAATCGACTGCGGGTAATGTAATACTCTATTGAGAGATATCATGAAATATACGACGTATTTTCATTCGGCTGTAGCGGTGATTATTTTTGCAGGTCTGTCGGGCAATGCGATTTCCGCGCAGGGGGAATGGCTTCAGCCGAAACAGCTTATAGTGGACAACAGCCTGCCGCAGGCGCAATTAAAGG
>Ga0058691_1000598_pt1 | contig 23615 bp, 19 predicted proteins | sample AgamicAtPrz_FD_55051 | JGI IMG/M metagenome (GOLD analysis project Ga0058691, IMG submission 55051) | Agave microbial communities from Guanajuato, Mexico - At.P.rz | ecosystem: Host-associated > Plants > Phyllosphere > Phylloplane/Leaf | place: Guanajuato, Mexico | collected 2012-05-28
GAAACAAAACCTGATCCACATCTTGAGCCTTGCGGCTCAAGTCAAAGGGTGGGTCAGTTTGAGATGGAAATGGCGGGTCAGTTATGCGTGGAAATTAACAGCCTATGAGGCATTCAGCTTGCGTAACGGCAAAGCAGAGGCTGATCGCAAGTTCCGCATATTGACGGGCAAGGTGACGACCAACCGAATTCTGGAACGCGTGGAATGCGATCACACGGTCCTGGACCTTTTCTTGGTTGATGAGCGCACCCAGCTTCCCCTGGGACGGCCTACGCTGACTGTGTGCATAGATCACTACAGCAAGATGCCACTGGGCTATTACCTGAGCTATCAGGCTCCGTCCATTGCTGCGGTAATGGGTGCGCTCAGACATGCCATCTTGCCCAAGATGGCGATAAAGCCTGGCAGCGACTCTATACGGTCACTCAGACCCCTGCATGCATGGGTATGCCACGGACTGCCCCAAGTGCTCGTCGTGGACAACGGCCTGGAATTTCATTCCGATGCGCTTCAAAGCGTCGCAATGGACCTCGGTATGTCCGTGCTGTTTTGTCCCAAGTACCAGCCATGGTTCAAGGGATCGGTGGAGCGCTTTCTTGGCAGCATTTCACGTCGCTTTCTTCACACCTTACCTGGAACAAGCTTTTCCAGATGGCACCACCGGGGTGACTATGACCCACTCAAACATGCCGTGCTCACTTTGGGCGAGTTCACCCAGATGTTTGAGAAATGGCTGCTCGACGACTACGCGCAGACCGTGCATCGCACCACCAAAGAAACGCCCTGGGCACGCTGGCACGAAGGCCTCAAGAGCTACGAACCCACGCTCCCCCGAGATCGCCACACCCTCGCTCAGCGCATCGGACAAGTCAGCCAACGCAAATTGCAACGAGAAGGAATCCTCCTTGAAGGCATTCGCTACAGTGGCCCTGAACTGCTTCCTTTGCTACGAGCACACGGACCGGGTATCGAGGTGCGCATCGTCTTCGACCCGGATGACCTGGGCGAGATCCATGTGTGGGGTCCTGGCGACGTGAACCCGATCGCGATCAGGGCGCTGGACTGGGATTACGCCAATGGACTGACACAGTTTCAGAACCAGCTCATCCGCAAAATAATCGCTGAACGAGGTGCTTCACAAACCAATCTCAAAGCCCGGCAAGAAGCACGCCTGGCCATCATCGACATGATGCGTGAGCAGGTGTCCAGCCGCAAACTCAGTGACCGTAAACGAGCGGCAAAACTGCAGGGAATCAGCAGTCGCCAACCCAAGCAGCCTTCGGCTTCCAGCCCACGGCCTCAGGCACAGGTCATGCCATCTCGCGCGACATTGACCAACGCGTCCGCAGCACCAGCCCCATCAACCGCGACCCCCACGTTCGCAGATTCCAGCCAAGACTTTATTCCACCCAAGTACGCACTGCTGCGCTCCGTCCATGACCTCAAAGGCAACAAGGAGCGCTTATGAGTGAAGTGTTCTACGACTCCATCAAGCAGCTACAAAGCGCCTATCTAATGTTTCCGGCATTTCAGGCATCTTTTGAGCGCATGGATGCGAACCTGCGCTTGTTCCGGCAGACAGGTATTGCTCAGAATCTTTTGGTGCTCGGTGAAAGTGGCACCGGCAAGACAACGCTGGCCAGGATGTTTACCGAGGGCAATCCCAGGCAGCGGCTGCTGGATCGCGATGTGATTCCTGTGCTCAATGTGAGCGTCCCAGCAGCAGCAACGATTGCCGGAACCGTGGAAGCCATATTGACGCAATTGGGAGATCTGCAGCCCGAGCGTGGCACGATTTCCGTCAAGACTGCCCGGGCCGTCAAGCTGGCCAAAGGCTGCTCCGTGGAAATGCTGGTCTTTGATGAGGCTCAGCACATCCAGGACCGGGGGAAGACGCAAAGCCAGTATTTCGTGGGCGACTGGTTGAAGTCATTCATCGATGCGCTGTCGTTGCCTGTGACCTTGCTTGGACTGCCTCGCACGCAAGGTTTGCTGCAAGTCAATGAGCAATTGCGGCGGCGGTTTTCGCACCGTCTTTCACTCTCTATCGAAGCAGGTGAGCAAGAGCACAACGAGGACAGCAGCATTGGTTTATTCACGTCATTGGCAGAAGCACTGCCTCTTCCGCTGAACCCTAAGCCCCACGGCTGGAAAGATCTGGGACTGCGGCTGCACTTTGCCACGCAAGGGCGCATTGCCTATGTGAAACAGATCCTGGTACATGCCTACAGCTGTGCTGTGGAAAACGGCAATGACTGCATCACGACCAACGAACTAGCCTCGGCATTCACGGCATCCATCTGGCCTGCAGGCATCGGACCCTTGAACCCATTTGATCCGAGCTTTCAGTGGCGAGCATTGGACCGCAATGGAGAGCCTTTTCAGCTCGGTGACGTCGGTGCAGCACAACCTTCCAGGAGGAAGCGTTGAAAGTTCTACCTATCCGTCCTGCACCGGTTCTTGGCGAGCCCCTGGGCAGCTATATCGAGCGCCTTGCCCATGCCAACCACTACGAAGACTTCCAAGTCATACGGCTTTTGAAGCAATCGGGCATCGAGCACGCTGCAGCGCTTTCTCAGTTGATCAACGGGCAGCCTCTGGTGGAGTTTGGAGCCCCCTTGGTGCCGAACTTGGAAATTCCAGTCAAGGACTGGGATCTGCACACCGCAGCCTTCACGCACTACCGAACACGTGTCTGCCCTCATTGCATGCAAGAAGGGACATGGATTCGTCCGCACTGGCGGCTCAAGGTGATGACCGCCTGTCATATGCATGAATGCGAGTTGATCGACGCCTGTTCAAGCTGCGCAGCCCCTATCTCCTGGAACACGGCACTCGCGGGTTCATGTCACTGTGGCCTGCGCTACAGCGCCTCCACGAAAAGTATCGGCAGCGCAGAGCTGGCATTGATGCGTGCGATTACACAGACCTGCCAAGAAAGTAGCGATTGGCATTGGGGAGAGCTGAAGCTGCAATTGACCGTTTCCGAATGGGTCAAGCTGCTGATCTACACCGGACGCTTCATACAGGGACCGTCTCTCGAAAGGCCCGGCCAACTTCCTGCTTTAGAGGATCTGGGCGTCGCGCAAAGCATCGCTCAGGGCACGCTGGCTTTGCTTCGTGCATGGCCCGATGGCTATTGGCAGTGCCTTCAAAGCTTTGTGGACGCAGCACCCCATGACGGAGCCATCCGAAGAGTGTTTCAGCCCCTCTACGGCGTGATCTATGGGCAGCTCAAAGCTCCGGCTTTTCAATTCCTGCGCGAAGGCTTTGAGACCTTTTTGTTGGAGCACTGGCGGGGCGAGCTATGCGGCCGCAATCGCCTATTCCGTCAGGAAACCGTCGAAGGCTATGCAAGGCAGGGGCTGGCCAAGGTGTCACGCCAAATCGGCGTGCCCCGCAAAATGCTCAAACGCCTGGTACACAGCGATTTCATTCCTGGGCATCGAATCCAGTCGATCAATGGCACCACGCGCGAAGTCATCACGATGGATGCCGCCCAGGTGGAGTCGCTGATACCTGACAGAGCCGCATACCTGGACCTCAAGAACACAGCCAAGTTGCTTGGCCTGAAACGCTCTCGCCTGAGACAGTTTGTCGCACTGGGCATTCTGTCTGCTGACTCTCGCCCTGAATGGGGTCAAGCCTCTCACTGGTATTTCCGCAAAACGAAACTGCAAAGCTTTCATACGCGCCTGCAAGAACTCAGCACTCGGCGTGCAATTCACGACCCCGTGACCTTGCGGGATGTGCTGCAGTTTTGGCAATTGACACCCCAGGAGCTGCGAGCGCTTTTCACCGCGATGGGCAGCCCTTCATTGCCCATAGAAATGCCAGCAGGCTCGGTCATCCCTGCGCTTGTTTTAAGCCGCAGCGCCACCAGGCAGTGGCTGGAGAAACAACGGCGAACCACGATTCCATGGGTCACCCCCAGCCAGGCCGCAGCAGAGCTTGGTATCAAAGAGCAAGTGGTTTACGAATTGATCAGTAAGAACCTGCTGGCTGCAGATCTTGTCCCTGGGGCTCGGGCAATGCTCAAACGCATTCCTAACGACAGCCTCGTGGCATTTCAGCAGGAATACGTGGCCTTGGCTGTCTTAGCGAAAGCCGCCAATACCGCTTCCTTGCACTTGGCGAACAAGTTAGATGCCGTGCCCGCAACAGGCCCGCGCATTGACGGGAGTCGGCAATATTTTTATCGCCGCGCTGACCTCCAGAAGCAACCCTTCGCGGCCTCTTTGGAAGCCGCATCTAGGCCCTCTTTTCCCACCACCACTGAGCACTTCACCCCAACCCATGGATTCCATGGACAACTTGTAGGAGGACGCATCACATGACCAAAGTGCAGCAGCAAGAGATCGACATGAAGCGGCTTGAAAAAGAGATCCTGAGCAACTCAGCGGTGGCAGCCCTGCCGCACAACCTATCGGATGAATGGCTGACACTTCTCCTGCGCGATTTAACAGACTCCTTGGACCCACCCGATGAGCCAAGCATCCAGCGAACCAAGCCTGCGCTTACTGCTACAGTTGCTGTCGTTTCACACATCGTGATGGACAAGCAGCAAACCAACTATCTAACGATTCCAGTTGACGATCTGTACACATGCTGCAATCTCTATCGACTGGAACTCGAAGCTGAGTTGATGCGTCGGCAAACCGGAATGTCCGTGATCCCCGCCACACTGGAAACCATCTTCACCAATCGAGACTTCATAGCAGGCAACTAACAGCCAATCTGGCAGCTGCCTTGACGGCTCCCTGATCGGCTGCGATCAGGGATTTTTTTTGCCTTTTTGCACCGATGCCTTTTGCACCTGATCCTGCGCCTTCAGCCCTGAAAGTGCCCCACAGGTCTCCGTCGTGATGAACGTCGGCACAGGCAAATGCGACAGATCTGCGTTGAGAGTGATCCGTGCCTTGGGTCCTGGTGCCGGTGAGCTTGGTTTCTTTTGTTCCATGGAAGCGCACTTTCAAAAAGCGGACGTCACGCATCATGCAGCGCTGCTCTGCTTGTTGTCGAGAGCCATCACAACCAAGCTCTAAAACAGCCAATCTGAGATTGATGATTCAATTTAATTCATGTACGATTCAGCATAACAGCAGAACTGAATCAAATTGAATCAATATGGCGAACCGCATTGTTCCAACCCTGCAAGAGATTCTTTATCGCCTTTCCAGCGCAGCGACCAATGCGTCTTTAAAGGCACCTGTATCCGAGAATCCAGGACGCTTTCCCGTGGTGGTTCGCCCAGAGACTCGCGCATTTCTCGAAGCGCAAGCAGAGTATCTGGGAGGATCTATTGCGGGAGTTGCAGGTGCGATATTGGATGGCGTAGCCATGGCTACTCAAGGCAAGGATGGTGCGGTGTCCTCACTCAGAGGGGTGTCTGAGCGCTTTGGCATTCTGTTGAAAGAACATGATCTGTCAGCACCAGCGGCTGCTGAGGCACTGTCAGATCTTGGCTTTTCTCTCGCAGATTTCGCTTCACAAGAAGCCCTCCAGCTCAAGCTAACGTCTCCCACAATCCGGGATGTGGCGGCCCGCTTTCACATTAGCTATGACTGGCTAGCCGGAAAAAATGATAGGGTCTTTCGAGCCCAAATCGGCACTTGGTACAAAGCCATGACCGAGGCCGCCGACCAGCTTGTATCTGCAAAACAGAGTTCAATGCGTACCGAACTCTCAATCTGCATCCCTGAACATGCGGATCTCAGCATCACAGATGACAACCAGGCAGGGGACAAGCTTCCGCATTTCATTCCGGTACTTATCCGAACACAGCAGCTGCCTGGCCGGGAAGTTCTGAAAACTTATGAGGTTTGGGAAGAAGGCCGATGGTCTTACTGGCGCTGCAGGGAACACATCAAACTCGTTATCTATTTTGCGCAGCGTCTTGGCACCTATGCCACTGGCAGAACGCTCACTCAGAACGAGTATGGCCTGCTCTCCAGAGGACAAGCACTACCCGCCACGATCTTGCAACGCAATAGTAGTGTGACTTGGCATCCAGATGACTACGTGACACTGAACTCTCCAGTTTCTAAAGAAGCTGAAGAGTGGTCTGCCATTACCTCCAACGGAGACTACAAGGCGGCTTTTTCCCACTTCAATCAGCTGCTCACCCAAGGTGCTTCCACATGAAAATTTTTCTAGAAGCGGACTTCGCGAAAGGATGCGGTGCCGTCCGTTGGGAGGGAGTCACGGCCAAGCGTGTGAAGCGATTGATCGGTGTTGCGGTGCTGGTTGTGGGCAGCATCATGCTTACAATGCATCGCTTTTGATGCCGAAGAAATTTCATCTTCTTTGACACAAGCGCTGATTTTTTCAACATCTTTGTCACAAGCAACCGTGAGAGCTGCCACCGATGATGAAAAAACCTTTACGAAACAAGAATGTGCGTTCTCAACTTCTCTGACAACTCACATGTCCTCGGGCGACGTGGGTACCAGTATGGATCAGGATTCACAGGAGGCGCATGCGCTGCCTCCCATGCCTTTTGTTGAAGACTATCTGCCGGCGCTGCTAGCGCAGGCCAGCAAGCTAATTTCAGCTGAATTCCATACTGTGGTCGAGTCCGAGGGCTTCTCAATCACCGAGTGGCGAATCCTAGCCTCGCTGACAGGCACCTCCGGCATCAGCACCGGCCGCCTGGCGCAGATCTCGGTCAGCAAGCAGCCAACTGTCACGCGCCTTCTTGATCGCATGGAAGCCAAGGGCTATGTGGAGCGCTTCGCGCACGATACCGACCGACGTCTCACCATGGTGCGCATCGCGCCGGCCGGCCAGACTATTGTGGCCGACCTGATCCGCAAGGCCAAGGAGCACGAGTTGCGAGTGCTGCAGCCCTTCGGCCTCAAGCGCGCCGAAGCGCTCAAGGTCACGCTACGGCGCATCATCGAACTACACCTGCCTCCGGGCTGAGAGGCGGATTCACTTCAATCCGCCTTGATGCCCTGCGTCCTCACGATAGGACCAAACAACGCCGCTTCCTCGCCGACCATGGCCGTCAGTTCAGCTGGCGACAGCGTCATTGGTTCGGCTCCGACCTCTGCAAACCGGGCTTTGATGACAGGCTGCGCGAGCAGCCTGTTCAGTTCGCGGTTCATGCGCATCACATGGGCCGCTGGCATAGCGGCTGGCGCATAGACCGCAAACGGCGTGTCCACGTAGACTTTGCCAAAACCAGCCTCCTCAATCGTGGACACATCGGCAGCATAGGATGGCCGACGTCGGCTTGCCACGGCCAGCAGCTTGAGCTTGCCGGCCTTTACGCTGGGAAATACTGTGCCTGGCACCAGCGCATAGTCGACCTGGCCGGCCATCACGCTTTGGATTGCCGGCGCTGCCCCTCGATAGGGAATGTGCGCCGCGGTGATGCCCGCCGCCTGCTTGAACAGCTCACCGCCCACATGCGGCGTGGTGCCGTTGCCGGCCGATCCGTAGCTGAGCTTGCCGGGGTTGGCCTTCGCATAGGCCACGAATTCGGCCAGCGTGTCCGCCGCCAACGTTGGCCGCGTCACCAAAAACAACTGGGTATTGGCCAGTAGCGCCACATGCTGCAGGTCCTTAGCAGGCTGGATCGGCATGCGCTCGAACATCAACGGATTGACCGACTCCAGCGTGGTCACGTTGACCAGGAAGGTGCGGCCATCGCTGCCGTTGCGCGCCACCTCCACTGCAGCGACATTACCGCTGGCACCGCTACGGTTGTCGATAATCACAGGCTGACCAAGCGCTTCGCTCAATTGAGGTACCAGCAGGCGCATCAGCACATCGGCCAATCCTCCCGGAGGAAAAGCCACAACAAAGCGTACGGGCTTGCCGGGCCAGACAGTCTGGGACAGAGCCGGAGTGCCGACCATGGTCATAGCCCCTGCCAAGGCCAGCAGGTCTCGGCGGCGTGGAGAGTGAAAACGTGAGGCCATCAATATGCTCCTGGAAATGGTCCTACAGTGCCAGGCTGCCGACGCTGGTGCCGCCGCAGACGTAGAGTACCTGGCCGGTCACGAAGCTGTTGGCCGCATCGGCGAAGAAGCCGACGGCGCGCGCCACGTCGGCCGACTCGCCGAGCCGGCGCACGGGCACCGAGGCGGCGAGCTGGCGCTCGCGGTCGCTGCCCTGCTCCACCACGTCGTAGAACATGTCGGTGCGGATGGGCCCGGGCGCGACCACGTTGACGGTGATGCCCTCAGGCGCCAGCTCCAGCGCCCAGGTACGCGCCATGCCCTGCATGCCGGCCTTGGTGGCCGAGTAGCTGGTGCGCGTGGCCAGGCCCAGCGCGGCGCGCGACGACAGCAGCACCACGCGGCCGAACCGGCGCGCGCGCATGGCCGGCAGCGCCGCCTGCAGCATCTGCACGGCGCAGCCCAGGTGCAGGTCGACCAGCGCATCCAGGTCGCTGAGCTTCACGTCGGGCAGCAGCGCGGCGCGGATCACGCCGGCGTTGTGCACGATGGTGGTGACCTCGTGCCGCCGCACCATGGCCTGCACGGCCTCGGCCGTGGCAGCGCGGTCGGCCAGGTCTACTTCGATGCTGTGCAGCCGGGGGTGGGCTATCTCGGTGCGCCGTCGCGCGAGCGAGACGACTTCGTAGCCCTGCTCCAGCAGTTGTTCACAGATGACCTTTCCGATGCCGGCGCTGCCGCCCGTCACCGCCGCGACCTTGTTGGCCCCCACGCTCCCCGCTGCGCGAGGTTCGCTGCCCCCCAAGGGGGCGCTCGTGTTCGCTTTCATGCCTTGCCCTCCACCAGAGCCAGCACGCGCAGCGGGCTGCCGCTGCCGTTCTCGATCTTCAAGGGCGCCGCCACCACCAGCGCGCCGGTGGGCGGCAACTGGTCGAGGTTGGTGAGGCACTGCAGGCCGTACTTGCCGGCGCCGTGCATCAGCGAATGGCAAGGGTACGGCGGGCGCAGGTGGTAGCCCTGGCCGGCGTCGGTGCCTATGGATTCGGTGCCGAAGCCCAGCACGCCGCGCCGCTCGACCAGGAAGCGCACGGCCTCAGTGTCCGGCCCGGGCGTGTGCTGGCCACTGGCGTCGAAGTTCTGGAAGGCCACGGCATCACGCGCCTGCGACCAGCGCCGCGCCCAGTCGGTGCGCATCAGCACCCAGTGGCCCTCGGGAATGCGGCCGTGCGCGGCCTCGAAACGCTCGATGTCGGCCACGCCCATCAGGTAGTCGGGGTCGGCCGCCGCCTGGGCGCTGCAGTCGATCACGCAAGCCGGCGCGATGAAGTGCTGCGGCGGGATGCTGTCCACCGCGTTGTTGGGCAGGTCGCGCCCTGAGATCCAGTGGATGGGCGCGTCGAAGTGCGTGCCCGTGTGCTCGCCGCAGGAGAAGTTGTTCCAGTACCAGCCGGGGCCGCGTTCGTCGTAGGCCGAGATCTGCTCGATGCGGAAGGGCTGGCACTGGCCCATCTCGGGCGGCAGCGCGATGGCGGGGAAGTCGGGACTCAGCGTCTGCGTCAGGTCGACGATGCGGATGCGGCCGGTGGCGATGGCAAGCGCCATGCCGCCAAGGAGTTCGAGGGGGGTCTGCATGTCAATATCCTCCTGCGGCGATTTCGCGCTCCAATACCTTGGGGTTGTGGCGCCAGCGCTCCAGCCATTCCTGGGCAACGTCGCCGGGGTAGATGTCTTCCACGCCCTCTTTCAGCGCCTTCACGATGGCCGAGGCCAGCGCGGCCGGCGCCAGCTTCGGCGGCGGCAGGTTCTGGTTCCATTCGTCGTCGATGGGGCCGGGAAAGACGTTGACCACGCGGATTCCCGCCGCCCGCATCTCGGCGCGCAGGCACTGCGCCAGCGACAGCGCTGCGGCCTTGGAGGCCGAGAAGGTGCCGTGCGGCGGGAAGTTGGCCAGCGCATAGATCGACAGCAGGTTGACCCAGGCCGTGGCATGCGTGGCGCCGTCGGCCGCGCGGCCCTTGAGCGCCGGGCCGAAGCACTGCGCCAGCCGCAGCAGGCCGAGGTAGTTGACCTCCATCTCGGCCTTGGCCACATCGGTGCCGCGCCGCGCGGCGATGCCAAAGCCACGGTGCAGTTCGGCGGTGTTGACCACGATGTCGACCTTGCCGCCGATCTGGCCGGCCAGGGTACTGACCGAGCGCTCGTCGGTCACATCCAGCGGCACCAGCGCGACCTGCGGCAGGGCCGCCAGCTCCGCCAGGCCCGGCAGCTTTTTCCAGGGCTCGGCATGGCCCACCCAGACGAGGTCGGCACCGGCCTTGACCATTGCATGGGCCACGGCCTGGCCGGTGGCGGACTTGCCGTCCGTCACCAGCACCTTGCGGTACTTCGGGTCGCTGGCCATCTCGCGCAGCATGGGGTCGTCAGCCATGTTCTCCGTTCCTTTCTCGGGGTATCCGATCAGCACCGCCTGGCCGGCGCGGTCGAGGCGTGCGCCGACGCGCACGCGCTGGGGCGCTTCGCCCACCTCGCCATGCAGGTGCACCATGACGCTGGGGCCTGCGTCGAGCCGCACCATGCCCAGGCGCCAGGGCAGGCGCTCGCGGAAATACAGGTCGTTGCTGTGGGCCAGCGTGGTCGTGGCCAGCAGCTCGCCTGCGCCGCTCTGCGGCTGCCACGGCAGCTCGGGCGACAGGCAGCGGTGGCAGGCCTCGCGCGGCGGGTACTGCACGGCGCCGCAGTCGGCGCAAACCTGCAGCGCGAAGCGGCCTTCGGCCGCCGCAGCGGTGAGGCCCAGCGCCACACGGCCGCGTGCGGCTGGCGGCAGGTTGATCTGCGGGGTGCGCAGCACCGGGTTCTTGCGCGGGGGCTTGATGAAGGGCATGGTCATGGCGCCTCCGCCGGGCCGCCCCAAGGAGAGCGCCGCGCCCCCTCGGGGGGCTGTGAGCACACGCAGTGCCGAACGTGGGGGTCTTTCATTCGCTTGTCTCCAGGATCACCGCCCCGGTGCACAGGCAGCGGTCGTAGGTCACCATGCCGAAGCCGCCCACCAGACCGGTGCGCGAACCGGCCACGCCGCGCTCGCCGGCCTGGCCGGTGAGCTGGCGCAGGGTCTCCGTCATGCCGAGAAAGCCGCCGGCCGCGCCCGCCTGCCCACACGAGAGCTGGCCGCCGCTGGTGTTGTGTGGAAAGTCGCCGGCATGCGTCAGGTCGTGCCCGCGCACGAAGGCCGGGCCCTCGCCCTTGTCGCAAAAGCCCAGGTCCTCGATCTGCATCATCGCGATCACCGGGTAGTCGTCGTAGGTCTGCAGCAGGTCGATGTCCTGCGGCGCGAAGCCGGCCTGGGCATACAGGTCGGCGCAGTCCATGCGCCAGCCGCCGCGCAGCATCACCGGGTCGTCGGCATAGGCGTTGTGGCGCTCGATCGCGCCGCGCAGCAGCACATGCGGCAGGCCCAGGTCGCGCGCTCGCTCGGGCGCCATCACTAGGAAGGCCTCGGCGCCGGCGCAGGGCATCACGCAGTCGAACAGGTGTATGGGATCGGAGATCGGCCGCGCCGTCATGTACTCATCGAGGGTCAGCGGCTTCTTGAACAGCGCGTTGGGGTTGCACAGCGCGTTCGCCCGCTGGGCCACCGCGATGCGGCCGAAATCCTCGCGCTGCGCGCCATAGGTGCGCATGTAGCTCGCGGTGATGAAGGCGAACATCGAGTTCGGCCCGCCCGCGCCATAGGGATAGCTGGCGTCGCGGGCGAAGTCGCTGAACGCGCCCAGCGTCTGGCGGAACGAATCCACATGGTTGGTATCGGCCGCCACGCAGGCCACCACCTCGGCGTCGCCGCACTGCACGGCGCGGGCCGCGCGGCGCAGCGCCATCACGCCCGAGGCGCCGCCGGTGGGGATGTGGTCCAGCCAGCGCGGCGACAGGCCCAGGTGCTGGGTCACGCCCACGGCCGTGTCGGGCGCCAGCGAGAAGCTGCTGACCGTGAGGCCGTCGATCTGCTCCTTGGCCAGCCCGCTGCCCGCAAGCAGGCCGCGCACGGCCTGGCCCAGGAACCAGTGCGCGCCCCGGATGGAGTAGCGCTCGTAGGGCACGGTGACGGGCACGGCCAGCGCCACGCCCTCGTAGCCCCTGCGTCGGATGTATGCGGTCATGTTCAGTCCAGCCTGATGCCGGCCGCGCGGATGATGCGACCGAATTTCTGGGTGTCGCCCTGGATGGTCTGCGCGAACTGCGCGGGCGTGCCGGCCACCACCGTCATGCCCACGCCGGACAGCAGCTCGCGCGTCTGCGGCATCTGCAGGATGCTGGCCAATTCCTGGTGCAGCCTGGCTATGACGGGCTGGGGCGTGCCGGCCGGCACCACGAAGCCGATCCAGGTCAGCAGATCGACGCCGGGCACGCCGGATTCGGCCAGCGTGGGGACATCGGGCAGCAGCGGGTTGCGCTGCGCGCTGGTCACCGCCAGCGCCCGCACCTTACCGCCCTTGATGTAGGGCATGGCCGGGCCCAGCGCATCGAAGATCAACGGCACCTGGCCGCCCACCGTGTCCGTCATCGCTGGCGCGCCGCCCTTGTAGGGCACGGCCAGCAGGTCCGCGCCGGTCGCGCTCTTGAAGACCTCGCCCGCCACCTGCGCCGGCATGGCACCATGCGCATAGGCCAGCTTGCCGGGCTGCGCGCGCGCCGCCGCCAGCAACTCGGACACCGTGCGCGCACTGACCGACGGGTGCGTCGCCAGCACCATGGGCATGGTGATGGCCAGCGTCACCGGCGCAAAGCTCCTGGCCGGGTCGTAGGGCAGCTTGCCGTACAGGCTCTGGTTCATGGCCAGCGTGGAATCGATGGCCACGAACAGCGTATAGCCGTCTGGCGCCGCCTTGGCGGCCGCCTCGGCAGCGATGATGGTGTTGCCACCGGGCCTGTTGTCCACCATGACGGGCACCTTCCAGCGCTCACCGAGGCGCGCCGCCACGGTGCGGGCCACCAGGTCGCTGCCGCCGCCGGGTGGAAAGGGCACGATGATGCGGATGGGCTTGCCGGGATAGGCATCCTGCGCGGCTGCGCCGCAGACCAGGCAGGCGCTGCACAGCAGCAGGGCCAAAGATCGTTTCAGGAAGGGCAAAGCTCGCATGGAAGCTCCTTCGGGTCAGCGCTTGAGCTGGATGCCGGCCGCTTCGCGGTCCCAGGTCTGCTCGGTGATGCCGCGCTCGCGCAGCTTGAATTTCTGCACCTTGCCGTTCTCGGTGGCGGGCAACGCGGCCATGAATTCGAGGTAGCGCGGAACCGCGAAATACGCCATGCGCGGCTCGCAGAAACGCACCAGCTCCACCGGGTCCAGCGCGGCGCCTTCGCGCGGCACGATGGCGGCCATGACCTCGTCCTCGGCCAGCTCGCTCTTCACCGGAAACACCGCCGCCACGGCCACGGCCGGGTGGCTCAGCAGCACCTGCTCGACCTCGTAGGATGAAATGTTCTCGCCGCGCCGGCGGATCGCGTCCTTGAGCCGATCGAGGAAGGTGAAGAAGCCGTCGGCATCGCGCACCACGCGGTCGCCGGTGTGGAACCACAGGTTGCGCCAGGCTTCCACGGTCTTGTCTGCCATGCCGAAATAGCCGGTGGCGAAGGCGAAAGGCTCGTCGGCGCGCAGCAGTAGCTCGCCGGGCGTGCCAGGCGGCACGTCCTCGTCGTGCTCGTCGGCCACCCGCGCGGTGAAGCCCGGCACGATGCGGCCCATGCTGCCGGGGCGCTGCTCGGCATCAAGGCCGATGACGAAGTTGCTCTCGGTGGAGCCATAGCCGTCAAGCAGCCGCATGCCGAAGCGCTCTCTGAACTGTGCATGAAAGCGCGGCGGAACGCCGGGTGCCAGCGCGATGCGCACGCGGTGCGCTCGGTCGTGCGGCGTCGCTTCCTTGGACAGCAGGATCGGCACCATCGCGCCCAGCACATAGGTGGCCGTGGCCTGGTGCCGCACCAGCGCGGCCCAGAAGCCCGAGGCCGAGAAGCGCTTCTCCACCACCAGCGTGGAGCCGGTCAGCAGCGCCTGGAAGAAGGCGTTCATCGCGTTGGTGTGGAACAGCGGCAGCGTGGTCAGCAGCACCTCGCCGTCGCCCAGTTCCAGCAGCGCCGCGGTGTGCCGGCCCCACCAGTAGAACTGCGCATGCGGGCAGCACACGCCCTTCGAGAGACCTGTCGTGCCCGAGGTGTAGAGGATGGCCAGCGTGTCGCCGGGCTGCACTGGTGCGGCATCCACCAGCGCATCACCCGGTGCCGGAAAAGGCTCGGTGCCGGGTTCCTGCGGCGCGTCTATGCGCCACACGTGCTCAAGCGGCAGACCATCGCGGTCTTCCAGCCCGCGCAGCGCCGCCAGCCCTTCGGCCTCGGCCACGAACAGCCGGGCGCCCGAGTTGGCCAGGATGTGCCGCAGCGTGGCGCCGCGCGCGGCGGTGTTGACCGGCACGGTGACGGCGCCGATCCAGGCGCAGCCCAGGAAGACTTGCAGGAACTCGGCGCGGTTGCCGCACATCAGCGCCACGCGGTCGCCGGCGCGCAGGCCGGCGGCCTGCAGCACCGCGCCCATGGCCTGGGCGGTGCGCAGCGCATCGGCGTAGCGCCAGCGGGTATCGCCCGCGACGAGCAGCGTGCGCTCGGGAAAGCGGCGGCACTGTTGCTCCAGCATCGCTGGCAATGTGCGGCCGGCAGGTGCGAAGGATTCAATGGCAGTGGACATCGCAAGGGGCCTCACATGAAGAGTTGCATGTTGCCGAAAGCGGCATCGCAGTTCACCAGGTCCACGCGCTTGAGGCGCATGCGCAGCGCGCCATCGCCCTGGCCATTACCCAGCCACACCAGCTCGTGGCTGGCCCAGCCGGCGTACAGCGTCTGCTCGTCCTGGCGCGTCTCGATGTAGTGAAAGGCCGTGCGGCAGGTATAGGTGCCGGCCGCATCGTCGCGCGCCATCACGCGCGGCGTCTGCAGCAGGTGGTGGCAGCGGCTCGCGGGCTGCTGCGAGAAGGTGCGCGCGCCGCGCAGGCGCTCGATGCGCACCTGCAGCAGCAAGCGGTCTTCGTACAGCAGCGAGGCATGGAGCCGCGGGTCGGTCTGGCCGTGGGCCAGCGGCATCCAGTAGCGGCCGTCCTCGGTGAACAGGGCCAGCCAGTCGCCCCAGCGCTGCTCATCGAGCAGGGCCGCTTCGTCGAGCACGAAGTCGATGAGCTGCCGGTCGGTGGGCGGGAGTGTGTTCATGCCTCGGCTCCTTCGCGCATGCCGGCCGTCATGAAGCGCACCCAGGCCCGCATCTGGCTGCGCATCTGCCATTCGTTGGTGCCGTTGGTCACGGCCCCTGCTTGTGCGTCCTCCTGCGCCTTTTCGGCCGGGTCGAACAGCCGGCCCACGTTGACCCATTGCGAGCCGCGCGAGGCCAGGCCCTGCTGGGCGCGTTCGTACATCTCCAGGTCGTCGTGGCCGACCACCGAGGTGGGCGCGTTGACCAGGCGGTTGTACATCAGCGTGCGCTCCAGCAGCAGATCCGGTGCGCCCACGAGTCGGAAAGTCCAGCTCTCCACCAGCGTGCGGTCGGCCGCCAGCGGTCGGAAGATACGCAGCGTCTGTATCGGCCCCTTCACCATGATGTTGGGGAAGTACACGGTGTTGTGGCGCACATCGCCCAGGATGTCCTTCGCGCGCTCCTCGCCGTAGGTGGCGACCATGCTCTCCCAGTAGCCGGGCGCGGGCGAATAGGCGGCGTGGATGGAGTCGCTGACGCCGGTGTGGCCGTGGCCGTTGGGCCAGACACGGATGCCCATGTTCTCGAAGAACTCGTAGGGGTTCACGAAGGGCGCGAACAGCTCCACCGCCATGGGCTTGGGCGTGCCCTCCGGCGCGTTCTCCCAGACCTTGACGGCCGTGCCGGCCGAGGACTCGTGCGCGACCATGGGGTGGCAAGTATCGGTCTGGTTGTCGACCAGCATCTTCCAGTTGCAGCGGTGCATGTAGCGCATCACACCGCCGGCCACCTCGAGCCGGCCCTCGGGGGAGCGGTCGACCATGTTGTCCAGCGTCGAGAGCGAGGGACCGAAGAATTCCTCAAAGCCCATGCCCTCTGGGTTCAGCCGGCAAAAGACGAAGTCGCGGTACACCTGCACCGCGCCCACGGCGGCCAGGCCCTTGCCGGCCTCGCAGCTTTCCAGGCCGGTGTTCTCGTAGCCCTTCTTCAGCGGAATGGACAGCAGCTTGCCGTCGGTGCGGTAGGTCCAGGCGTGGTAGGGGCAGCGGAAGAACTTGCCGGTGCTGCCGCAGCCGTCGGGCGCGACCTTGACCCCCTTGTGCGCGCAGCGGTTGTACAGCACCTTGATGCTCTGGTCGGTGTGGCGCACCATCACCACCGGCTGGTCGCCCACGGTGGTCGCGAAGTAGTCGCCGGGCTGGGGCACCTGGCTGGCGTGGCCGACGTAGATCCAGGTGTTGGCGAAAAGCTGCTCCATCTCCAGCGCAAAGACCTCGGGATGGATGTAGCAGTCCTTGTGCACCTCGGTGTCGCGCACCAGAGCGCGGATGGCTGCGGGGTTATCGCGATACTCAGACATGGCGGACATGGCGCCCTCCTTCAGTCCAGCTTGATGTTGGCTTCGCGCACCACGCGGCCCCAGCGTTCACGCTCCTGGGCTGCGAAGCGGGCCAGCTCCTGCGGCGTGCCGGGCAACGGCTCGATACCCAGGGTCTGCATGCGGGCGCGGATGTCGGCGGAGCTCAACGCGTCCACCAGGTGCTTGTTCAGCGTCTTCACCGTCGCGGCGCTGACGCCGGCAGGCGCCACCAGCGCCTGCCAGGCCGAGGCCTCGAAGCCGGACAGTCCCTGCTCGGACAGCGTGGGGATGTCGGGCATGCTGGCCAGACGCTGGGCGCTGGCCACGCCGATGGCGCGCACCTTGCCCGAGGTGATGAATGCGCCGCCGCTGGAAGTGTCGACGAACATGAACGGCAGCTGCCCGCCGACCACGTCGGCAATGGCCGGCGCCGCGCCGCGGTAGGGGACATGCGTCAGCGTCAGGCCGGTCTGCTGGCGAAACAGCTCGGTCGCCAGGTGGTGCGGGCTGCCGGTGCCGGGGCTACCGTAGCTCATGCCCGCAGGATCGCTGCGCACCCAGGCCATGAAGTCCTTGAGATTCCTGGGCTTGGCATTCGGCTGCACGACCAGCACCAGCGGAAAGCGGGCGATAGTGCCCACCGATGCGAAGTCCCTTTCCGCGCTGTAGGTCAGCTTGCTGTAGAGGAAGGGGTTGGCCGCGATCACGGCCGAGTCCGCGGTGAACACCATGTGCTCCGCGTCGCGCGCCTTGGCCACGTAGTCGCCCGCGATGTTCGAGCCGGCGCCGGGCTTGTTGATGATGATGATGCTGCGCCCCATGGACCTGCCCATGGCTTCGGCCAGCATGCGCGCCACGGTGTCGGAGCCGCCGCCGGGGGCGTAGCCGACCACCCATTCGATGGGCTTGCCATCGGCCAGGGCCAGCGAGGGCGCCGCTGCCAGCGGCAGCAGGGAGAGCACTTGGCGGCGGGACAGCGTGGTGGATTTCATCGCAGGCTCCTGGATTCGGATCGGTGGGAGGCAAAGAGGAAAAGCGCAGGTTCAGAGATCGAGCACCAGCCGTGCACTGCGGGCGCGCGAGACGCAGATCTGCATCACCTTGCCGCCGGCACGCTCGGCGGCGCTGAGCACGGCATCGCGGTGGTCGATCTCGCCTTCGATCACCTCGGCGGCACAGACGCCGCATTCGCCGCGCTTGCAGTCGAACAGCGGATCGCAGCCGTGCTCGATCAGGCAGTCGAGGATGGACTGGCCGGCCGGCACGGTGAGCTGCCGGCCGCTTTGTGCCAGCACCAGATCGATGGGCTGGTCGCCCACGGCCGCCACCGGCGTGGTGAACAGCTCAAAATGCACCCGCTCGCGCGGCCAGCCGCGCGCATCGGTGGCCGCCAGCACCGCGTCGAGCATCGCGCGCGGGCCGCACACATAAAGCTGGTCCTCACCGGCGCAGCCGTCGAGCAAGGTGGCCACATCCAGCGCCGCGCCCCGGTCTTCATCGGCATGCACGGCCAGCGATTCGCCAAGCAGGGCCTGCAGCTCTGGCAGGAAGGCCATCAGCGCACGGCTGCGGCCCGCGTAGAGCATGCGCACCGGCAGGCCAGCGGCGCGGCGTGCCGCCGCCATGCTGGCCAATGGCGTGATGCCGATGCCCCCGGCCACCAGCACCGCGCAGCCCACGTGCGCGCCCAGCGGAAAATCGTTCTTCGGCCGCTCAATCGCGATGCACTGGCCCGGCTGCAGCCCATGCATCCAGCGCGAGCCGCCACGGCCCTCGTCCTCGCGGCGCACCGCGATGGTGTAGTGCGGCTGCGGCAGGCCGGTATCGGCGCCGGCATCGGTGTTCACCAGCGAGTAGTGGCGCCAGTCCTGCACCTCACCCTGAGCCTCGCCCGGCAGCCCCACCTGCACACGCACATGGGCGCCTGCGGCAAAGCCCGGCAGCAGGCCGCCATCCGCCGCGCGCAACGTGAAACGGCGGATCAGCGGATTCAGTTGGTCGGCGGCGACGACTTCGACAGCAATCGTTTCCATGGAGGTTCTCCTTCAGGCCAGGGCATGGCGCGCGAGCGCGGCCCGCAATGCCTTGCCGTGTTCATCGGCCAGCGCTGCCTCGCTCAGCTCGCGCAGCGTGGCCGGGGCCAGGCGCCGGCCCGCTACGCGCACCGCGTCCATCAGGTGCAGGTAGTTGGCCAGGCCGCGCGCATGGGTGTCGCTGTAGCCCTTCACAAGGCGCTGGCACTGCGCCACCTCCACCGCCAGCGCGGGGTTGTGCTGCGCGGCCGCTTCGATGTGCGCCAGCCACTGCTCGATGCGCGTGTTCTCGATCTCGTAGCGCAGCGTGCGCCGCCGCATGCCGCGCAGCCGCGACAGGCCCCACAGCAACAGGTAACCGCGCAGCGAGCTGGTGACAACCACCCGGCCCTCACGCGTGAAGCGCGCCAGCAGGCGGTGCACGGCATGCGGGCGCTGCAGCCAGCGGCCCAGGCCGGCCGGCAGGGTCTCGCAGATCTCCTCGATGCGCGGGTGCATGAATTCATTGATCGCCAGTTGCTGGCCCTGCTGCACCCCCACCTCGGACTGCACGCGCGCAAAGCGCTGGGCGCGCGTCTTGAGGTCGGCCACGCGGATGGTGTCCTCGTAGCTCATCCACAGCGCGAGATGCCGCGCCGTCTCGCGCAGCAGCAGGCCGGAGCCTTCGGCCAGCACCTGCACCCGCGCCAGGCGGTCGAGGTAGAGCGCGGCATAGTCCGGGTCCTGGTAGTCGAGCATGCGGCGCACGCCCTCGATGATCACTGGTCGCGCGTCGGCCGCAAAGCCCTGCTCCACGCGCTGCAGCAGCGCCGCCACCTGGGGATCGCGCGGCGTGGCCACGGCGGCTGCGGCTGTTGCCGTTGCAGGCGATGCACTGTCCGCCTGCTGCGCCTGATCGCATGCGCCGCCAAAGGCCCCGAGGCTGGCCTTGACGCCCACGCCGCCGCGCTCGATCGTGGCCTCGAACTGCGCGCGGTTGAAGGGCAGGACGCCCGTGCCCGCCAGCGCGCCGAACAGCACGGCGCTGACCACGCTGCCGCTGGCCTGCGCAGCCGCGGCCATGTCGAAGCGCACGAAGCGCCTGGCGGCGCGCCCGGCATGGGCCAGCAACTGGGCGTCGTCCACGCGGCCGTCGCCCATGGCCGTCTTCTCGGCGATGGAATAGACGCGGTGCGTGGAGGAGATCAGCGTGGTACGGTCCGGCGTGACCAGGCCGCGCTGCACCGCGCGGCCGGCCTCCATCAGCTCGGATGCCAGCACCACGTCTACATCGCCCGGCAGCGGCATCAGCGCCAGCACGGGCTGCGCCCCGTCGCGGCGCGCCTGCTCCGCCGGGTACAGCTCGACGTAGTAGATGGTGGCGCCGGTGCGCTGCGCCACCCCGGGCACCGAGGTGGTCTGGGCGATGTAGTCGTTGTGCTCCGCGAGGTCGACGATCCAGTCGGCCAGCACGCCGCCGCCCTCGCCGCCCATGGCGAGGATCGCAATCTTGATGGGTTGGGTTTTCATGGCAGTGTCAGCTCAAAAGGCATGGCGGTCGAGGCGGCGCTGGTCGCGGCCCTGCAGCCAGCCGATCACGGCGCCGCGCAGGCGCTGGCGCAGGCGGTCCCAGCGCGTGGGGTTGCTCACGATCTGCGTGCGGTAGAACGAGGGGCAGAGCACGGCCGCGTGCGACACCTCGCCGCACAGGCCGCAGCCCACGCAACTGTCGATGACGGTCGCCACCGGGTCGGTGCGAAGCGGATCGGGGTTGGGCTTGATAGACAGCGACGGGCAGCCGGAGAGTCGGATGCACGAATGGTCGCCCGTGCAGGTGTCGGAATCGACGCCGAAGCGCTCGCGCACCACGCGCTCGCCGCGCGCCGCCGCGGCCCGCTGCTGCGGTTTGATGCGGCGCTGCTTGTTGAGCATGCATTCGCTTTGCGCCACCAGCACCTTGGGGCCCTGCTCCTTGGTGGTCAGCGCCTCGCGCAGCGTGCCGACCATGGTCTTCAAGTCATAGGTGCGGCGCACGGTCTTCACCCAGTTCACGCCCACGCCGCGCACCGCCTTCTCGATCGCATGGTTGGTGCTGCGCGTGGGGTTTTGTGCCGCCGACGAGAGGATGTCCTGCCCGCCGGTGGCCGAGGTGTAGCTGTTGTCGACGACGATGGTCAGGTTGTCGCTCTTGTTGAACACCGCGTTGGCGATGCCGCTGGTCAGGCCGTTGTGCCAGAAGCCGCCATCGCCCATGACCGAGATCACGCGCTTGCCGCCTTCCTTCGGCTGCGGGGGATTGAAGGCCGCCGCCCCTGCGGCGCCCAGGCCGTATCCCATCGTGGTGTTGCCCAGGTTGAAGGGCGGCAGGATGGAGAACAGGTGGCAGCCAATGTCGGCGCTTACATGGTGCTCGCCCAGCTCGCGCTCGACCAGCTTCATGGCGGTGAAGATCGGCCGCTCGGGGCAGCCGGTGCAAAAGCCCGGCGGGCGCGCCTGCACGCTGGCCTCGATCGGGCGCTCCGGCTCGGGCGGAGCAGGCTGCAGCGGAATGATCTTGCGCGGCGCGGGCTGCGGCTGCAGCCGGCCATGTGCTTCGAGGAAGGCGCGCAGCCCCTTGAGCACGGCGGCCGTGGTGTACTCGCCCGCGGCGGGCAGCACGTCCTTGCCATGCAGTTGGGTAACCGAGTCGGCTTGGCGCAGGATGGTCGCCACGTTCTGCTCGACGAAGTTGGGCTGGCCTTCTTCCACCACCAGCAGCGCGCGCTTGCCCTCGCAAAAGCGCAGCAGCTCGCCATCCACCAGCGGGTAGGCCACGTTCATCACATACAGCGGAATCTGCGTGTTGCCATAGGCATCGGCCAAATCAAGTTGCTGCAGCGCGCGGATCAGGGTGTTGTAGCTGCCGCCCTGGCAGGCGATGCCGATGTCGTCCGCGCCTTCGGCGAAGAACTCATTGAGCCCACGCTCCTCGATGAAGCGCACCGCCGCCGGCCAGCGCTGCTTCAGCTTTTCCTGCTCGTGCAGGAAGCTCGCCGGCGGCAGCACGATGCGGTCCACGTCGCGCTGCGGCCGGGCCATGGCCTGCTCGATGGTGTAGGCCGGCCGGCGGTTGTCGCTGGCGGTGAACTGGCCGTGCACATGGCAGGCGCGGATGCGCAACTGCAGCATCACCGGCGTGTTGCTGGCCTCGGACAGCTCGAAGCCGTCCTTCACAGCCTGCACAATGCCCGGCAGGTTGGGGCGCGGGTCGAGCAGCCATATCTGCGACTTCATCGCGAAGGCGTGGCTGCGCTCCTGCATGATGGACGAGCCCTCGCCATAGTCCTCGCCGACGATCACCAGCGCGCCGCCCTTGACGCCGCCCGAGGCCAGGTTGGCCAGCGCATCGGACGCCACGTTGGTGCCCACCGTGGCCTTGAAGGTCACGGCGCCACGCAACGGGTAGTTGACCGACGCGGCCAGCGTGGCGGCGGCCGTGGCCTCGCTGGCGCTGTTCTCGAAGCGGATGCCGTGCTCGGCCAGGATGTCCTGCGCATCGGCCAGCACGTCCATCAGGTGCGAGATGGGCGCGCCCTGGTAGCCCGCGACGTAGTTCACGCCCGACTCCAGCAGAGCCTTTGTCACTGCCAGGATGCCCTCGCCGTGGAATACCTCGCCCGCGCCCAGGCGCAGCTTCTTGACCTCTTCGACAAACGAGCGTTCTGCCATCGCAAGATCCTTCACAGGGCCCGCGTGGGAACGGGCATTTATGATTTTGGATGAATATGGCACGTATTACTTTAAAAATAAATATATCCAAAATCATTGTTTTCCCTAGCTTAAAAGGGGATGACAAATACCGTGTCACGGATCAAAAGCAGTGTGAAAACGCCTAGCGCACGCAATGGCTCATGCATGTGCGCCAAGGGGAGAGTGGTTCTGGAGACCCCGGGACGGTCCAGGATCAGGCACACGCCTGCCACTGTGGCCAAAGCCAAGAGCACCGAGGCCATGGATCTGATAGCGGCTAGCGGCTACCAGGAGATCGCTTCAGGCTGATTTGCGTTGAAATTCGAGCAATTTCAGCATCACACCCGATGTTCACAAGATGGGATTTGCCAGCTCTGGGCCGTGCTGCTGCAGCGGAACTACGCTGGTTCCGGGAATCCAAATCCGCCTTTGCCTTCAGCATTGCATAAAGTTGCCGAGATACACGGAAGCCACTCGGAACTCAATGTCTAGTTGCACCTTATTTGCCGATCACCCCCGGCCATTCATGATGGTGTTGCACAGCGAATTGCGCAGATCCGGTGAGCTGTTGAACAGCTCCTTGCAGACCGCTTGATCAGCATCTGCTCTTACAACAACTGGCCCTTAAGCACACCACCGACATACAGAAGTTGCTCACCGTCGGTCAATTCGACCTCGAACACGCCATTCACCTTTTCGATGATTTCTGCCGAATAGGCTTTTTTCCTTTTCCGGCACCGGTCCACTACCCATGGCCTGGACCCTGTAGGTGCCAGCCTGGCTCAGACCCATGATTTCCTTGCCCACTTTTTTGAGCGAGTGATCGCGCTATCGCGTACGGTGAAGAGAGCCTATGGCCCTCTCCCATTGGGACGCAATCAGGCCTGCCACAGCCCTCATCACAAGCGCTATGGCAATTCACCGATACGCTGGCAGGCGTATTTCTTATCCCTTCACGTCCGGCATTTGAGATGCCGTCAGCCCAGCCTCTGCACCGAAGCCCTTGCCTTCACACGCTCGAAATGGGCTGCCACGCGCGGGAATTCGGCGATGTCCACGCCGTCGCCCTTGAGCCAGCCGGCCACGGTGTAGAGATAGCCGTCGGCCACGGTGAACTGCTCGCCCATCACCCAGGTCTTGTCACCCAGATAGTGCTGCTCGATCACGGCAAAGCAGTCGCGCATGTTCTGCGGCACCTTGGCGCGCATGGCGGCCTGGGCGGCCTCGTCGTCGGCCCAGCGCGAAGCGCGCGGACGGTGGGCGTGGGCGATGTGCGCGGTCGATGCCAGATAGGCATTGAATTCCTGCATCTGCGCCAGCGCAAAGGGGTCCTCCAGCGGCGCCAGTCGGGCCTGCGGATGGGTCTGCGCCACATACAGCAGCAG
>Ga0058691_1000601_pt1 | contig 23531 bp, 24 predicted proteins | sample AgamicAtPrz_FD_55051 | JGI IMG/M metagenome (GOLD analysis project Ga0058691, IMG submission 55051) | Agave microbial communities from Guanajuato, Mexico - At.P.rz | ecosystem: Host-associated > Plants > Phyllosphere > Phylloplane/Leaf | place: Guanajuato, Mexico | collected 2012-05-28
GAGCCAGAGTTTGCGCGGCGGGCCTTTTTCGGTCAGGGCGTCGAGGGCGTTGGCCAACAGGTTACCCAGCACCTGGCGCAAGCGGGTTTCACCCGCCTCGACCCACAAGGTAGCGGCCGGCAGGTCACGGATCAGTTCCACTTCCATGTTGCGTCGGCGTTTGGCGAGCAACGCCAGGGCATCGTCCAGCGCCGGTTGCAGGGCGACGCTTTCCGGGGCGTGGCGATCGCGGCGGGCGAAAGCGCGCAAGTGGGCGATGATCGACGCCATGCGCCCGGTCAGTTCGCTGATCAGTTTGAGATTGCCCCGGGCGTCCTCGGTGCGCTGATGATCGAGCAATATCTCGGCGTTTTCCGCGTAGCTACGAATGGCCGCCAGCGGCTGGTTGAGTTCGTGGCTGATACTCGCCGACATGGTGCCCAGGGCTGACAGCTTGCCGGCCTGCACCAGGTCATCCTGGGCCCGGACCAGTTCCTGCTGGGCCTGCTCGCGCTCGAGAACTTCCTGGCGCAGTCGCCGGTTCAGGCCTTCCAGGTCGCTGGTACGTTCCGCCACCCGGCCTTCCAGTTCGTGACGGGCCTTGGCTTCGAAGGCGATTCGATCCAGGTAATGACGCCTGCGTTGCATCATCAACCCGAGCAGCAGCATCAACACCAGCAACGCTGCGCCGCCGGTAGCGACCACCGTGCGCACCGGGCGATCGATCAGCGTGCGTGGGGCCAGGATGCTCACGCTCCAGCCGGTCTCTTCGATGGATTGGGTCTGGGTCAGCCAGGCGTTGGGATCCAGGTTCAGCGGCTTGGGATCGCGGGTCGGGTAAGGCTGAACGGCGCTGATGGCGTTGTGTTCCTCATCGCTCAAAGGCCGGGTCGCACGAAATCGCCAATCCTGGCGCGACGTGAGAATGACCACGCCGTTGTGATCGGTGACCAGTAGTTGTTCCGGGGTTTTACCCCAGAGGCTTTCGGTGTGGTCCAGGTCGACCTTGACCACCAGCACGCCAATGACTTTTTCGCGTTCGCGCACGGCGGCGGCAAAGAAGTAACCGCGTTTGCCCGAGGTGGTGCCCAGGCCGAAAAATCGCCCGAGGCGTCCGGCCATGGCTTCGATGAAATACGGACGGAAGGCGAAGTTGCGGCCGACGAAGCTGTCGTGTTTGTCCCAGTTTGACGCCGCCAGGGTCTTGCCGGTGGGGTCCATCAGGTACATGACCTCGGCGCCGGTCTGGGCGCTGATATTTTTCAGCAACCGATTGGCGTTGCCTTGGGTAACGCCATCGTCCGGTGCCGACAACGCCGCGCGCAGGGCCGGCAGGTCGGCAAGAATCTGCGGCAACACCTCATAGCGGTGCAGGGTACCCAACAGGTTGGCGACATACAGATCCAGGGTCTGGCGGTTCTGTCCGGCCAGCTCACTGCGGTAATAACGTTCGGCCAGGTGCTCCAGCGGCCACAACAACGGCGCCAGGCACAGCGCTAGCAAGGCCAGGCTACGCCAACGGGGTCTGCGGGGAAGAGTGGAGTTCATAAACATGCGCCTGGGGGAACAGGCGCATTATGCCTACGACAAACGTCAGAGTCTGCGATCAGGCGAAGACGTCGGCATCCTTGAGCAAGGAAGCCGCTTGGTCCTTGCCCGACAGCTGCGGCGTGATATCGCCCAGTTGCCAGTCGATGTTCAGTTGCGGGTCATTCCACAGCAGGCTGCGCTCGGACGTTGGATCGTAGTAGTCAGTCGTTTTATAAAGGAATTCCGCATAGTCGCTCAGCACCACGAAACCATGGGCAAAGCCTTGCGGAACCCAGAGCTGGCGGTGGTTTTCGGCGGAAAGTCGCACGGCAACCCATTTGCCGAAGTGTGGCGAACTACGACGGATGTCGACCGCCACATCGAGCACTTCACCGGCACTGACGCGCACCAGTTTGCCTTGGGTGTTCTGCAACTGATAATGCAGGCCACGCAACACGCCCTTCTGAGAACGCGAGTGATTGTCCTGTACGAACTGGGTTTCCACTCCGGTCAGTTCCTTGAATGCCCTGGCGTTGAAGCTCTCATAGAAAAAGCCGCGTTCATCACCAAATACCTTCGGTTCGATGATCAAGACATCAGGCAGGTCGGTGGCGATTACTTGCATGGGGTATTTCTCCGGCAGCTCGAATATGAAATTGGCGCCTATTCTTGCCCAAAGTGGCGGGCGGCGCGAGTTTTCAGTAACAGAGAGGGGTTGCTTATCCTCCCGCTCAATGGCGTGATAGGCGTTCAATAAAACCACCCCAGGGGTCGTTGTATGCCACTCGCTACGTTGGTCCACCGTGCCAGTTTGCCAAGCCCACAGATCAGTGCCGAACAGGCTCTGGTGCTGCTGCGCTCGAATTACGGACTCAGCGGTGACCTGCGACCCCTTGGCAGCCAGCAGGACCTCAACTACCGCGTCGACAGCGAGCGCGGGCGGTTTGTGCTGAAGATTTGCCATGGCGACTACGCTGTCCATGAACTTGAGGCTCAGCATGCCGCACTCAAACGGTTGGCCGAGCACAGCGCGGTAAAAGTGCCGAGGGTAATACCCGCCAGCAACGGCGAGGATCTGCTGACCCTGGAAGTCGACGGGCAAGCGGTACATGTCCGCTTGCTTGAATACATCGACGGCCAGTCGCTTACCCAACTCAATCACCTGGGGCCAGAGCTGGTGACCGGCCTGGGGCAATTGTGCGCGCAAATCGACCTGGCACTGGCGACGTTCGACCATCCGGGCCTGGAACGCACGCTGCAATGGGATGCCCGTCACGCCAACACCCTGATCGGCCACCTGCTACCGGTGATCCGCGACGAGCAACGGCGCACTTTGATCGCCGACATCGCGCAGCAGGCCGAGCGGCGGCTACAGCCGCTAAAAGCCAGGTTGCCAGTGCAGGCGATTCACATGGACATCACCGACGACAATGTGGTCTGGCGGCGCGATGCCCAGCGCCAGTGGCAATTGCAGGGGGTCATCGATTTCGGCGACCTGATCCGTACCTGGCGCATCACCGACCTGTCGGTGACCTGCGCGGCTCTGTTGCATCATGCCGACGGCGATCCGTTTTTCATTCTGCCGGCGATCAAGGCCTACCACGCGGTCAACCCGTTGCAGCACGAAGAATTGCTGGCGCTCTGGCCGCTGATCGTGGCGCGTGCCGCCGTGCTCGTGCTCAGTGGTGAGCAACAGGTCAGCATCGATCCGGACAACCAGTACAGTCGCGACAACCTGGCGCATGAGTGGGAAATTTTCCGGGTTGCCCACTCGGTGCCCTTCGAGCTGATGGAAGCGGCGATCCTCAACGCCGCCGGTCACAGCCTGCCACCTATTGCCAGTGCCGGTTTCGCACCGCTACTGCCGACGCTGGTGGGGCGCGAGTTCGCGTTGATCGACCTGGGCGTGTTGAGCCCGCATTTCGAAGCCGGTAACTGGGAACAGCCGGGCATCGACCAGCGCCTGCTGGTTGAAGCCGCCAGTGTTCATGGGCTGGCCGCCAGTCGCTACGGGCAATACCGCTTGTCTCGCACGCAGCCGGACAGCGCCGTGGAGCCTGAGACCTTTGCATTGCACGTGGAGTTGAGCGTGCCTCAGGGGACGCCGCTGGAGTCGCCGTTCGCCGGTGTGGTGCACAAGACTGCCGATGGTGGCCTGCAACTGGACAGCACGCAGTTGAGCGTGCGGCTGTGGGGCGTCACCTCGCCGCTGCATTCCGGCGCCGCGCTGGTCAAAGGCCAGATACTGGGTGAAGTGAATGGGCTGCTACGTGTCCAGCTTTGCCGGGGCGCGCAGTTGAATCCGCCGTTGTTTTGTACGCCGTCCAGGGCGGCGGCCTGGCAGGCGCTTTGCCCTTCGCCGGCGATATTGCTGGGGTTGGCTTGCGACGCCGAGCCGGAGGTCGATCCACAAGCGCTGCTGGCCCGTCGTGATGCGAGCTTCGCCCGTTCCCAGAAGCACTATTACGTCGATCCGCCACGGATCGAGCGCGGCTGGCGCAATCATCTGATCGACATGCAGGGCCGTTCCTACCTCGACATGCTCAACAACGTCGCGGTGCTGGGCCATGGTCACCCGCGCATGGCGGCGGTGGCTGCCCGGCAATGGTCGCTGCTCAATACCAATTCGCGCTTTCACTACGCGGCGATTGCCGAATTTTCCGAGCGCCTGCTGTCGCTGGCGCCGTCCAATATGGACCGGGTGTTCCTGGTCAACAGCGGCACTGAGGCCAACGACCTGGCGATCCGTCTGGCCTGGGCCTACAGCGGCGGTCGGGACATGCTCAGCGTGCTGGAGGCCTACCACGGTTGGTCAGTGGCCGCCGATGCGGTGTCTACCTCCATCGCCGACAATCCCCAGGCCTTGAGCAGCCGTCCGGACTGGGTGCATCCCGTGACCGCACCCAATACCTATCGCGGCGAATTCCGTGGCCCCGACAGCGCGCCGGACTATGTGCGCAGCGTCGAGCACAACCTGGCGAAAATTGCCGAACAGAAGCGCCAACTCGCCGGCTTCATCTGCGAACCGGTCTATGGCAATGCAGGTGGGATCGCGCTGCCGCCCGGCTATTTGAAGCAAGTCTATGCCATGGTCCGCGAGCGTGGCGGGGTGTGTATCGCCGACGAAGTGCAGGTCGGCTATGGGCGCATGGGCGAGTTTTTCTGGGGCTTCGAAGAGCAAGGCGTGGTGCCGGACATCATCACCATGGCCAAGGGCATGGGCAACGGCCAGCCCCTGGGGGCGGTCATCACCCGGCGGGAAATTGCCGAGGCGCTGGAGGCCGAGGGTTACTTTTTCTCCTCGGCCGGCGGCAGCCCGGTCAGTTGCCAGATCGGTATGGCGGTACTGGACGTCATGGAAGAAGAAAAACTCTGGGAAAACGCGAAAGTGGTGGGCGGACATTTCAAGGCCCGACTCGAAGCCTTGATCGATCGTTACCCATTGGTCGGTGCGGTGCACGGCTCCGGGTTCTACCTGGGCGTCGAGCTGATCCGCAACCGCGACACCCTGGAGCCGGCCACCGAAGAAACCACGGCGCTGTGCAATCGCTTGCGAGAGCTTGGGATTTTCATGCAGCCGACAGGCGACTACCTGAACATCCTCAAGATCAAGCCACCGATGGTCACGACCCGCCAGAGCGTGGACTTTTTCGTGGATATGTTGACTAAGGTGTTGGAGGAGGGGGTGTAGCAGGCTCTGCGTCATCTCGTGTGGGAGCGGGCTTGCTCGCGAAGGCGCAGTGTCAGTCCAAGGATGTGTTGGATGATGAACCGCTTTTGCGAGCAAGCCCGCTCCCACAATGGAGATGTTGATAAGCCGATTTTTGTCGGTGTTACTCAGCGGTTTTATATTTTTTATTTATTTTAGCCCTTTGAAAGCCGATTTTTATCGCTTATAAAGTCCACCTCGCACCCCTGCGTGCATCCCTGTTTTCGCATCGCTCACTGGAGTCCTGATTCATGACAACGTTGCGCAGCACTCCCCGCGCGGATGGTTTTCACATGCCTGCCGAGTGGGCGACGCAGACCCAGGTCTGGATGATCTGGCCCGAACGCCCGGATAACTGGCGCCTGGGTGGCAAGCCGGCGCAGGCGGCCCACGTGGCGGTGGCCAAGGCCATTGCGCGTTTCGAACCGGTGACCGTTGCGGTTTCCGCGGCGCAATATGAAAACGCCCGGGCCCGTCTCGATGTACCGAACATCCGCCTGGTGGAGATGTCCAGCGACGATGCCTGGGTGCGCGACACCGGCCCGACCTTCGTCATCAACGACAGCGGTGAAGTACGCGGCGTCGATTGGGATTTCAATGCCTGGGGCGGTTTCGACGGTGGCCTGTATGCACCGTGGAACCGTGATTCGCAAGTGGCCGGCAAGATCCTCGAGATCGAGCGCAGCCCGCGGTATCGCACCGAAGGCTTCGTGCTCGAAGGGGGCTCGATCCATGTCGACGGCGAAGGCACCCTGATCACCACCGAGGAATGCCTGCTCAACCGCAATCGCAACCCGCACCTGAGCCGCGAGGAAATCGAAGCGGTGCTCAGCGCGCAGTTGGCGGTGGACAAGATCATCTGGCTGCCGGACGGCCTGTTCAACGACGAAACCGACGGTCATGTGGATAACTTCTGCTGCTACGTGCGCCCGGGCGAAGTGCTCCTCGCCTGGACCGATGACCCGCAGGATCCGAATTACAGCCGTTGCCAGGCGGCCATGAACGTGCTTCAGAGCAGCACCGACGCCAAGGGCCGCCCTTTTACCGTGCACAAGATGCCGATCCCGGGACCGCTGTTCGCCACCGAGGAAGAATGTGCGGGCGTGGATGCGGTGGAGGGTTCCCAGGAGCGCAACCCGACTGTTCGTCTGGCCGGCTCCTACGTGAATTTTCTGATCGTCAACGGCGGCATCATTGCGCCGAGTTTCGACGATCCGTTGGACGCATCGGCCCAGGCGATCCTGCAGCAGCTGTTCCCAGAGCACGAGGTGGTCATGGTCCCGGGGCGGGAACTGTTACTGGGGGGCGGGAACATCCATTGCCTTACCCAACAGCAACCCGCTGCGCGCGCAAAATGAGTGCTGTTGTAACAGCTCGGTGACACTCACTGCGCAGGCTCTATCCCGGCGCTTTTGGATCCATCCCTGCAACCCCGCGGCCTGATTGGCCTGCGGGCTTTTTTGTGTCTTTTATTACCGGCGCCGATAGATTGGCATAGCTCTTGTATCTGAGTTCGGGCAGTTCAGGGAGTCGAATTGTTTTGTCATAAACCTTGGATACATTGGCCGCTCATCGACCAGGAGAGGGCGCTGGAATGAATATGGTTGGCGAGCGCACATACCATCCCCTGACTATCAACGGTGAGTCGCTTCAAGCCCTGGCGCAGTGGTTGAAGTCCAACGGAACGCGCCAGATCAGGGAACCTGATCCGCGCCGGTTGATGGTTGACCGCTACCCTGCCGGCCTTTTCAGTGAGGCGGAGCTGGAAGCGTTGTGGGATGTGATGCAAGGATAGAATTCGAAGGATCGATAAAAAGCGCTGGCCGGGATGGCAGCGCTTTTTTTGTGTCCGAATGGTGTCGGGGATTAGGCGCAGTTAATAAGGGCAGCCATGAACCTGTGGCGAGGGAGCTTGCTCCCGCTTGAGCGCGAAGCGCTCACAAAAATGGGGCTGCTGCGCGAGCAAGCTCCCTCGCCACAGTGGGTGGCGCATTGCTGACGCAAGTGCCCTGCGCACTGGACGGTTGTTCACCTTGAACATTCTTAGATTTTTTTCGCCTAATTACAGACGATTCACGAAATTGACACGCTGTTAAGGGCGCGACTAGGATTCGCCCCACGCCTGTGGCTAACAGCCATGACTCTTAAATAATAAAAAGGCCCGACACGATCACTCGTGGGCGGGCCTTTTCATTATTTCAGGAGCAAGAGTCCGAAAAAGAGCGCAAAAGCGCCGTTTCGGCTGCCGGTCGCAGTGCGTATCAACCCGTATAAGGAAAATAATCATGTTGAACAAGCGCATCGGTCTGATCGCACTGGGGATTTTGAGCACGACACACGCCATGGCCAACGACCAGGCAGAGTCCAAGGGGTTCGTTGAAGACAGCAGCTTGAAAGTGCTGCTGCGCAACGCTTATATCAACCGCGACTATAAAGACGGCAACAAGGACAAGGCCGAGTGGGGCCAAGGGGCAATCGGTACGTTCTCGTCCGGCTTCACCCAAGGCACCGTCGGCGTAGGTGTTGACGCCTTCGGCCTGTACGCCTTGCGCCTGGACGGCGGCAAGGGACGCAGCGGCGCCCAAGGCATCGACTTCTTCAAGCAAGGCGACAGTGGGAACGCCGCCGATGACTTGTCCAAGTTCGGCGCAGCGGTCAAGTTCCGGGTTTCCAATACCGTACTGGCCTACGGTGACCAGATGCCGGCCCTGCCGGTGCTCAGCTATGACAACTCGCGCCTGTTGCCGGAAAGCTACACCGGCACGCTGATCACCTCCAAGGAGATCAAGGGCCTGGAACTGAATGCCGGGCGTTTCACCGCCGAATCGCGCAAGAGCGCCGAAGGGCGTGACAGCGGTGGCTTGAAGTCGATCAACGTGTTGGGCGGCAGCTATCAGTTCACCGAGCAGTTCAAGGCGTCGCTCTATGCGTCGGATGTCGAGGACGTGTTGAAGAAGCAGTACGTGAATGCCAACTACGTGTTCCCGCTCGCCAAGGATCAATCCCTGACCCTGGACTTCAACGGTTATCGCACCAAGCTGGACAACAGCTACGTGCGCGAAAACAACGTCACCGGCGACGACAACAAGATCTGGAGCCTGGCCGCGACCTTCGCCACCGGCCCGCACAGCTTCACGCTCGCCCATCAGCGCAGCACGGGCGACAGCAACCTGGGCTACGCCTACGGCGGCTATCAGCGCGGGCAGAATCGTGTAGGTGACGGTGGTAATACGATTTACCTGGCCAACTCCTACTGGTCCGACTTCAACGCTGAAGATGAGCGCAGCTGGCAGTTGGGCTATGGCCTGGACTTCACCACCTTTGGCGTACCGGGCTTGAGCTACAACGTGGCCTACGTGCGTGGCGACAACATCACCACCTCCACCAGCGAAGGCGGCACCGAGCGCGAGATCTTCAACCAGTTCAAGTACGTGGTCCAGAGCGGCCCGGCCAAGGACCTGAGCGTAAGATTGCGCAGCTCCGTGCTGCGTGTGTCGCAGAAGTCCAGCGAGTACAACGTCAGCGGCAACGAGCTGCGGGTGTTCGTCGACTACCCGATCAACGTCTTCTGATGCTGTAAGAGCTGCAATCAACACGTGGCGAGGGAGCTTGCTCCCGCTGGGTTGCGTAGCAACCCCCTTTTTTGGGGAGCGCGCCCTCCAGTGGGAGCAAGCTCCCTCGCCACAGTTCGTTGATGCCGATCTTCGGGTTCGGGTGTTTTTCGCGTGAACGGGTCAAAAACACCTTTGAAATCCGCTTTTTACCCGAGGAAAAGTCCTACTAATTACCCTTCATCATTCGTTTCAAGCACGGCTTGAAATGCCTCAAATTCTTTCTCATGGACGTAAATCCTGCACCCACTAGATTAGGCCGCTCAATGCAGTGGAGACCTGATAAAAATGATCGTTCTGAACAGGGAAGTGGGCGAAGCGTTACGACGTGACAAGTACGTTAACGTTCGCGGTGGAGACTTCAACCTCTACGGTCATTTCGGTGATTTTGTCCGGCTGACCAAAAGCTGGGAAAACATGGAGCCCGACAGCTATTACGGCCAGGCCGAGTCCGGCATGCGTTTTCGCCGCTACAGCGACTTCGAATACAACCCCACCACTCGCGAGCTCAAGCAACTCGAACACCGGGCCTACATCCAGTCCAAGGCCAACAACAGTTATGTCGGCGGCTTGGAGCGTCACTTCCAGGACTTCTCCAACGAAGTGATGAATTCGCCAGTGATGCGCAGCCTGATCGACACCGACTTCGAGGTGTACAAACACGTCTTGCCGCCGGAACTGCACGATGAAATCTGGCAGTGCCAGATCCATCAGATCCGCATCGAGATCAAGCCGGGCAAAGAGCTGGAAATCACCCCCGAAGGGATCCACTGCGACGGCTATCCATTCAGCGGCGTGCACTTCTGGGGGCGTAACAACGTAGCAGGCGCGGAAAGCCGTTTGTACACCGCTCAGGAAGAACAGCTGGCGGCGACGACTTACGAGGATATCCTCGACACCACGTTCTTCCTTGACCGCGACATGCGCCATTACGTTACCCCGGCTCGCAACGTCCATAGCCATGAAATGGCGTTCCGCCAGATCCTGGCGATCTCCTTCTCGCGGCCCGGGACCGCTTTTGACATTGTTCGCTGAATGGCTCGAACCCATGGACGACTCGACGCAGCAGGTGCTGCTACGTCGGGCCATGGTCAGGGATGCCGAGCGAATGGAGCGGTTTTTCCGCGGCTTCGACGAGGTGTCGTTCTGCGAATGGCAGGACGCCCGATTCCTGCGGGGCGTCTTGTTGCAGGAAACCACCACCGCCTACCTGGCCGTCGATACGAGCGGCGAAGTGGTAGGGGCGGTGATTGGCGGCATGCTCGGCACTCGTGGCACGATCAACCACCTAGCGGTGAGCCCGCAGCATCGCACCAAAGGTCTGGGCCAGCGCCTGGTGGAAGCGGCGTCGGCCGACATGAAGCGGGTCGGCGTGTTGCGCATGTTCCTTTTCGTCGACGATGCTAATCTGGCCGGCAAGCGTTTCTGGGCTGCCCAGGGGTTCTGTGAGCCTCGGGGTGAAATCACCTTCGAGAGGGATTTATGAACAAGACTTCCAGCCCGCCGCTGGCAGTCCAACCACAAGCCTCGCGTACCTTTGCTGAAGCCAGTCCGGTGGTGGCGGGTTATTTTACGGTTTCGTTTGTGTTCGGTCTGATGGCGGTCAACGCCGGGCTGCCTTTGTGGCTGCCGGTAGCGATGTGCCTGTTCGTCTATGCAGGCGCTTCGCAGTTTGCCGCGCTGGCATTGATTTCCAGCGGCGCCTCGCTGACCACCATTGTCCTCACCACCTTCCTGATCAATGCACGGCACATGCTGATGTCGGTCTACATGGCCAAGGCCCTGCGTGCGCTGGGCCTAAGCCGTTTCGAGCGTTGGTGCTACGCGGCGGGGCTGACGGACGAGTCGTTCGCCTTCCACAGCGTCAAGCTGGGCACCGGGGCGCCGGTGAGCGTGCGTTACCTGATCGGTTTCAATCTGTTCTGTCACACTTCCTGGGTACTCGGCGGCCTGCTCGGCGCCGTGTGTGCGCAATACGCGGCGCACCTGATCAAATACCAACTCGACTATGCCCTGACGGCGATGATGCTTTATGTGCTGGTTTCGCTGTGCAACACCCGTAACAAACTGATCGCCGCCCTGGCGGCTGTGGTTTGCATGGGCGGGCTAAGCCTGCTGGGCAGTTCGCCATTTAACGTCTTCATCGCCACTTTCGTTGGCTGCGGGGTGGGCGTATGCCTGACCAAACGTTCCTGATCCTGGTGGTGGCCTTGATGATGGCCGTGACCTTCCTGCCCCGCGCCTTGCCATTGCAGGTCAATACCGAGCACTGGCCACCCTTCGTCGCCCGGGCCTTGGAATACCTGCCGGTGGCGATCGTCGCTGCCATCAGCATTACCCCGTTGTTGATCAAGGATCAGCAGATACAACTCGACCGCCCGGAATTCTATGCGGCCATTCCGACGCTGTTATGTGCGTATTTCAGCCGTAACCTGTTTCTCAGCGTGGCGGTGGGCACGGCGGCGTACATCGCCCTCGGATCGGTCCTGTAGCCTCAGGTCCACCACATCGTGCAATGCCTGGTCGGGCAACTCAGGGTTGTTGATCGCCAGGCGCACATCGAGAAAATCCTCGAAGTCGGGGAAAATCGTCAGCCCATTGCGCAGCGCAGCCTCCCGAGACACCAGCCCCAGACCATCGAGTTGGGTGATCAACGACAAGGTCAATGTTTCGCTGCATGAGTACACCATTCGCTGGCTCGAACCGTACTCGCCGAGGCCCGCGTCGAGAAAGCGAAGAAAGCTGTGGGAATAAGGACATTCTTCTGCCGGACGCACCTGAAACTTATGGCCCAGCAAGCCCAGGGAGTCGTCTTCGTCGCCACAATGCGCGCCGACCACCCGCACCTGCACATCGGGCATGGTGATGCTGGAAAAACCGCTCTGCAGCTGCCCGATCAGGATCGCCAGGTCAAAGTCTTCGTTCCTGAGTTTGCTCAGGTTCTCCATCGACTCGGCGTAACTGAATTCCAGCTGATACTGGGGGAAAACCGCGATCAGTCGGTCGATCATCCGCCGGTTGAATTCCGCCGACAGGGTGGTATTGAGCGCCACCTTGAGTGTGTGCCGTCGAGGCGTCTTGAGCGCCGCGACTTTTTCTTCCAATTGTCGGGTGGCCACCAGCACCTGATCCATGAAGGGCGTCAGTTCCGAGCCTTGACTGGTCAATGTAAGGCCTTTGTTCGAACGCCGGAACAATCGGAAACCGAACTGCTCCTCCACCTTGTTCAGTTGCGCCGCCAACGCCTGCACCGTGAGGCACGAATGCTCGGCCGCCGCCGACAACGAGCCGGTCTGCACGATGCGCATGAGGTTGCGTAGGGTCCTGCTATCCATAGGGTAATGCCCTCTGCTTAAGTGGGCTCGCTATTGTTGTGCAACTGGCCCGGGTCAGGCCGTGCATGCTGGCTATCATCATGCACCTTGCCACGGTTGTCGCGATTTTGTGCTGAAAAGCTCCGGGAGGCGATGGTTGGAGCTTATGTGGGATTTCGGGGTTTTGCCCAGTGGATGCTAAGCGATAACCATAGTCATGGCTGTATGCCGACGCTGCTGGGAAAAATCCCGCACGAGTCTCGGATGACTCTGATCGCTATTGCTGATCGCCCTGATATCTAATTCGGGCAATTGAAGCTGAAATGCATCGCATAGCGCGGCCAACCCCGCATTCTCCTTACGCCGTGCATGGTCCGCTTATCCACCTGACGTTGACCCACGATAGAAGTCTCCCCACAATGATTTCGAGGTAGCGCCAATGTAGCTACAAATTAACGAAGAGGTTTCGAAATGGGTGCATTACTGAAAACCACTGATGTGCGTTGCCGTATTGACGAGAACCTGAAAGCCCGTGCTACTGAGGTGCTGAACGCCTGCGGATTAAGCATCAGTGACGCAATGCGTCTTTTCTTGCGCCAGGTTGTTGAGACTCAGGGACTCCCATTCGAGGTCCGAGTGCCTTCGGACAAGACTGCCCGGGCCATGATGGAAGCGCGAGACATCCATCAACGGTTCGACTCGATAGAAGAGATGCTGAGAGATACCGATGGCCAAACCGGGAGAAAAGCAAAAGCGCGCTGAGTTACCCAAGCAGTGTGCATATACGTCTGAATTCAAGAAGTCCTGGGAGCGATATAAACGTGCTGGACGACGAGATATGACCAGGGTCCAGGAGGTGATGGTCATGTTGTTTCTAGGCGAGCGGCTGCCGAGTGAGTCCCATTGACTGGTAACTGGAATGGATTTCGCGAGTGTCACATTGGGGGCGATTTCCTTCTGATTTATGAACATTCACGTCCGGATCTGATTACGTTTGTCGATTTGGGGAGTCACTCGGAGTTGTTCCGGTGAGTCTTGGTGGTGCCTGGCTATTCGCTTGCGAATAAAAATTTAAAAAATATACATATCTGTACTATGCTTGGCGCATAACCTCGCTACAAAGGAGCCCAAACCATGGCGACTTCCTCCACCACCCTCAACGCACAACAATTGGATTCCCCGGACGCGGGCCGAGTCGCGTTGAAGTTTTTCTTCAACCTCATGGAGCTTTGGGGCTGCAGCGTCGAGCAGCAGCGCACGTTGCTGGGCAAAATCGGAAACACCACCTTCTACAAGTACAAACAACTTCCGGACAACGTAAGGCTGCCCCGTGACACCCTTGAGCGAATTTCCTACCTGATGGGTATCCACAAGGCGCTGAGCATCATCTTCAGCAACAGCCGGGATCGGGTGTACCAGTGGGTCAGCAGTCCCAACACCGCCGCGCCGTTCAATGGCCAGTCGGCGCTGTCCTACATGCTGGCCGGTCGGGTGGTGGACATTGCCGATGTGCGGCGATACCTCGATGGAGTGCGCGGTTGATGACGCCACCACTGGCGGACCCGCAATGGGAACGGGCCTATCGGATCGTCAACAGCAGCTTCCCGCCTATCACGCTGTTCGAAGATGTCCTCGCTCCGGAAGACCTGGAGACTGCCTATGCCCTGGAAGCACTGACCAATGACCGGCTCATGGCGGAAGCCGGCTTGCTGTCCCGGGTCCGCCCCGAGGACCGCGTTTCCGGGCCGGGTTCTTCACCGGTGATGGCGGCGTTTACTCATATCGGCAAAAGCAGCCGCTTCAGTGACGGCACCTTTGGTGTTTACTACGCCGCCAGCAGCCAGGAAGCCGCCATCGCCGAAACCTGTTACCACCAGGCCCGGTTTCTCGGCGCGACCAACGAGCCGGACCTGGAGTTGACCATGCGCACCTACGTCAACAAGGTCATCAAGCCGCTGCACGACATCCGCCACGACTACCCTCATCTCCACGATCCGGACCCGACCGCCTACGGCCCGTCCCAAGTGTTCGCCCGGCAACTGCGCGAAACCATGTCCTGGGGCCTGCTGTACAACAGCGTCCGCCTGCCCGGCCACGAATGCGTCGCCGCGTTTCGCCCGCCGGCGGTTTCGATACCGGTGCAGGGCAAGCATATTCGGTACGTGTGGAGTGCCCAGAAGCGTGAGATTTCGTTTGTGTTTGAGGTGAGTCAGGTGTGAGGCGGGCTTTTATAGAAAATTATGGCTGGGCAATAATTATTGCTCAGCCATAATTTTGCCAGGCGACTACTGATCAAATCTTGAACTGCTGCACCGACGCCTGCATCGATCCAGCCGCATCGTTCAATTGGTCCGCCGTTTGCGTCAGGTGGTGAATCGAGCGGGTATTTTCCCGGGACTGCTCGGCAATCGACTCCACCCGCTGAGCCATTTCATCGCTGGCTTTCGACTGCTCGGCGATGGTCTGGGAAATTTCCTCCACCACTTCGGCTGCATGTCGGGCGCCGGTGCGGATTTCGCTGATGGACACTCCCGCCTGCTGGGCCAGGTTCACGCCTTCGTCCACGCGGCTGACGCAAGCCTGCATGTTCGCTACCGCGTCCCGCGCGCTGGACTGGATGCGCTCGATCATCGCGGTGATTTCCTGGGTGGACTGGGTGGTGCGTGCCGCCAGGTTGCGCACTTCATCGGCCACCACCGCAAAACCCCGGCCTGCCTCGCCGGCACGGGCGGCTTCGATGGCCGCGTTCAGTGCGAGCAGGTTGGTTTGCTCGGCGATGCTCTTGATCACCTGGATGATCGAATGAATGTCTTCGGACGACGCGTCCAGCGCCGTGATCTTGCTGGAGGACTGGTTCACCACCTCGGCGATCCGGTTCATGCCTTCCACCACCCCGAGAATCACCTGCCCGCCGCTGCTGGCCAGTTGCTCAGACTGCGCCGAAATCGTCCGGGCACTGTCGGCGTGCTGGTGGATCTGGCTGATGTTCGCCATCATCTGCTCCATGCTCGCCGCCATGCTGGTGGCGCTCTGGGCCTGCTGGTCGGCGCTGGATACGATCTGTCGCGCGGTACTGCCCAGGTTCTGCGAGGTGCCGTGCAGTTCATCGCTCTGGCTGCGGATCGTGGCAATCATCTGCCGTAGATTGCGCTGCATCTGCTCGATCACGCCCTGCAACTGGCCCAACTCATCCTTGCTTTGCGCGCCCATCGAACGCTGCAAGTCGCCTTGGGAAATCGCCTGGGTATTGAGGATGATCTTGTTCAGCGGCGTGAGCACGGCCTTGAGCAGGTTCCACGACAGCAGCGCCAGCGCCACACAGGTCGCCAGCAACGTCATAATCAACCAGCGTCCTGAGCTTTGAATACTCTGGTCCTGAAACTCACGGGAGGTCTGGGCCTGGTTTTCGATCAGCTCGCTGACCGCTTCGTTACGCTCCTCCAGCGCAGAAAACGCCGTGTCGAACTCCGCCCGCAACGCGTGACCATCCTGGGCGCCGCTCAGCGCCTTGCCGATCACCTGTTTTGCTTTTTCGATGTAGGTATCCGCCTGCGGCTTCAACTCGACAATGGCCGTGCGAACAACCGACGGAAGGTTTGCCTCGGCATTCTCGGCAATCACCTTGCGCATCCGCTGCGAATGCTCGTCAAACGCCTCCGTCACCTCCTTGGCCCCCTGAGCATCCCCAGGCGTCACGAGCAGCGCGGCCAACACATCGCCACGAATGGCGTCGTGCATCATGTCCGCCTCCATGTGCTTGCGCATGGCCGAAATACTGGTCTCATTCTGCGCCAGCGCCTCGGTCATAGAGTGATACCCCCACAAACCGATGCCACCGAGCAACAGCGCAAAAGACAGGCTGACCAACCCCGAGCCTATGACCTTGGTGCGGATCTTCATCGCCGACTGCTCCTGGAGCGAGGATTTCTGGGCAAGTGTAGTTGAGCGCCAGCGAAGCCTCGTGATTGGGGCGTGCTGTTATCAGGAGTATCGGCGGGGGAAATAATTAGATGAGTGTGGCACAACCCCGTGGCGAGGGAGCTTGCTCCCGCTGGGGTGCGGAGCAGCCACTCTAATTTGTTCAATGCTGAACGGGAGGTTGATGATAAGCCTGCATCAGACATCTCTCAGGAAGATGCGTCTTGTTCGAAAATACGGCAGAGCCGTATAGTCCACCCATCATCAACCGATAGCCTGCCTCGGCTGAAAGAGGAAATCGGCCATGGCCAATGAACTGGAGCAGTTCCAGAAAGACTTGTTGGATTCTGCGTCAAATGAAAGCCGGCAAGGCCGCTCGTGTGACTCAGGTACCTTTATCGGCTGCCGCTGAAGCGCGAGCCAAAGTTGGCGTTTCTCAAAATGCGTTTGCCAAACTGCTCGGAGTCAGCCTGCGGACGTTGCAGGACTGGGAACAGGGGCGTCGCCAGCCAACAGGTGCTGCACAGACCCTGTTGCGAGTCGCGACGCAGCATCCCGAAGCTCTACGTGACTTACAGTCGGTTTGACCTATCGATCTACTAACCGGTGCAGCGCCTCCAACCGATTTAAGTAGAGGATGGAAATGATGGAAAAAGATCTATTCAACCGTCTGGTCGAGAGCATGACTCAAATGAACGAAATCGAGCGTGGCGAGCGCCCACCGTCTCGTGAGTTCCACGTCGACGCCTTGAAAGGCAAAGTGACTCGACAAGCCACCGGCCATTCCAAGCCCGCTTCGCGAAAGCGGTAGATGTAGCCCGGGGACCGGAGAAAAATAACTGAATGCACCGCAATCCCCCGTGGCGAGGGAGCTTGCTCCCGCTGGGGTGTGCAGCAGCCCTTCTTCACCCGCGCCCACAGAACTCATCTCCTAGACACAACGCTGCCCGCCCAATCGAGCAGCGTCGCGCCACCTCGCACCTAAGCGCAATAACTCCCCGGCGCTTCCAGCACCTTCACCACATCATCGATAACGGCCTTGCTCATGTCCTGCAAATAACACGACGCCCAAGCATAGCGATCCGTGTCGCGAATCATCGCGGCGTCTTCGGCCAGAAGCTTGGCGACGTGGAGTAGATCGGAAGCATGGGATAGGGCTTCGCCGATAGGGACGCCGCTGTTGACGCGAAAGAGTGGTCGGTCGGAGTGGAACGAGAAGGGGGTTAGGCCTATGGTTTTCAGGTTGTTAGGATGAGTCATTCTGCACCTCCGTCTTTTAACCGGAGGGTGATAAGAGCAGGCAAGACAGAACAGCGAAACTGCAGCAACTCCATGGCACGCATCGATACAACTCCCATATCAAGTGAGAGCTGCCACGTTCGTTCTCAGGCGAATGGGTGGCAGCTGTGCGCAGGCTGAGAAACCGGAGATACAGGAACCCGGCAGACCCGAAGGTCTCCCACGCACAGCCGCCATTACACGGAATGCGGACATAAAAAAACGCCGCAAACGTGGTCAGGGCGCTGTAGCGCCTGCATCTTACTCGGGTTCTCAGGCCCGGTCGCTGAATTGGCAGCGACTGTCGAAGAGTAGCGGGCAGGTGGGGAGGCTGCAATCGTGGCGGGATGCTGGCAGGGGCTTAGGTATTTTTTATGGATGGGGCATCGGCGGTGTAAGGTGCGCAACAAACGCTCACCCTCGAGGCTGTCATGTCCGGGATATCCCTGAAGCTGTCGGAAGACCTTTCGAGCTCTCTCTGATCTGTCCATCGAGCATGAGAAGGCTCTGACGGCGCAGATCGAGCAGGCTGTAGAAGAAGCTGATCAAGGTAAATTCACCACCGACGATCAGGTCTCGGCGATGCGTGCCCGGCGCTGGAGCAGGAATTAGGGTTGAGTGGCCTGAAAAGCCCTAAAAACCTGGAAGACGAAGCGAGTTACATCGCTCTTGAGAACCCCAAGGCTGCTGACGACTTTCCCGATGCAATCTTTGCCAGCGTAGATAAATTGGCTCAATTCTGACCATGGGTCGTGAAGGTCGAGTCAGAAATATTTTCTGCGGGTCTGGAGTTCGCTGGAAAATTCGGCGTACCCCAACTAGTAACTATAAGTAAATCAGCTAGTTATGGCTTTCAGTGGAATCGAATCGGGGACGATTAACCCTGAGCATGTGCTGTGCTCGGTACGTAGAGTTGCGAGCGACACACGTAACCTGTGAGTTGGGTAAAAAAAACAGCTATTTTCAGGCTTGCTCAAATGAAGTTTTTACCTCACTGTAAAGACCAATGTCATTACAGTGAGGGTCATCCCATGGCGTCCATCAATGTCCGTATCGACGACGACCTCAAAGCGCGTGCTTACCACGAGCTGGAAAAGCTCGGCGTCACCCCTTCTGAGCTGATGCGCCAAGCCTTGCAGTACGTAGCAGAGCGCGGTCAGCTACCCTTCAAGCCCGTCCTGATGACCGAGGACGATGAAGCCTTGATCGCTAAGGTGCGCGAGCGGTTGGCTGCTCCCCAGCGGGTTAAGGTTTCGCTAGATGACCTATAGCCTCGAATTCGATGCGCGGGCGTTAAAGGAGTGGCACAAATTGGGGGATACCGTGCGCCAGCAACTCAAGAAGAAACTGGCCACGATTCTGGTCAACCCGCGCATTGAAGCCAACCGTCTGCATGCCTTGCCCGACTGCTACAAGATCAAGCTGCGCAGCAGCGGCTATCGGCTGGTTTATCAAGTGATAGACCAAGAGGTCACGGTGTTCGTGGTGGCCGTCGATAAGCGCGAGCGTGAGCAGGTTTATCGCAAAGCGGCTGAGCGGTTAAGTTAGCAAGTACGCAACGTATAAGTGAAAAGCCCGCCGAGTCAGGCTGTGTGAAAATGCGAGCATGATTTTAAAATCTGCGTTGCTATATAAACCTGTCAGCTCCTCGTACGTTTGAGGATCTTGCTTTACGTGACTAACGGCGAAGGACCTGAGTTGCCCCCACAGCGGCCGGTCATTCGTCTATGAGTGTGAGGCTGTTGATGTGTCGACTGTCAACCACGTTAGAGTTAGAGTAGGTCCATGGTGACCATGGAATCAGCCATGCGATAGCCCATTGCTTTGTAACCCGCCTGGCGCTTATCCCACATCCTCATCAGCGCGACATTACCCTCGTCAACGAAGTCGATCACTCGCACGTCGGCCTTATCGGCATGTGATCGATGCAACCGCCCCGCATATTGCTGAAGGATTCCCTTCCATGAGATGGGCATTGCTAGCACCAGCGTGTCCAACGGCGGATGATCGAAGCCTTCACCTACTAGTTTTCCTGTTGCCAGCAGCACTCGTGGAGCATCAGGGGGAAGGGACTCAAGCTCATGCATACGGGAAATCCGCTGTTTCTTAGGCACTCGCCCATGAAGCGTGAAAAGGTTATGCACGCGCTGCTTCAATTTTAATTCAAGGGCATCCACATGTTCCGTCCGCTCCGTTAGCACTAGAATTTTTCTACCCTCGTTGTACGCCAGCTCAATCTCCGAGACGATTTTGGTTGTCCGCTCAGAGTCGTCGGCTAGACGCCGAAAAACGTCCTGAATCCCAAAGCCGTCGGGGACCACTATTGGTTTGGGCAGTAATCGAGGCACGACAGATAGGTCATGGGGCGCACTCGCTGGTCGAGCAGCAGAATGTCGGATCGGTCCGCACTGCATGAAAATAATGGGCTGCTGCCCATCTCGGCGCACTGGGGTTGCTGTGAGTCCCAGTACGTACCGCGCGGTCGCGCTCCTCAGTAGTGCCTCGAATGACACAGCAGATAGGTGATGACACTCATCAACGATGATCTGGCCGTAGTTTTTTACCTGATCGCTGATCTCGCCTTTTCGCGATAAAGACTGCATGACGGCAATGTCGATGATGCCGGTAAGCTTCGCTTTTCCACCCCCAAGAGTACCAACGACACCATTCCCTACTCCCAAGAACGCCTGCAAGCGCTCTTGCCACTGCCTTAACAGTTCCGTCCGATGCACAAGCACCAACGTGTTAATGCCACGTGCGGCAATCAACGCAGCAGCGCTGACAGTTTTACCGAAAGCAGTCGGTGCGCAGAGGATTCCGGTGTCATGACTTAGCATTGTGCTGACAGCAGCATCTTGGTCAGAACGCAGGGTCCCGAGAAAGCTCACGTCGATGGGGTCGCCCGCGAAGCGTTCGTCTTTAGAAATAGGGGTAACCCCGTTTTCCTCTAAAAGCTCCAGCGCAGCATCCAAACAGCCACGTGGTAACGCAATATGTTTGGGGAAGTTCTGGGCACAGCCGATAATCCTTGGCTTGTTCCACACTGACATGCGCATGGCCTGAGCTTTGTAGAACTCAGGATTTTGAAAGGCCGCGAGCCGGATAAGCTGGTTTGCCAATGGCTGTGGCAATTCCGATTTTTCAAAGTAAATTAAGTTAGCCAGCGTGATGTTGACAGCAGCAGGCAACGGGCATGTCAATTTACGTGAGCTCGATTCACGATCTTTCCAAGGTTCTGCATCACCGTCGTCATCGACATAGGCGACCCCTAGAGGGTCCCGATTACCCATCGCCTGGATAATAACGGGCTGGATATCTTCTGGACTCATGCGCTGAATCGATGCCAGGAAGGCCCATTGATCAGGATGAGGCTCAAGCGAGTCGTCTACAAAAACACTATTGTTTTGGGCCCTGGCCCGCTTTTGTAAAGGGAGCGCGATGAGATTTCCAAAGCCGCCTTTGGGCATATAGTCCTGGTTTGGAAACAGTCGATCATAGGAACTGAGCGCCAACTGGCGGGTGCGCTCACAGGCATGACTGATGATTGCGGCACCGAGGCGGCGCGCATCGCAGGCAGGAACATTGCGCTCAAAGAAAATCCAGCCATGAGCCCCGTGGCCTGAGCGCGATATTTCCAGCGCCACCGGGACGTTCAGCTCATGGCATGACTGTACAAAAGCTTTGGAATCATCACGCCATTCGGCCTCATCGAAGTCGACTGCCAAAAAATAACAAGTGTCATCAGAGAGCAGGGGGTAGATACCAACGACCACTTCGCCCGCCAGATGGCGATAGACCACCTCATCGGTCAGCGGAAGCAGCTGCCGGTTACCGCAGTCGCCACATTTAATTCGGGGCTTCTCACAAACGCCAGGCCTCCATTCGTTTGCGCAAGCGGGTGCGTATCCTGATTTGCCTGCCTTGCTTTCCCAGCGGATGGGATAAACGTCCGTTCTACCACGAAACAAGCTTCGGAATAGGGCAAGCTTTCCGTCAGTATCGAGTTGCTGTGATTGTTCTGTTTGGACAATCGCTATCTTGACTGGCTCGGCAGGCGGGCGCCATTCGATGCCATGAGCATCCAGCAAGGCAACCAATCTTGCATTCTCAGCCCTTAGCTTCGCCACCAGACTAGTGTCTATCACCGCCTTCAGCCTCTACGTCTAGGTGAAGCCTGTAGCCTCAAGCTACAACCCTCAGTCCACCAGTGAAACATAGAGGTTATCAAACAACAGAGGTTAGGTTCAGGGCTCAAGAGGTCCGCCCTAATCCAGGAGCAAAGGGGATTTATTTACCTGCTCGAGAAGCGGGCGCCTCTGCGAAGGAATGCTAGGTTTGATACAACTTCGTTAGTAATGCCCCAGCATCGAGCCAACCCAAAGGACACTCCTCCATGGACCTGCACAACGAATTCGAGAACAGCAAATTCTTCAACCGCGCCCGTATCGATCGACGTGCTGCCGACGCCTTGGTGGGATTGGCCGCGGGGATCACCGCGGACGGTGTCGTAAACACCATCGAGGCGATTTTTCTAAAGCAATGGTTGGAAAACAATCTCGCGCATCTCAACGACCCAGTGATCAATCTTCTTTATTCACGTCTGGCGTCCATGCTTCAGGACGACGCTCTGGACCCGGATGAGTCTCTTGAGCTGCTGAACATCCTGCGTAGCTTTTCTGGTGTGGGCATCGAGCGGTCTAAGGTTGGCGAAGCGCCTGCCGTTGCCCCTACGGATCTTCCATTCAACTCACCTGCCCCTGATCTGGTCTGGGATGGCCGGATGTTTGTATTTACCGGTGTCATGGCCTTTGGACCGCGTAAGGATTGTCAGGCGTTGGTCGAGGAGCGGGGTGGTTTGATTGGCGGTGCTGTGAGTAAGAAGGTGCATTACCTGGTGGTCGGCAGCGTGGGTAATGAGCAGTGGCGCCACAGTACCTACGGAACGAAGATTATGAAGGCGGTGGAGCTGCGGGAGGCGGGGTCATCGATTGCCATTGTGGGGGAGGATCATTGGCAGAGGATGTTGTTTGGTTGAAGTCGCGATCTAGGAGGAACAGCCCGTTCTGATCAGCAAATCGTCGGTGGATTTGCCGGCCTCATCGCGAGCAGGCTCGCTCCCACAGGTTGGGGGTGCCAGAAACAACAAAGCCCCTGCATTTCTGCAGGGGCTTTGTTTTGTATGGTGCCGGCACCAGGAATCGAACCCGGGACCTACTGATTACAAGTCAGTTGCTCTACCAACTGAGCTATACCGGCGTGTGGGCGACGATTATAGCGATTGGGTGGGTTCTGTAAACCCCTGAATTTTGACTATTTTTGCGCAGGCACGGCTCAGGCGCGGCGTAGCAGGTGGCGTAGTTTGTTCAGGGTGCGCCAGGTGCGGCTGTTTTGGATGGCGTGGAGTTGGGCTTCGGCCTGTTCGGCGCGTTGCAGGGCGGCGTGCAGTTGTGGGTCGGGATCGCTGATGGGGTGGCTGAATTTGTGGCCTTTGCAGAGCTGGAAACCGTCGAGGTTGCAGGGTGGGATGTCGAAGGCGGGTTTGAGGGCCAGGTGTTCTTCGGCGAGGTAGTAGGTGTTGATGCCGTCGAACAGGATGGACTGGTAGCCAGCGTCGGTGACGAGGTGTTCCCAGGTCTGGTCGCGGGCCCACGGGGTTTCGATGAGGATGATCCAAGGGCGCCAGCGGCTGAAGTCCATGCCGCGCAGTACGGTTTCCTCGTGGCCTTCGACGTCGATTTTCAGAAAGTGGATCGGGCGGTCCGAGGCGTACTGTTCGCAGATCGAGGCCAGGGTGCGCGATTGAACGGTCTGGGTGCGTACGTCCATGCCGGCGTCGCGGTGTTGTTGGGCGATGTCGGCTTCTACGGTGGACAGGCCCGTGTCGGCGATGGTGTAGAAGGTCAGGCTTTCGGCGTTTTCGCCGGCCACGCATTGCAGGTTGATGTCCCGGGGGCGTTCCTGGCTGAGCGCGTCGTAGTAAGCCTGGACCGGCTCGATGTTGATGCCGTGCCAGCCGTGGTCATAGAAAGCCCGGGTGACGGAGTCGTCTGTCGGATGGTTGGCGCCGACGTCGAGGTAGAAGCCGTTTTCCACCGATTGAAGGGCGCGCCACAGGCGTACGTCTTCGAAATTCTGTGCGTAGGAAATGAACGTCACGGCCGGTCCTTGAGTGCGTTGGCATTGTGTCAATCA
>Ga0058691_1000617_pt1 | contig 23176 bp, 13 predicted proteins | sample AgamicAtPrz_FD_55051 | JGI IMG/M metagenome (GOLD analysis project Ga0058691, IMG submission 55051) | Agave microbial communities from Guanajuato, Mexico - At.P.rz | ecosystem: Host-associated > Plants > Phyllosphere > Phylloplane/Leaf | place: Guanajuato, Mexico | collected 2012-05-28
GTTGATTCAAAATCAACCGTAGAAATACGTGCCGGTTCGAGTCCGGCCTTCGGCACCATCGGAACATCAATAGACGTCAACGGACGTCTTTTTTTGTGCCTAAAATCCAGTATCCGCAAGGCTTTCCTCGCTTTTTCACTCTACCTAAGTCAACCTGATTCAATCTACATCAACTTACTGATGCGGGTACAACTGCGGGAATATCGCGGTTCGATAATGTTTGTACCCACACAGAACCCTTGAAAGGATACTCATCATGGCTCTGAGTGATGTGAAGGTTCGTTCGGCTAAGCCTGAAGCAAAAGCCTATAAACTGACTGACGGTGACGGCATGGTATTGCTGGTTCACCCTAACGGTTCTAAATACTGGCGACTTCGTTATCGCTTCGGCGGTAAAGAAAAGATGCTGGCGTTGGGAAAATATCCCGATGTCTCGCTGGCGGATGCCAGGGCACGCAGGGATGAAGCGCGTAGGCTATTAGCTAATAGCGTCGATCCTAGTGAGAACAAGAAAGTCGTTAAGGTAGAGCAAGAGCAAGAGGCGATAACATTTGAAGTGGTAGCCAGAGACTGCTGGAGAATAATCTCATTGCTGCTATCGGTAAGCGGAACATTGCTCAAATGAAAACGCGGGATCTGCTTGTACCCATCAAAGCCGTAGAGCTATCAGGGCGTCTCAACGATGAAAACAGAACCCTATGTATTAACTGAATACAACAAATTCATTCTTTCAACCAGTATCGAGCATGGTTTCAATGACCATGACACCATCCAACCACAGACAGAGAAGTACCTTCAGCAGTTGATCTTGTATTCCAGCCAATCTTAGATTGGGTTAAGAAAACAAGATAAAACCCTGAAATTTGTGTTGGGGATTTAATTAGCAACGCTGAATCAAGTGATATGGAAATTACAATCTTCAACGTGCCTTCCATGTTGTATCTTTTATAATCACATGCCAGCCATCCTCTCCGCTGATAATCTTTAACATCGGTTTGCCTCCTGCAGACAAGCTATCAATAAAATTAGACAAGTAAACATACTGATGTGCAAAGCGAATGCTCATTCTTGCTCGTAACGATAGTGAATCATTATTTATGTTCTCCCTAATGTATTCTCTGACATATTTATCGCAGTAATTAGACCACTGTGGCTTAGATCTTTTGATCTCAATATCCACAAAATCAAAGACATTTTCCCTGAGTGAGAGTGCGGTTTCCATTACTAGCATCTGGTAATCAGCCTCAAATTCTTTCGTATCAGAGAGCAGCTGGTAAACGTCCTTAAACTCTAAAAGGTTCTGGTAAACCATAATATTTATTTTTTGCTGTATCTTCAGCGATTTCAGGGTCGTTTTGACGGCTATCGATTTCAGCTTTTTTAGCTCATCAGTTATCTTTTCAGCTTCATTGAGCTTCTCCTGAAACTTAACTGAGCTACCACCTATTGAAAACTCAGTAATCGAAGGTAAAAGCGCGTATACAGACACGCCTAGACATCCTGAAACGATAAACGCTACAAAAGCACTATCACCCAGTAATCTGGAAACCAGCAGAGCGACGCCTAGAATCACAACAGCTAAAAAAAGAGATACATTCAGCAATTTTTTCATCCATGAAGACCTTTTGGACTGATTTTAGTAAAAATTGAGTAATCAAAATTTTAAAGTGCCTTGAGTCAATCACAACTTTATTGTGCATGTTTTCAACAGGCAGTTTCAAGGAAAACGTCTCCCTCCACTCGTTTAAGGATAGCGTTTCAATGCTCTATTAAACTTACAGCCAGAAGCGAAAGCTATAAACCTCACAGAGCATTAATCAATGAGGAACAGGTAACGGGTCATTAATTAGTTATGGCAACATGATGAAAACTTAACTAAATTGGTGCGTTGTTTCAAAAACTCGACTGAATACATATGTCAGCTATTACGAGGGGAACATGATTACCGCTATAATTTCAGAACCGATTTCGGGGGATAAGGCATATCAGATAAGGGCCCGCATGGCATTGCCGCTGCTTGTCCGGCAAGCGGAGGCTTGTACTCCGATATTGTACTCTGATCTTGCTGAAGAACTAGGGATGTCGAACCCCCGTAACTTAAATTATGTTCTTGGAAGTATTGGGCAATCTCTTGAGCTCCTTTCTAAAGTATGGAAGGATAAAGTCCCATCGATTCAGTGCCTTGTCGTAAATAAAAACACCAAACTTCCAGGCGAAGGGATTGGTTGGTTTCTGGTTAAAAAAGAAGATTTTGCAAGACTTCCGCTTCGTATGAAGAGAGAAATTGTCGAAGCAGAACTTCAGCATATTTTTTCATACCCATACTGGCGGGAGGTTCTACAGGCTCTTGAACTTGAACCAACTACTTCTGATTTCACATCGCTTGTAAAAAAAGGCACAAGTTTTTTTGGGGGCGGTGAAAGCGAACAACATAAGGCTTTAAAAGCTTATGTTGCACGTAATCCTGCGGCCATTGGGCTTGGTACTCACACCCCTATAGGAACTACCGAATATTTTTTGCCATCTGGAGATAGTCTTGATGTTTCATACTACGGCAAAAAAATGTGGGTGGCGGCTGAGGTCAAATCTTCCTTATCAACCGAGAGTGATATTGTCCGTGGATTATTTCAATGCGTTAAGTATCGAGCAGTCATGGAGGCCGTATTACTTGCGAAGTCACGGCCACAGAATGCTCGAGTTTTACTTATATTAGAATCAAAACTACCTCAGTCATTGATTCCATTAAGAAATACTCTAGGAATAGAGGTGGTTGATGGTATTTCACCCAAGGGGAATATTTAATTTTAGTGTAGCCAAATCGTTAGACCGTTATTTAGAATATGATACTCTTGGAGCAGATCCAACGTCCGCTCATAGCTGGCGTGGGCTATTCTTGTTTGCAATTAGAAGCCAGTTCCACGAAAGTTTTTTGACCTACTTAAATCTTGCGTTGATAACCATATCGGTGTTTTGCTGGCATGGCTTTTTCCACGCAAGTAACGCCTATTTTTTATACAAATTTAACTTATGGGTAAAAGTGCGGGTTTTAGTTTGTATCTATAGTTATAAACTACATTGATATCCTTCTGTTGGGGCTGAAATTTGCGTCTGGCCTTCGCACCATAGATGTAAGATTAAGTCGCTAAGGGCGGCTTTTTTGTGTCTGTAATCCAGCATCGATAAGGTCCAGTCCCCTGTCCTTGGGGCACTTACTGGATACATGTAGCACCTCTATAACCTATCTCTTTAGCTCTATTATTCATTTCTTTGGCCTGTATCGTTTGAGATACCGTTAGTTGCGGGTATCATTATTTACGAACAGCATTTCAATATAAGTATTAGCCCATTTTTTAAACTAAGTCTGCAATCTATTCAAAGGTTTTCATGACTAACACAAACTTCTCTCAAACGGCTGCGTTTATCTGGTCGGTAGCTGACCTGTTGCGTGGAGATTTTAAACAGTCCCAGTACGGGCGCGTGATCCTGCCGTTTACGCTGCTGCGCCGCCTTGAGTGCGTGTTAGCTGATACCAAAGACGCGGTGGTAGCGAAAGCTGAGGAGTTAAAAAGCAGCCCGCTGCCGGAAGAGGAAAAAGAGAAATTTCTGCTGCGCGCCAGCGGCCTGACCTTCTTCAACTCATCTGCGATGGATCTTGGCAGGATGGGCCATAACGACATCAAAGCCAACCTGGAAAGCTATGTGCAGGCCTTCTCCGCCGACGCGCGTGAAATCTTCGAACATTTCAAGTTCAGCGAGTTTGTCGGCCTGCTGGAGGACGCCAACCTGCTGTATAAGGTGGTGAAGAAATTCGCCACCACAGACCTGAGCCCGAAGGCAATCTCCAACCATGAAATGGGTCTGGTGTTTGAAGAGTTAATCCGTCGTTTTGCGGAAAGCTCTAACGAGACGGCGGGTGAGCACTTTACACCACGCGATATCGTGCGTTTAACCACTTCGCTGGTGTTTATGGAAGATGATGAAGCCCTGTCTAAAGACGGCATCATCCGCACCATTTATGATCCAACGGCCGGGACCGGCGGCTTCCTTTCTGCGGGCATGGAATATATTCACGAGCTGAACCCCAGGGCCGTAATGCGCGCCTTTGGTCAGGAGCTGAACCCGGAATCCTACGCCATCTGTAAAGCCGATATGCTGATTAAAGGTCAGGACGTCAGCCGCATCAAGCTGGGGAACACCCTCTCTAATGACCAGCTGCCGCAGGACCAGTTTGACTACATGCTCTCTAACCCGCCCTTTGGCGTGGACTGGAAGAAGATTGAGGGTGAGATTAACGACGAACATACGCAGAAAGGCTTTAACGGTCGATTTGGTCCGGGCCTGCCGCGCGTTTCCGACGGCTCGCTGCTGTTCCTTATGCACCTGATCAGCAAAATGCGCGACAACCACAACGTGGACGGCAGCGTGAGCAACGGCGGGCGGATCGGGATTATCCTTAACGGTTCTCCGCTGTTTACCGGCGGGGCTGGCAGCGGTGAGAGTGAAATCCGACGCTACATTCTGGAAGCCGACCTGCTGGAGGGCATCGTCGCGCTGCCAACGGATATGTTCTACAACACCGGCATTGCCACCTACGTCTGGATCCTCTCCAACAAGAAAGCGCCCGAGCGTAAAGGTAAAGTGCAGCTGATCGATGGTACCAACCTGTGCGGCAAGATGCGTAAATCGCTGGGTTCCAAGCGTAACCTGATGGGCGAAGACGATATCAAACTGATCACCCGGACCTTCGGTAATTTTGAGGTGGTGGATGCTCCTACTCTGGAAGAACTGGGCCTGGAAAAAGCCGCAGAACAAAAGTCTAATCGGGGGCGTCAGTCTGTTACCGCCAAAACCGAAGCGCCGAAAACCTTCGCCAGCAAAATCTTTAACAGCACCGACTTTGGCTACCGTCGCCTGACCATTGAACGCCCGCTGCGTTTATCCGCTCAGGTGACGGATGAGGCGATTGCGACGCTGCGCTTTGCGCCGAAGCCGCTTAACGCGCCGATGGAACGCCTGTATGAAGCGTTTGCTTCCCAGTGGCAGGAGGAGACCTATGGTGATTTCTCCGGACTGGAAGCCGAAGCGCGCGTCATCATTAAAGCCGAGTTTGCAGAGCTGAAAGAGAAGCAGATTAAAGACCTGCTCGACAGCAAACTGTGGCTGGCGCAGCGTGCCTTGATGGAAAAAGCGCAGCAGATTCAGACGGCTCTGGGTACGCAGGCGGGTGGTAAATCACGGGTTAGCAATGACTTCAACCAGTTCCAGCTGACCCTGAAAGGGGCCATCGAAACGGCTGGCGTGAAGCTGGATGCGAAAGAGAACAAGCAGTTTATCGATGCCATCACCACGAAAAACCCGAATGCCGAGCCGGTGGTGAAGGAGGTGCTGAAAGAAGCTGCCCAGCCGCTGTACGGGGCATTTGAGTATAAAGGCAAGGTGGTGGAGTTTGAACAGGACGGCGATCTGCGTGATAACGAAAACGTGTCGCTGAACCCGGCAGTCTCCACCAGCGACCTGATTGAAAACTACTTCAAAGCAGAAGTATTGCCATTGGTTGGTGATTCCTGGATTAATGCTGAAAAGCAAGATAATAAAGATAAAAATGTCGGAATAGTTGGTTATGAGATCAACTTTCATTCCTATTTCCAACGAAAACACTACAGAGATAAGCTTCTTCAAGGAAAATCGGTTCGTTTAAAAGAAATAGTGAAAATAAACGATTCTGGGTTTTATGTGTTGGATCAATTAACTGGAAGGATAAATGAATTTTCTTCCTTAAGTGAAAAGAGAATAGAACTCAATCCAGTTCGCTTTGATTTTCACAATGACGCTCTTCTTCCTGATTTTTATAATATATTTTTACAGCAGGAAGAAGGTGTGGACTGGCTTAAAAATAATTTTAAATCCCCTTCTGTATTTTCAAGAAGTATATCAATGCCAGCATGGTTAAATGCGAGATTTTCGCTTCCAACCGTAGGTAACCAGTCAGGGTTAATAGAGTTTTGGAATGAGTGTGAGGCAGTGTTAGCTCGAGTCTCTTTACTTAAAAATTCTGTTTTTTCAAATTTTAAATCGGCACAAGAACAATTACTACCATATCTAAGTGTTGCGCATAGATATGAACAAGAATTCTCAGCGATGCTGCCTACACCTTTAGCCATCCTGTGGGAGTTAGCAGAGTCAAAATTTAATAACAGAGAGAGATGTGAGGCTTTTATCAAGTTTTTTGAATATCTTGGTTTGTATTTTGTTTCATTTATTTTTGGACATAGAAAACCGTCAAAACAATGCTTTTGTAAAAAGAAACAAGACTTGCCAGATATTACAATGGCTTTTGGTTATAATCGAATTGAAGGATATAAAAATATATTTGATTTAAGTGATGGTAATATCAGTTTGATATGTAGTGACGAGATTGTGAACATTCTCCGTGAAGCCACTGAGCTAAGAAATGATATTTCTCATAGAGGATTACCCTCTGCTACAGCTGTAAACTCAACGAAAGAGGTTGTTGAGCGTTTAGTTAATCGTATGCAACTTGAATGTCGAGAGTTTTTTGAAGTGACCACTCTTATAAGACCAATTCAAGCAAAATTCGATGGAAGTGGATTTTTAAATGAAGTTGAGGTTCTTAAAGGGTTAGGAATTAATCCGAGTAAAACTACGCAATTCAAGACTTCTGAGCCTATGATATCCGGAGAGTTATATCTTGCACATGGTGATTTAGCGGTCAATGAAAATATAATCGTAACAAAAATGTTTCCTTTAATGGTCATGAGGGAAATTTTACCCGAAAGCGATATAATGGGTTTTTACTTCTATAGTGACATTTTCGACGATAATATTCGTTTTGTTTGTCCTTATCCTAACGTTACAACTTACACATTTCTTGAGAAAAATATTATTACGGATAATCTTGGGGGTGAATTGCCTTAACTAGTCAGTATCTCTGATAAAAAAACTAGATTCGTCACTAGTTATGCCCTCGCAAAAATAAATCCTGGGATGTGAGGGCATCCAGTGTAGTGAGCTTTGACGCATATCGCTAACAAGCTTATGATCCAGCTTAATTTCTTTTCCTCATAAGGGATGGGTATGGGCAACAGAATGTGGATGATTCGCGGTGATGGCGGCAAACTCTATGACGATTTTCGCGATAAGCAAATTGTAGGTATCGGTTGGTCTCAGCTGGCTCCTTTGGTCAAACCCGGCCTGTCCCGAGCTCAGTTACTCGCCTTATATCAGAAAGCTGATCCTTTAACTAAGCTGGGAACAGCGCGTTCTGGTGCATCTCAGGTCTGGCGTTTTGTGAACGAAATCCAAAAGGGCGACTGGGTTGTTACTTATTCGCCAGCCAACCGTACCTATCTCTTGGGCAAAGTTACATCCGACTTCCAATATCATCCTGAATGGATGGAAGAGGGGATGGGCATCGCTCGTCAGGTGAAATGGAATGGTGACGAAATCGATCGCGATCGATTGTCGGTTGCTACCAAAAATACATTGGGCTCCACGCTGACGGTTTTCCAGCTTCCGGAGTATGCGCTAGTGGAGCTTTTGCAGGATAAGAAACCCACTGCAGCCGTTATTACTCAACATCCAGTGCCCATGGATGAAGATGAAGTTGTTTCAGATCCGCTTCGTGATATGGAAATGCTTGCTTTTGAGGGAATTAAAGATCGAATCAATTCACTCGACTGGGATGAGATGCAGAACCTTGTGGCCGGGGTCTTACGCAGTATGGGGTATAAAACGCAGGTCTCCCCGGCAGGGGCCGATCGGGGTAAAGATATTATTGCTTCACCCGATGGCTTCGGCTTTGAAAATCCGCGTATTATCGTTGAAGTAAAGCACCGTAGAGAGCAGATGGGTAGCCAGCAAATTCGCAGCTTTATCGGCGGACGTCATAAAGACGATCGGGGGCTTTATGTCAGTACAGGTGGCTTTACGAAAGATGCTCGTTACGAAGCCGATCGTTCGACGATACCTCTGACTCTCTGGACGTTAGACGACCTTGTCAGGGCACTTATCGAAAACTATGAGCAAGTAGATATTGAGACTAAGCTTTTGGTGCCTCTTAAGAAAACGTTCCTGCCCGCCTGAATTTTGCTTTGATAGCCATATCGATATTGTGTTGATATGGCCTTGTTCCTCTTTTTTACATCCAGGCGGCTTTCACCTGCCTTAGCCCAAGTGTCTTCAAGACCTGTCCCGTTTGTTTGCAATATATTGCCTGGACTTGGGTTGTGCCTCGTAGCTATCCATTCAGCTCACTTATTCATTTCTTTGGCCTGTATCGTTTGAGATAACGCCTGTTGCGGGTATCATTTTGCGAACAGCATTCCAGTATGAATTTACGCCTCTGCGTTTTTGCATTGAGGCCGCGATCTATCTCAAGGGTTTCCATGACTAATACAAACTTCTCTCAAATGGCTGCGTTTATCTGGTCGGTAGCTGACCTGTTGCGTGGAGATTTTAAACAGTCCCAGTACGGGCGCGTGATCCTGCCCTTTACGCTGCTGCGCCGCCTTGAGTGCGTTTTAGCGGATACCAAAGACGCGGTGGTTGCAAAAGCTGAGGAGTTAAAAAGCAGCCAGCTACCGGAAGAGGCAAAAGAGAAATTTCTGCTGCGCGCCAGCGGCCTGACGTTCTTCAACTCCTCTGCGATGGATCTCGGCAGGATGGGCCATAACGACATCAAAGCCAACCTGGAAAGCTATGTGCAGGCCTTCTCCGCCGACGCGCGTGAAATCTTCGAACACTTTAAGTTCAGCGAGTTTGTCGGCCTGCTGGAGGACGCCAACCTGCTGTATAAGGTGGTGAAGAAATTCGCTACCACCGACCTGAGCCCGAAGGCGATCTCCAATCATGAAATGGGCCTGGTGTTTGAAGAACTAATCCGCCGGTTTGCGGAAAGCTCTAACGAGACGGCGGGTGAGCACTTTACCCCGCGCGATATCGTGCGTTTAACCACCTCGCTGGTATTTATGGAAGATGATGAAGCCCTGTCTAAAGACGGCATCATCCGCACCATTTACGACCCGACGGCCGGAACGGGCGGTTTCCTCTCCTCCGGGATGGAATACGTGCACGAGCTAAACCCCAGGGCCGTAATGCGCGCCTTTGGTCAGGAGCTGAACCCGGAATCCTACGCTATCTGTAAAGCCGACATGCTGATCAAAGGTCAGGACGTCAGCCATATTAAGCTGGGGAACACCCTCTCTAACGATCAGCTGCCACAGGATCAGTTTGACTACATGCTCTCTAACCCACCGTTTGGCGTGGACTGGAAAAAGATTGAGGGCGAGGTTAACGACGAACATAAGCAGAAAGGCTTTAACGGTCGATTTGGTCCGGGCCTGCCGCGCGTTTCCGACGGCTCGCTGCTGTTCCTTATGCATCTGATCAGCAAAATGCGCGACAACCACAACGTGGATGGCAGCGTGAGCAACGGCGGGCGGATCGGGATTATCCTTAACGGTTCTCCGTTGTTTACCGGCGGGGCGGGCAGCGGTGAGAGTGAAATCCGACGCTACATTCTGGAAGCCGACCTGCTGGAAGGTATCGTCGCGCTGCCAACGGACATGTTCTACAACACCGGTATTGCCACCTACGTCTGGATCCTCTCCAACAAGAAAGCGCCCGAGCGTAAAGGTAAAGTGCAGCTGATTGACGGTACGAACCTGTGCGGCAAGATGCGTAAATCCTTGGGTTCGAAGCGTAACCTGATGGGCGAAGAAGATATCAGGCTGATCACCCGGACCTTCGGTAATTTTGAGGTGGTGGATGCCACTACGCTGGAAGAGCTTGGTCTGGAAAAAGCCGCAGAACAAAAGTCTAATCGGGGGCGTCAGTCCGCTACCGCCAAAACCGAAGCGCCGAAAACCTTCGCCAGCAAAATCTTTAACAGCACCGACTTTGGCTATCGCCGCCTGACCATTGAGCGCCCGCTGCGGTTAACCGCTCAGGTGACGGATGAAGCGATTGCGACGCTGCGCTTTGCGCCGAAGCCGTTTAATGCGCCGATGGAGCGCCTGTATGAAGCGTTTGCTTCCCAGTGGCAGGAAAATAATTACGGTGATTTCTCAACGCTGGAGGCAGAAGCGCGCGTCATCATTAAAGCCGAATTTGCAGAACTGAAAGAGAAGCAGATTAAAGACCTGCTCGACAGCAAACTGTGGCTGGCGCAGCGCGGGTTAATGGAAAAAGCGCAGCAGATACAGACGGCTCTTGGCGCGCAGGCGGGTGGCAAGATGCTAGTGAGCAATGACTTTAACCAGTTCCAGTTGACCCTGAAAGGGGCCATCAAAACGGCTGGCGTCAAGCTGGATGCGAAAGAGAACAAACAATTTATCGATGCCATCACCACGAAAAACCCGGATGCCGAGCCGGTGGTGAAGAAGGTGCTGAAAGAAGCTGCCCAGCCGCTGTACGGTGCGTTTGAGTACAAAGGCAAGGTTGTTGAGTTTGAGCAGGACGGCGATCTGCGTGATAACGAAAACGTGCCGCTGAACCCGGCAGTGTCTACCAGCGACCTGATTGAAAACTACTTTAGGGCGGAAGTGCTGCCGCATGTGAATGACGCGTGGATCAACGCCGATAAGCGTGATGCGAAAGATGGTGAAGTTGGGATTGTTGGGTATGAGATCCCATTTAACCGCCATTTCTATGTCTACCAGCCGCCGCGCCCGCTCGAAGAGATTGATGCCGATCTGGATGCAGTCAGTGCCGAGATTATGAAACTGCTGCAGGAGGTGCATTCCTGATGGCTAAGTATAAGGCGTATCCGGAGTATAAGGATTCTGGGGTTGAGTGGCTGGGAGAAGTTCCTGGTCACTGGAGAACCATATCTTTATCCAGATTATTTTCCCGAGTTAAGCGAACCGGATATATAGAGAAAGAATTACTTTCTGTTTATCGAGACTATGGTGTCATACCAAAATCTAGCAGGGATGATAACAATAATAAACCCTCAGAGGATTTATCACCTTATCAGTTGGTTCAACCGAATGATTTGGTTATGAATAAAATGAAAGCCTGGCAGGGCTCAATCGCAATTTCAGAATATGAAGGAATAGTTAGCCCTGCGTACTTTGTTTATCAACCCAATAAGACTATTTTTGAGTTAGCGCATCCAAAATATGTGCATTATCTGCTCCGTAACCCCATTTATGTTACTCAATATTTGAGTCGTTCCAAAGGTATACGAGTCAATCAATGGGATTTAGATCCTGATGAGTTTAGAAATATTGAACTTCTGCTTCCAGATAAAAGTGAGCAGGAGAAAATATACAGTTTCCTCGATCACGAAACCGCAAAAATCGATAACCTGATCGAGAAGCAACAGCAACTGATTGAGCTACTGAAAGAAAAGCGTCAGGCAGTGATTAGCCATGCTGTCACCAAAGGGCTAAATCCTGATGTGCCGATGAAAGACTCTGGTGTTGAGTGGTTGGGGGAAGTGCCAACACATTGGGGTATTCCTAAATTACTGCATGTTACAAAAGCGATAGGAGATGGTCTGCACTCAACGCCAAAGTACGATATTGCTACTGGATATTATTTTATAAATGGAAATAATCTGGTCGATGGAAAAATATCTATAGGTTCAACAGCAAAAGAAGTTTCAAGAGATGAATATAATAAGCACTATATCTGCTTGGATAAAAAAACTGTACTTTTGTCAATAAATGGAACTATTGGAAATGTTGCAGTCTATAATAATGAAAAAGTGATACTTGGTAAGAGCGCGGCATATATAAATTGCGGTAATGAACTGGATGTTAACTATCTAATGTACTATTTCATAACGAATGAGTCTCGTTATTATTTTGACTTGGAGGTCACTGGTACGACAATATTTAATTTGTCATTAAATTCAATTAGGCAAATGAAAGTTTGTATTCCTCCATTAGAAGAGCAACGATTAATAGTCGAATGCTGCGTTGAAAAAGAAAAGCAATATAATTACTTAATCGATTCTGCTGAAATGGCAATTAGGGTTATGCAGGAGCGCCGCACTGCCCTTATCTCCGCCGCCGTCACCGGAAAAATCGACGTCCGCGACTGGGTTGCCCCTGACACGCAGGATGTTGAGGAGTCACAGGAGGCCACCGCATGAGCATGGACAGCACCAAAGAGCTGATTTTCCAGGATGAAATGATTGCTCAGATGGAGGACAGAGGCTGGGTTCGTGGCAAAACCGACGGCTACGATCGCGAACGGGCGCTGTATTCACAGGATGCCCTGACCTTCGTGCAAACCACCCAGCCGCAGGAGTGGGAGAAGTTCGCCAAAATTTATCCTTCCGATACCGAGCGTCATTTCCTTGATGCGCTGGTGGCCCAGCTGAAAAAAGCGGATATCAACGCCACCGATCGGCTTTCACGCACCTACGGCACGCTCGGCGTGCTGCGTCACGGCATCAAAAGCCATAACGCGCGTTTTTTCCTCTGCCAGTTCAAGCCGGAACATAACCTCAACCCGGAAACCCTTGCTCGCTACAAACAAAATATCTGCCGCATCGTGCCGGAGCTGGTTTACAGTCCGCATGCGTCGAACGCCGCATTTGAAGAAACGGGCGCTAAGGCTAAGAAATGGCGTATCGACCTGGTGCTGTTCGTCAATGGCCTGCCGGTAGCGACCCTGGAACTTAAGTCTGAATTTAAGCAGACGGTGCAAAACGCCATCACGCAATATAAGAAAACGCGTTTGCCTAAAGATCCGGGCACCAACAAACCAGAGCCGCTGCTGACCTTCAAGCGCGGAGCGCTGGTACACTTTGCCGTCAGCCAGTACGAGGTGTTTATGGCGACGAAACTTGATGGCGATAAGACCTTTTTCCTGCCCTTTAACAAGGGCACCCATGACGGCGGGGCAGGGAACGACATCCCGGAAGATGAAAACGACTATGCCACCAGCTATCTGTGGAATGAGGTGCTGCTCCCGGATAATCTGCTAAAAATTCTCGCCAGCTTTGTGCATCTGAAAATCGAAGAGAAAGAAGAGTGGAATGGTCTGAAAGGCAAAAAAGAGAGCCTGATCTTCCCGCGCTATCACCAGTGGGATGTGGTGAACAAATTAATCACAGCCGCGACGGTGGAAGGCACCGGCAATAAATATCTCATTCAGCACAGCGCGGGGTCGGGTAAATCTAACTCCATCGCCTGGACCGCGCATCAGCTTTCCCGGTTGCACGATGAGAAAGGCGAGAAGCAGTTCCATTCGGTAATTGTGGTAACGGACCGCACCGTGCTTGACGATCAGCTCCAGGACACCATTTACCAGTTTGAGCATCAGGATGGCGTTGTCGGGCGTATCAATAACAAAGAGGGCGATGGCTCAAAATCGGAAAAGCTGGCCCACGCGCTGGAAAACTCGCAGCCGATTATTATCGTCACCATTCAGACCTTCCCGTTTGTATTAAAGGCGATTGAAAATAGCGTTAGCCTCAAACAGCGCAGGTATGCGGTTATTGCCGACGAAGCCCACTCCTCGCAAAGCGGCTCTACGGCGCGTCAGCTCAAAGAAGTATTGATGAAAGAGGACGCTGGCGACGATACGGAGTTGTCCTCAGAAGATATTCTTGATACCACCGTCGCTGCGCGTAAAGGCAGCAGCAACCTTAATTACTATGCTTTTACCGCGACGCCAAAAGCCAAAACGCTGGAGCTGTTTGGCCGCCGCCCCAATCCGCTCGAACCTGCCTCAAAAACCAATAAGCCGGAAGCATTCCACGTTTACTCTATGCGCCAGGCCATCGAGGAGGGTTTTATCCTGGATGTCCTGAAAAACTACACTAACTATAAAGTGGCTTATAAGTTGCTGCAAAAGCTGGACGATCCCGATCGGGAGGTGGACAGTAAAAAAGCGAAGATCAGACTGAACCAGTGGGTCGCGCTGCACGATCATAATGTCTCGCAGAAAGTGAAAGTGATCGTCGAGCACTATCGTAAGCATGTTATGCATCTGTTAGGCGGGCAGGCTAAGGCGATGGTCGTTACCAGCTCGCGTAAAGCCGCCGTGCGCTACAAGCTGGCGTTTGATAAATACATTGCTGAAAACCATTACCAGAAAATTAATGCGATGGTGGCCTTTTCTGGTGAGGTCGAATTCCATGAGAACGACCATAACAGCCTTGCTCTATTGAACCAGAAATTTACGGAAACCAATATGAACCCCGGCCTTAAAGGCCGTGATATGCGTACGGCATTCGATACGGATGATTATCAGGTCATGCTGGTGGCAAATAAGTTTCAGACCGGTTTTGATCAGCCGAAGCTGTGCGCTATGTATGTCGACAAAGCTCTGGGAGGCGTGGAGTGCGTCCAGACGCTATCCAGACTGAACCGAACTTATCCCGGTAAGGCGCAGTCCGGTACCTTTGTACTCGATTTCTATAATGAACCCGATGAAATTCTGAGCGCGTTCCAGCCCTATTACCAGACGGCGGAGCTGATGGATGTCAGCGATCCGCAGCTTGTCTTTGAATTATATGAAAAGCTCCGCACCAGCGGCATTTTCCTGTGGAACGAAGTGGAGCAGTTCTGCGAGGCGTTCTTCACCAAAAACAAATCCAATGCGGCCATTAGTAATATCTGCAAACCTGCCGTAGATCGCTGGAAGCATCGCTACACCTCGGCAATTGATGCCTATGTGCTGGCTAAAGAGATTTTTGAACGCACCAGGAAGACCGGTGATGTTGTACTGATCACCAATGCGGAAAACGCCTTTAAAGAGTGCGAGAAAGAAAAGAGTAAGCTGGATATCTTTAAGAAAGACCTCGGTAGCTTTGTCCGCTTCTACGAGTTTATGTCGCAAATCGTCGATTACGACGACAAGAATTTAGAAAAGCTGAGTCTGTTTGCCCGCCATCTGCGTCCGTTGCTGCATGAACAGCGCATCGAAGAAGATGAGATTGATTTAAGTAACGTGGAGATGAGCCATTATCGCCTGTCGAAGCTCCATGAGCAGCATCTGAAGCTGCAGGAAGATGCAGTAGAGTACCAAATCAAACCGGGTAATGACGTCGGTACAGCAAAGCCGAAGGACAAGAAAGAGGAGTTTCTGTCTAACATCCTGGCACGGCTCAACGACCTGTTTATAACCGACAATCTTAGCGATAAAGATATGATCAACTATGCCTTTACCGTGCGTGACAAGCTGTCGGAAAACGAGGCCGTTATGACCCAGATAGCGAATAATACTCGCGAACAGGCGATGTTGGGCGATTTCCCGAAAGCAATTGATGATGCCGTGATGGACAGTAACGACGCTCAGCAGGAGATGATGATGCAGTATCTTTCCAACCCTGAGCTGGCGAGAGGATTTGCCCGGGTGGTGTTTGATATGTTGAAAGGGGCTTGAGGGCATGCCTTTCTAAAGTGAATGTTGTTGAGGGGATGGCTAATAGAGTAAATCTATTCCCCCTCAACTCCTCATTGACTTAATATTTAAAAGTTCTCTTATTACTTTAAGTAACAAGTAATATAATGGCCGTCATCATCCCTTATTTTTTAAGATTTTGCTTCACTATCCTCACCCTTAAAAATAGCATTTTCTTGCAACTGTTTTAAACTAAAGGCAACGCTGTCAAATCCAGGTAAAGAGCTCCAGACGCCCGGATCGCCAATAACAAAAATATGTTTTTTGGCGCGGGTGATAGCTACGTTTAACAGATTTGGTTTACTCGATGCCCATTTAGCCCCACCGTTATTTTGCTCATCGCATCCCAGAATAAAAATAACAATATCATTCTCCTTACCCTGAAAAGTATGTACCGTCCCAATACAGCGTTTTTGCCACTCTTTAATAGTCTTCGACGTAATGGAAGGTGAGGCTTGTCGCCATGTCTTTAAGGGACGCTGGTCTAGCAAATTTGATATCTCAGATTTTACGGCTTTGAAAGGTGTAATTACATAAATCGAATCCAGCGAAATGCTTTCGCGTAAAAGACGATCAAGCAATACAAGTAAACTTTGACCGTGACTGTCCCGATACTGTCGTTCTCCCTGGCCACCTTTTGATACGAGCCAGTGATTTTCCAGATTACCATTAATAAGCTGGCTGCAAATTTTATCGGAAGGAAGACCATGAATCATACGGTTGTTATAAGCCAGTCTGTTGGCAATGCTAAACATTGGTTCGATGCAACGTCGATGTACCCATAATGGGATACCGATCCATATATTGTTATTCATTACTTCTAATTCACAACCCCAATGATTTACTCTGTCTGCCAGCTGCTGGACCGACAGTTTTGCAGGGTTCCAGTTGTCAGCCTGCTCTTGCAACACATCCTCACAGAGCCTTTTAACCAGAGCAGGCGAGGCGGTGAAGACCGGCTCGATTTGAAGTGGATCCCCTACCACTAAGACACGTTTAGCACGTAAAATGGCTCCTACAGCCTGTTGCGGAGAAGCCTGGCCCGCTTCATCGATCATTAACCAACCAATCTCTTCGCTTTTCACTCCAGACAACATCCGGCTAACAGAGGCGAAAGTTGTCGAGATAACAGGAACAAACATGCTCAGCGTCTGCCAGCAGCGTAATGGAGAAGGGTGTAGATGGGGAGCGCTCAGGAATTTACTCAATGTAAAAATGAAATCCCTGAAATGCCTGAGTTCCAATGCTTGATATAGCCATGCCTGATGTAAACTCATTGCAGCCAGAAAGAGTTCTGAACGAAGACGATTTATCTCCCCATTCTGCCAGAAAGCGGTGCGCTGCAGGTCTGGATCATTAATGGATAAATTTTTTTCAGGCGTCATGACATTATAAAACCTTTTTTGTAAAGCCTCTCTCTCTTGTTCTTTTTTTATTCTCTGAGAGTTCAGAATATCTATTTTTAGCTGGATTTCTCGTTTCGCCGCCTCTTTTTTCATCAGCTTAATATTACTGTCCGCAACGTACTCCATTTTTTGAGTTAATAGTGCAATTAACTCAAGCAATTGATGTTCTATTACACGCAACAACTCCTGATGTGAACGATATTTTTTTCTGTTGAATAAACGCTCCAGCCATCCAGGAGCCTCGCCTTCAATCAATTTTTGCTGGCGCTTAGTATACTCGATTTTTTTCGCGACTATTTCTCGCTCTGCTTCAAGTTGACTAAGTTCACTGAGGTTTTCTTCACATTGTGCCGTTATGCCAGCTATTTCTATAGTAAGTTTTGCGAAAGTATGGTCTGGTTTTTCATCCAACAATGCGCTATATTTTTCAAGAGCTTTTTGTTGTTCTTCGACCTTTCTAAGACATTCAATAAAATGCTTTTTGGCATCTGCGAACGAAAGATTATTTTGACACGCTTTCCATCGCCACAGGCTCAGGAAATCCTCTTTTTCAGAGCGCTGAGTTTCAGCGGGAGTATTACGTAAGAAATGCTCGTCAAATAATAGTCGTTGGGAAAAATTTTCTCTGTTACTCTTTTTTCCTAACGCGACTGAAACTAATCCCCAGCATAAGCTATCATCTTCAAGAGGGCGGAAGATATGAAAATATTTCTCTTTGCCATTTTGTGATATATATTTCTTACGATTTCGTGTTGGTAAATATGCTGCTGCAATCTGATTTGCTGTGGAACGCAAATATTCAAAAGTCTGGTATTCTTTCGCCAGTGATTTCTTTTGAGGTAGCTCCTTCGAGATATTCTCTACTGCAGCATTATTGGACGATGCAATAATCATCTCGTGACCAGTTAATTCCGGGACAACGAAGCCCTGTGAATCCAGTGTATCTTCAATCTTATCAAAGCGTGAAAGTACTTTTGCACGCTCTACTATATTATGTGCTACTAAATCGCGAAGAAGGGTGGTTTTACCTGTTCCTGGAGGCCCATTGACTGATAAAAGGCCTCCCTCCGCCAGCTCTTCCACTGCCGTGTTAATCGCAAACTGTTGCATCAATGACATCGCATGATCGGGCTCTGAAGGCCAGCGCCCTTGCGGCATTTTTGCTGGCTGCAACTTTTTGATTATTGAAGCAAGCCCAGTTTGCGAGTAAAGATCGGCTTCTCTATCGACCCCTTGAGAAAGATATTTATCAAGGGCCCTACCTTTGTTGTTGTTCAAAAACGTATTAGCATATTCAAGATCTTCAATAAAGAAGCTATTGAGGATAGGAAGAGCAAATAAATTTTCTACTTCCTCTTCATCCTCATCATTTGTATCTTCCTGCTGCGCTTCTTGCTTAGCCCCTTTGCTTTCAAACCATTCGATTTGTATCGCATATTGCCATTCAGGTTGGAAATCAGCCCATTCCACTAGATGAGTTAATAATAAGGTTACAATATCGTCTGAACGTAATACGCCTAATCCTTTTTCTTGTAGTGGCTTAAGCGTATTGTTAAAGGCCTTAAGCGTATCGGCTAACCTCATGCAGCCATTGGCAAATATTACGGATTCAAGTTTCTGGAAGCGCTTATTTTGTAAGTGACCCAGAGCCCAGGGTAGCGAGCTCACCGACAGTTTATCGATTGCTGGGACACCATCCGCATTTAGCTGAACTTTAGCGAAACATGTCGTTCCTTCTAGGTTTAGCCGCTGCTCGCACTCCTCATCCTCATGGTCGCCAATTATTTCTCGGCTGATCTCGCTGGCAATGCTTTTATCAAAAAGCCCAATATGTAGAGAGAAGTTTGCTTTCGATGGAATTTGGTACTGCTGACATAATTCCGGTGAATGCCATGGTAGTAATGCATTGCCATATTTTATGAGTTGCGAAAGCGAAATTCGCAGACTTTTATCTTTTTGTTCAAGGGTATAAGGCTGAAAAAATTCAATACGTTGCCATGCTCGTAGGATTTGATTTTGAAGTGACGTTCTGGCCATCTTAGCCCTTTGATTATTCTCATTAATATAAAGTGGATTAAGATTACTCCGTTCTTGAATGATTGTGTAGATCCAGGCTTTTCCACTTTTGTAGACGCAAAAAACGTCCAGCATAATTTTTGTTAAGCATCACGTTAATTCCATTAATCTATCGTGAACTTTGTCGATAAATATAAACAGAGATTAACTATTAAGGAACGAAACTATTGTATTGCCAAAGGTTAAAACAATTGGATAGTTTGTGTTCATTAAACTAACTGACATATCTTCTTTTATCTCTTCTTTAACACCCCATTTAACCAAACCTCATCCCTTTCGGGCCGCTTATCCCTCGTCATCCACAACTCCTCAACCTTAACCCTCGGTAAAGCCCCTACCAACCCACGCAACCCCGCCTCGTCTATATCCGTAAACCACCGTCCATCAACCTTCCGTTCCCCAACCCCATACTTAAACGACACATACCATACCCCGCCCGGCTTAAGCGCCTCCGCAAGCCTCTGCATCACTCCAGGAAGCTCAGGCGCAGGAACGTGCAGCAGCGAAGCACAGCACCAGATCCCGTCAAACTCTTCCTTCCAGTCCACATCCGCAAAAGTCATCAACTGAACCGGCAATCCGGTATGTTCCCGTGCCAGCTCAACCATGGCAGGGGAGGCATCGAACGCCTCTACCTGATACCCCATCTCCTGAAACGCCTTAGCATCCCGCCCCGAGCCGCAGCCGGCATCCAGCACCCGGGCACCGGGGGCAAGATGGCGGGTAAAGGCCTCGTAGAGCGAAGACATATCGACATTCACCGTACCGTCGAAAAAGGTCTGCGCATGGGTCTGGTAATAGTTAAGCGTCATCAGAAAGTGGCCTCGCCTTCGGCTTTGGATTCCCAGGTGTGGAAGAGCATTACTCTGGCAGCATTCCAGTTCTTTTCAAGATAGTTTCTCCTCGCCGCGGGATGCTGCCCCGTTTGTTGGACGATGGTCTCATGTAGAGGGAGTTTGCTCTGAATAAAATACTCGTTGCGGGTGTTTAGGCGCTCCAGCAGTTTGCTCCCTGGTAAACGCGCGAATTTGCCCTCGGCGCCGCGATTGCAGCATTTGCAGGCCAGCACCAGATTCCACACGCCGTTGATATTGGCAACCTCATCGCGCGCGGCCCAGGGGATAAAGTGGTCCACGTCCGCCAGTTCGGCATCGCCGGGTACCAGGCTGATGGGGCGGAAGCAGTAAAAACAGCGTCCTTTCTGGTAACCGTTCAGGCTGTCACGACAGCTGGTGATATCAACGCGTCGGGCGTTCACTCTGGAAAACAGCATCTGGTTATTTTCATCGAACTCGATGCCAACCAGATTGCGGGATACGCCCTGCGCCCATGCCTGTTCGACCAGGTTCCAGCGTGCGGTGGTCTCGAAGGCCAGGTTCTGGTACTGCTGGCGTTCGCCCAGATGAAAGAAGTTATCCGTCAGGCGAATGCCGTTATGGGTCTTACGCTCATCAATGAAAAAGCGTTTCTCGATCTCGCCGCCATTCACATTGTGGAAGGCGTCAATCACGTTGGCAAAGCCTCGCCGTACCGTAGTTTCAATCAACTGGTTATGCGAAACCTCTTTGTTATTGAACTGCGCGCAGATATCCAGAAACTGGCTGCGGCTCGAGGTGATCTGCTTTGGGGCGTGTTTCAGATGTTCGCAAAGATGGCGGCTGAACGGAACGGCGAGTTCGTCGAGGGTGATAATGTCGCTGCCCGTCTTATCAATCTCATACAGGGCATGGGCAAGCGCGAACTTGTATGATGCGACGTTCTTTCCAAAAAGAATCACCCCGCGCCAGTAGTTCTCCAGCGTAGGGTCAGCCTGGTAAAAATCCATCAATGAAATCCTGTTACGGTGGGTGAGGTAGCTAACTACCGAAACCTGTAACGGGATCACACAATAAATGAATGGTGATGTAAACGGTGAATCTATTTATTTGGCGAATTTGTGATGTATTGCAGTTGAAGAGCGGGCTCCAACGCCTTTAATCAGGTGACCAAATTTACTCTGCCTTTTCCCTTCACCTATATTTTAATGCTCTGCAAGCCGCTCACAGGGAAGGAAAAATGACGCAATACTGGTGGAAAGATTTATTGGATCGGAACAATCGCTGGCAGGGGCTGGAGCTAATGGTCCGGGCTGAGCAGCATCCCGGTTATGCCATGGAGATGCTCAGCGGTCACCATGGGCGCATGGCATTGCAGTTTCAGGGCGAGACGCGGTTCTGGGCCACAGTGTTGAAAGATCATTCCGGCGTCTGGCTGGTCTTTAATGCCGATCATCCCGGTCAGCAGGCGCTATTACCGTCAGTGACCTCGGCAGATGTGGAGTCGGTTAAAGCGCAGGGCGCGCAGGCATGGACAGGCGAATGGTGTCGCTACTTTGCCCGGCGGCTGATGGATTCGCCAGCGCCATTGCTGACTGCCGGCCGTTGGCTGTTAAGGCCTATGACATCGGTAAGTCGCACCGCGCAACCCTCTGTACCCATCGCAGACTGGCGTTTTGATTCGCCCCCCAGCGCCGGAAATATGGGCTGTAACTGGGTGCTCTATGGCGAGGACTTCCCTGATTTAGCGGATCCGCAAAAAGTCAGGCACGTAGACTGGTGGTGGGGCGGCAATTTGCTGCTGGGACGTTACCCGATAAACACCGATGCGGGACGGCTGAAATGGTGGCGTAAAAAATGCCGCGAGGGCGCACTGCCGCCGGTGTTGGTCCGGCACATTGCCGGGCTGGCGTCTTTTGTGATTCTTGATGGTCATTATCGACTGCAGGCGGCCATTGTAGAGGGGATCCCACCGCAGTTTTTGGTGCTCAGTGAACTGCATGAGATAGAGTTTCCCTCCAATCCGCAGCATCAGGAGCGTATTGTCCGTGCGCTGGAGCTACAGCAACGCAAAAACCCCGCATGCAGCGTTGAAGGGATAAATCAGACGCTGATTAATCTCTATGATACCCGCTATCTCTATGCTTCAACCCATAGCCGCGCCCTGCTTGGCGACGGAGAAAACTGGGCGCGGGAAATCGAGGCTTATTTGCATAAACATCAGCTTGGGGAATATCTGGGAAGGATCCTTGAGCGGGTGGAGGTTTAGAATCTCAGGGAATGTGCATTCGTGGGCATTGAGCCTCAAAGTTAAATTCCAGAAGAAAAAGCCATCTTCAAATCGAAGTCAAAGATTTCCCATCTTGTCGCATACCAGACGGGGAGAATCATGGTGACCCTGAAAGGGTATTCGTGGGCGATCATGAAGTGAAGAATACAGGCTTTACCAGCGGATGAACGTAGGGTTCAGTGTCGTTTACGAAATCACATACCCTTTGCAGGCAGCTGCGCTGAGGCTAAGAGCGCTGGCTCCGGCTTCAGTCCATCAGCAACCTTTAAAAAATTGAGGTTCTGAGTTTTTTAGGACTTTCAGGCGTGGGATGACATTTAATAAAAATGAATTAATTATTGGCTCTACGCGAGGCGTTAATTCAGTTCGATTTCCACTCACTTTGTTTTATATATGCAAGATGCGTCATGCTTAATGCCCCTAACTCCGTTTATTAGTAGTTGCCTGACGTAGGCAAAGCCATATCATTCTGCCGAAACAAATCTCAATTTAGGGAATGAAGATGAAAGACGCGTGGCTGGATACGTGCTCTACCACCATCCAAAACTTCGTGGAACGCTCTACGAGGCTACAGCCAGATAATCTTGAACTGGACCTGGTCGAAAAAATCGATTTTGACTACCAGATTAACTTAAGTCTCGATTTTCGTATTAAGGCTACAGAATATACTCAGGTGGGGAGAGTCAGCCCCGGAAGCGGCACGCGGATTTTTACGGGTAATTTCCAGTACAACGAGGCTCTCCAGGCGGAAACCAGCGCGGTCTTGTCCCGGGCAGAAACACTGCGTGAAGCTCATGCGCTGGTCCTTTCCCAGCCTTACGGGGCTCTTGAAAAAGAGCAAGAAATCTATTCCCATCCAACAAGCCTCTGTTTAATTGAAAACTGCACTAGCTGCAATGGACGCGGACAGGTCAACTGCTCCTGGTGCTATGGTTCTGGTCGCGTGAGTTGCACCACCTGTGGAGGAAGTGGACAGGTACTGGAACAGCGAAGCCATTTCGATCACTACACCAATCAGTATCGCACGGAGAGCCATTACCGGATGTGCTACACCTGCACAGGCGGTAAGGTGAACTGCGGCCACTGTAGCGGCTCGGGAAACCAGCGCTGTTCCCCCTGCGACGGAACAGGCGAAACAACCCGCATTACCCGGCTTGCCAGCGTTGCCGTGCCTCGTTACCAGTTGATCTACCATCGTGAAGATG
>Ga0058691_1000620_pt1 | contig 23113 bp, 17 predicted proteins | sample AgamicAtPrz_FD_55051 | JGI IMG/M metagenome (GOLD analysis project Ga0058691, IMG submission 55051) | Agave microbial communities from Guanajuato, Mexico - At.P.rz | ecosystem: Host-associated > Plants > Phyllosphere > Phylloplane/Leaf | place: Guanajuato, Mexico | collected 2012-05-28
GACCAACAGCAGTTTCGCGAGTTCCTGCCCAGCGGTGACAACTACCACCGACTGGCCCGGCTTGTGGAGTTTCTGCTGCGCGATGTCGGAGCGTATGACCTGGAATTACGCATGCGTGCCGAAGAGGCACCGCCCTTCAGCCTCAGAGCCGAGCATGGCACCCACCTCGGCTGGACCAGCTTTTTAGCTGACCGCAATGACCCCACACCTCCCCCTGTTCGCATCACGGTACGCGCATGAGTACACATGTTCTCGCCCCCAGTCTTACCCTGGCCGTCCTCAACCCGGAAACACTCCTGCAGGGCAGCGAGCCGCAGTACCGCTTCGACAAGGCAGGCGGCACCCTTGGCACGCTAGCGACCTGGCGGCTGCATGATCGCGAGGCGCGCATCCTGCCGGTGCACTGCGAGATCCGCTGGCATGAAGGCCATTTCTGCCTCATTGACCACAGCGGCAAGAGCTTCATGAACGGCAGTGACACCGCACTGCTATCAGGCACACCTATACGGCTCAGGCACAACGACAGGCTGCAGATCGGCGATTACCAGATTGCCATCCGCTTGGGCCATGAGGACGAGGCAGAGGAACGGCTGGAGCTTCATTCTGCCAACAACCCGTTTTCAGCCCTGCAGGCCACACAGCGTCTGTGCCCACTGCAGGTTCTCGGCGAACCAGCTATCGATGCAATGAGTCTGTGCCTCCCCGCAGAGCCCGTGCATACAGATGAGCTTGATCCCCAAGCGTATCTGGACCGTGTGGCGCAATCCCGCATTGACCCCACCATCGCCGAGATCTTCGGCATGGAGATGCGATGAACAAGCGCATCGGTGTGGTTCTCGCCTGCCTGGCACTCAGCGGCTGTACCTCGATGAGCAAGGCATACCAGGTGATCAGGGACCCGACGCTTCCTGTCGGCGGCCCTACCAATGACATCAGCCATGTGGGGCTCAGTCTATATGCCGCTGATCCACCTGCTGTCGCCAGCTCAGCTCACACGACGCTGGAGGAGCCTGCTCCGCCGTCTGACCAATCGGCGAGGCTGGCGGTGACCCTCAGTGCCACGGATGCCGTTGGGCTAACTGACAAGGTCGGTGCGCTGGCTGAACAACTGCACCAAAACTACCCAACATCACCCAGTGCGCCTGCCCAGTTGGCCAGTTACACAGCAGCGCAATCCGAAGCCCCCGAGCCCCCCGTCCAAGCGCAGCGACAAGCACGCGCTTCCATCGCCTTCAAGGTGCTTCAACTCCGGGACGACTCCCTGTTGCTGGACGCCACATATGAGCAAGTGGAAGAAGATCTGGACAAAGCACTGGGCAGTACCCTGATCAGCGTTGACGACTTCCGGTTGGTGCCGGGCCATTTCAAGTTCATCGAACATGAAGAGATCAACGAGGGCACGCGTTACATCGCTGTCGTGGCGCACCTGGATGATCCTCAGGGCAAGTGGAAGGATTCCATACGCATCAAACCCCGCGGTTACCGCCACACCGTGCACGTCCACTTCGAGAACAACGGCGTCGAGCTGCGTCAGGACAGCGAATTTCTCCGCAACCAGTAACGCCTACTGAAAGAAGGAATAGCCGATGACTTCACGTAACGCCGTGCTGTGGAAAGAGGGCGTGTTCGGCAAACCGCAGCACTTCCAACAGATGGCCTTCGCCGCCGAATCGGCACTGCAACAGCGCGTGTCCAGTTTGAACGATGCGTTCTATGGGTTCAGCGAACTGGAATTGAATGCGGAGTACCTGAGCTTCGGCAAGGTTGCCATCATCCGCGCCCGTGGGGTAATGCCCGATGGCACGGTCTTCGACATCCCCGGTGACATGCCACCGCCCGCACCAGTGGAAATTCCCCGGGGAGTTCCCGAATCTTGAGAGGCAACTCTGGGCGATCAGGCCGGACTGAATCGCTGAAACAGTCAAAGAAGAACCCCGATGCCAGTACTGGCATCGGGGTTCTTCTTTTATGAGCTATGTCAGCGCTTTGCCACTTCGTTGGCTACCCCTTCGCGCAACAACCGCTGCGGCAATTCGAAACCCGCAAACAGCTGGCGAGTGAACGGATTGTTCGCCCCTGTGGCGTGGAATTTGTAACGTGCGGAATCGCCGGCAATCCTGAAGCTCAAATCGACGCTGGTCCGCGTGCGAGCGTTCAGCTCGCCGCGACTGAGCAGGCGATAGAACGACCATGGGCCGTGGTAGCCCAAGCTCACTGTCGCACCGGCGCTCTGCACCAAGCTGACTCGGCTTCGCCCATCCTCCCCGGCAGTGCCCGGCCAAGTCATGCCAATCGGGTCTTTGCCCTTGTCGGCAAATGCCTGCAATTGGCCGTCCACCGCCAAGACACTTCCCCGCAATCCATCGCTGATGGCCACCGGCTCCAGACCAAAGCTCACGTTCAGTTCACCGCGGTTGTCGAAAAACGCGTTGCGGATCGCTTCCGCCTGCTTCAGTTGCTCCATCACCTCCGGTCGGACCAGATACTGGTCATCGGCGCTGGAATAGAGCGCATTGAGGTTGTCCTTGAGGAAAACCGTGAGGTACTGGTCCTGAAAGCGCTTGAGTTGGCCTTGCGGGCCAAAGAAGGCTTCGAAATCCTTGAGCGAGGCATCCGGCCCTGCCGGGTCGATGGGATAGCGTGAAGCCAGGCGCTCCTGGTAGACGCTGTACACCTCCGCCGCCCAGCGCTGCTCCAGCTCGCGCAGCGCCATGACCATCAACACCTGGGAGGTCTGCTCCGCCAGTTGGCGAACATGCCGGTTCAGCGGTTCCGGCAAGCCCGTGGCAACGCGCTGCAGGTTGCGGATGGGATCGGGTTCTTTCTCGGAGAACCGGGTCAGCGCCACCGCCAGCGCGGCCTTGCCTTGATTCGGGTTGTCCTGCACCGCTTTCACATAGTCATACACGGCGCTGACGGCCTGCAGCGTTTCGTCATGGAAGGACGGCTTGTCGCCCTGCACATCGAGCATCCCCGAAAGCCCGGCAAACGACCGATAAATCCCCATGGCCTGTACGCGACCTGGTGGATTGCCTTGTGGCTGCTTCTCGTTGTCCACGGGCTCAGGGTAGATCAGCGTGTTGCCGCGCACCGTTTCCAACAATCGCCGCATGGGTGCTGCCGGGCCGGTGACCTGCTCCAGCACACTCACCGCATGGGCCAGGTCGGTGAACTCTGTAACCGAAAACTGGTTCAGCACCCGCCGCCAACTATCGATGTAATCGGCGCTGTACAAGGCACGCAGGCGTTCCGTCAGGGCCTGGCGGTCCACCTCGGAATAGTCGAGGGTGCGCCGCTCGCCCAATACCCACTGGTCGATCAGGGCGAGGTCGGCCACGTTCTGGCTGTGTTGATCGAAGTAGTCCCGAAAGCCCCGCGCAGTGAGCAACGGTGGCAGCGACAGACTGCCATCGACGGCCGCCTGGTAGTTGCGCTGGTTCAACGGCACATAGACGATATCGAAGGCCGGCCCGATCTCGTTGCGCAGGTCCAGCGCACCGTGCAACTGCTGTGCAGCCTGCTGCTTCAGGCTGATGTAGACGCGCTGGGCCAGGGGCAGTTTGCGCAGCTGCTGTTGTGCCTCAGCTACCACGCGCTGGTAGCTCGGCAGCTCGACATCAGCGTAAGCGAGGCCGTACTGCAGATGACGCATCAGCGCCGCCTGCAACTGGCCTTGACCCGGATAAGCCTTTTGCCATTCACGGGCCATCCACTGCTCAACCAGTTCCGGTCGGCGATTGGCGCGATCCTCAATCATGCGGTACACACGCAGGGCGGCCAGCTGTTCGTCACTACCGGGCGCCGCCTGCTGGATGGTCGCCGCCACGCCGCCCGCAATCGCCGGTAGAAAGCGCCGGGCCAGTGCATTCAGGTAGGCCTGATCCACCTGTGGGCCGATGGCTTTACCCTGGTACAAGCCCATGTCCGTGAACACGGTCCAGCCTGAGCGATAGTCACCGTACAAACTCACCGCATCGCGGATCTCATCCAGTGGTGCCAGCAGGTTGCGCCCGGTCAGGTCAGCTTTGCCGTCGGCGCTGGTGTTGGTGAACGCCTGGCTTCTCTCCAGCACCTGTTCGGCCTTGTCACGGTTGACGCTGTAGAAGTACAGCCAACCAGCGGCCATGGCCAACCCGCACACGCTCGCGGCGATGGCGCCGCCTCTCAACAGGCGGACCTTGTGCTCGACAACCCGCTGGTTGTCGCCGGCCAAGCCAGCCTCGGGATAGACCACGCGTTGCAACAGTTGCTGGGCGAAATAGACCACGGAAGTGCCTTGTGGCTTGGTCGACAGTGCTGGCGGGGTGAAGGCAAAAGCACGGGCGGAGGCATCCGCGAGCAGGTTACGTACCTCACCGCGTTGGTAGACCGAGGAAAAATACAGTCCCCGCACCAACGCAGGCGTGGTGTATCGGTCGCTGCTCAGCACGTCGCCGAGGAAACTCAGCAACATGCTGTGCGCACCGCTCAGCTCTCTGAGCAGCGAGTAGGCACGTTTGCGCGCCGCTGGAGGCATTGCACCGCAGGCCGACTCCAGCGTGTCCTCAAGCTGCTCGATGAAGTGCTGGTAGGCCTCGCCCAGTTCCTCCAGCCAGCTGTCGAAATCCTTCACCGATGCCAGCGTAAAGGTGAAGCCCTGCACTTCTTCGCGCTCGCGTGCCGGCAGCTTGGCAAACAGTTCCTCAAAGCCGTCCAGCAGGTCAAACTTGCTCATCACCACGTACAGCGGCAGACGCGTGCCTAACTCAACACCCAGTTCCGTGAGGCGTGCGCGCAGCACGAAGGCCAGGTCACGACGCGCTTTTTCGGTTTGCGCGAACAGCTTGGTCATGTCCACCAGCAGAACCACGCCATTGAGCGGCCGACGACTGCGATTCTGCGCCAACCAGCCGATCATGTGCCGCCACAACCGGCGCTCAAGACCTGCTGGCAGCCCTGGCGGATTGGCTGGCTTGAGCGCGACTGGGGCAGTTGCCCCTACGGCTACAGGCGCATCCTCCTGAACGTCCTCAAGCGTCGCCGGGGGCGGCAGCGGATCGGGTGCCGGCACGGGCCGCTCCGGCTGGCTGATGAACTCACCAGGCGGATCGATCAGCACCGCATCGTCGCCCACCCACCAGTCGATATCGAACATCAGGTCCGGATCGGCGCTGGCCCCTTGAGTCGAGCTGCGCTCGGTGCGGGTCAAGGCAAAGCGTTGCTCCGAGCGACTGACGAAGCTGGACTTACCCGCGTTCTCTTCGCCCAAAATCAGGTACCACGGCACATCGTAGCGATACCCGCGGCTGCCCTGGCTGTCACGCAGGCGAGCCAGGCTGCCATCGAGGGCGCGCTGCTGGGCCTGCAGGTACACCAGGCTGGGGTCCTCTACCTCACGCCGCTGCCGTTGCTGCTCGCGCATGATCGAGCGATTGCGACGGTGCACCCACGCGCTCCACACCAGCAGCGGTAACACCACCAGCAGCACGGTGACGGCAATACGCACGGGCTGCTCGGCCAGTGGCTGCTGGTCACGCCACTGCCACTGCGGCCCCCACCACCATACCCCGATCACGGCAACTGCCACGCAGAGCACTGTGGCGATAACAACTACGGGCATCGCCTGACGCTGCAACAACGATAAACCACGCAGCAGACTGTCCTTTTTCACTTTCATAGCGGCAAACCTTACCGACTGCACTTTCGATGAATTGACGCACGCTCGAGGCACGAANGGCAAAAGACAGTAACAGCACCCGAAATTACTTATCAACGCCTANCANTACGAAATAAGCGCTAACACTTTTTTTGAAGACGCCGCACGGCGATCTGCAATAAAGANTTAATAGCCGCACACCACCACGGCATTTAAACCACGAACTTGTGGGAAGTTTCCTACAAGTCGCCCCGATCAATTTTTATTGCGTCGGGCTCGCCCCCCTTAAATAGAGCGCTCGAAACAACAAACATGAAGTTTAAAGATTGGTTCAGGCAGGAGCTGCAGACCCTCCGGGAACTGGGTGACGACTTTGTCGAAGACGAGCCGCGCCTGGCGCCTTTTCTCGGGCGCACCGCTTCGGACCCGCAAAGTGAGCACGTGTTGGAACACTTCGCCTTCCTGACCGCTCGCCTGGTCATGAAGCTCGAAGACCACCTGCCCGAGCTGACACACCCTCTGCTGCAACTGCTCTACCCCAATGTGCTGCGGCCGCTGCCGAGCATGACGGTGATGCAATTCATGCCGGTCGACCATGCGCTGAGCGAAACCCAGGTGCTGGCCAAAGGCACGCCGGTGTATTCCCGGCCGGTTGAAGGCGTGAGCTGCGAATTCCGCACGTGTGCAGAGCTGGCCATCGCACCGCTGGAGATCCGCAGCATCGCGACGCGGCCCAGTGCCGAAGCCCCCGTGGTGCACATCGACCTGGGCGCCCTGTCCGAACAACCCCTGCGGCGCATGAAGTGCGACCGTTTGCAGTTCCATCTCGCCGGTGGCAACCGCAACGTGCTGCACCTGTACCAATGGCTGGCACGGCACCTGGACAAACTCTACCTGCACATCGGCCAACACCGCTTCGCACTGCCACCCGCCGTGACCTTCGTCGGTTTCGAGGTCGATGAAGCGCTGCTGCCAAGCGCAGGCGAGCAGATGGACGGCTACCGCATCCTGCACGAGTTCTTTTGCTTCCCCGAACGCTTTCATGGCTTTCGCATCGAGGGGCTGGGGGCCTACTGGCCGGATGAAGCCGCGGAACAGATCCAGCTGGAATTGCGCTTCAACACGCCCCTGCCACCTGACATCCAGATCGATCAGACGACGATCCTGCTCAACTGCGTTCCCGCCATCAACCTGTTCACCTGCAAGGCCAAGCCCATTCCACTCAATGAAAAGGCAAGCCACGCGCTTGTAAACGTGGGCCGCCAAGGCAGCGATAAAGACGAGATATTCAGCATCGATCACGTCAGCAGCCAGCGGCAGAAGTCCAAGGACCATGTACAGGACTTCAAGCGCTTCGAGGCCCTGTACCGTGATTTCCCACTGGGCGAACGGCTACCCACGCTCTACTACCAACTGAACATCGAACAGGAGCCGGTCAACGATAAGGTGCAACACAAGATTGGCGTGGTGCATCACAACCTCGTGCCGTATCTGGGTGACCAGGAAGAACTGAACATCGAGCTGACCTGCAGTAACGGCGCCCAGGCGCAACAGCTGAAGGTGGGCGACATCGACCTGACCACCCAGGACACGCCCTCGTACATCACTTATCGCAACCTGACCCCACCCACTCGCAGCTACCCGCCCATGCTGCAAAGCGGTGGCCAGGGTGAGCGTCACTGGGCGCTGATCTCCAACCTGGCCTTGAACAACCTGTCGCTGTCCTCCCCGGCTGCGCTCGCTTCAGTGCTGCGGGTCTATGACTTTGTCGGTGCTCATGACCTGCAGCAGGCCCGCAAGACCGCTCAGCGCCTGGGCGCCATCAAGAAAGTGCACAGCGAGCCCTACGACTGGCTGATCAAGGGCCTGCCCGTACGCGGCATGCGCACCACCCTGCACATCGACCCTGACGGCTTCGAATGCGAGGGCGAGGTGCAGCTGTTCGGCAACGTGCTGTCCCACTTCATGGCGTTGTACGCCAGCAGCAATTCCTTTCATCAACTGCAGATTGTCAACACCGCCAATGCCACCCGCCAGCTATGGCCCGCCCGGGCCGGGCGGCAACCAGTAATGTGACCAGGAGGTCCGCCCATGAACAATGTGCCCGAGCAAGACTACGAAAGGGGCCACGCCGATGCCCGAACGTCTCCACCCCCGAACGAACTATTCCCCCAGGTTGACGCGCTTGGATTCGACACCCGCTCGAACACTGGCAATCCCATCCTCGACATTGCCGCGCCGCTGTTCGGTTTGGTCATTCGCCTGGAGGGCACCGAAAAGTACGAGCACGTCGAGCCGTTATATGGCCACGTCAAGACCATGATCCATGGCATGGTCGAGGAAGTGCGCCAGCTTGAGCACTGCGATGAGGGCGACCGCGTGGTGTTTTCCTACTGCCTGTGCTGTGTGGTCGATGAAGCGGTGATGGCCACGCCCTGGGGACGTGACTCACCGTGGAAGGCCCAGTCCCTGCTCAGTGCCATCCATCAGGAGACCTGGGGCGGCGAGAAATTCTTCAATGTGCTGGAGCGCCTGCTAGGGGTGCCGGAAAAACGCCGCGACCTGTTTGTGTTCCTGTTCTGGTGCCTGGCATTGGGCTACCGGGGCAAGTACGCCAACCAGACCAATGGCGACCAGGAACTGGAACGCTGGATGGCGCGTCTGCGCAAGCGGATCGTGGAACTACGCGGCCCCAAAGCCCACTCACAACGGTTGACCGACCCTTTCACCAATGTGGCGCCCCGCCACTATCGCATGAACCGCCAATTGCCGTGGTGGACACCGTGGGCCGTCATGGGCGTGTGTTGTACCGCCGTCTACATGTACTTCGCCAGCAGACTCAACGGTATCACTGAACAAGTTCTGGCTTCGCTGCAAACGCTGTTGCAGCCATAACTTTCACCAGAACGAACCGACATGATTCAGCAGTCACTGTGCCTATCGGCGCAGCAAGTACGGCTTCACCATAAAAACGATAAGCGCTGCATTTAGCGAAACTTCCTACACGACTCTAGGAAACCACTGCAGCGACCTGGAAGGGATTCCTCGCTACGGTCTTGAGTGCACTTACGCCGCGCGTTCCATAACGCGTTCGGCTTCATGAACCTGCCGAAAGGATGAACAGCAGGAGTCTGCATGAGCAACTTGAACGATGTACGTTTCACCTTCAGCACGCCCGCCGATGAGGCAATAGCATTTGATGTGGTGTCCTTCGAATTGAAGGAAGGGGTCAGCGAACTGTACCGACTGGAAATCGAACTTGTCAGCTTCGCCGACGACGCCGACTTTGCCACCCTCCTCGACCAGCCTGCTGCTTTGACCATCTGGCAACAGGATGAGGCTGTGCGCCATGTGCACGGCCTGATCAGCAGCTTCGAGCAAGGCAAGACTGGCCATCGCCGCACCCGCTACCGCGCCGTAATCGAACCACAACTGGCGCGCGCCGGCCTGCAATCGGACTGGCGCATTTTCCAGCACCGCCCGGTCCCGCAGCTGTTGGAGGAACTGTTCCGCGAACGCCAGTGGGGCACGTTGGCCCAGTACATGGTCAACCCGCACCAAAGCCGTGAGTTCTGCGTGCAGGCCGGCGACCTGGACCTGGACTTCTTCTGGCGCCTGTCAGCCGAGGAAGGCCTGATCTCGATCTTCGAGCACAGCGAAGNCAGCCATGGCGTGGTGCAGGCGGACAGGATCAACCAGTTCGGCAGCCTGGNAGGTGAGCCGGTGCTGTACGTCGCCAACCGTGGCGGCACCGAGCAGCAGCCCTGCCTGCACCANTTTGCCTACCGCGAGCAGGTGCGCAGCAGCCGCCAGGTCCAGCGCGACTACACCTTCACCCACCCGCGCTACAACCATGAGCACACCATGCTCCCTCAGGAGAGGGGCAATCAAAGCAACGATTACGAACGTTACGACTACCCTGGCCGCTACAAGCACGACAATGCCGGCAAACCATTCACCCAGACCAAGATCGATGCGTTGTTCAGTGATGCACGCGTGGCCGAGGTCGAAGGTGACGATGCCCGTCTGCAGCCGGGTATCGCCTTTCAGCTGAGCGGCCATGCCCGCGAGGACATGAACATTCTCTGGCGCCCCCTGCGCATCACGCACACGGGCCGCCAGTTCACCGCACTGGAAGAGGACGCGGCCGAGGCCGAGGTTGGCACGTCGTACTCGCTGACCGCCACCCTGATTCCGGCACAAGTCGAATGGCATGCCCCTGCCCGCCCCAAGCCGGTCATCGAAGGCCCGCAGATGGCCAAGGTGGTCGGGCCGCCCGGTGAGGAAATCTACTGCGACGAGCATGGCCGCGTGCGGGTACAGTTTCCCTGGGATCGCTTCGGCCAGGGCGATGACAAGAGCTCCTGCTGGGTGCGGGTCACCCAAGCTTGGGCCGGTGCGACCTGGGGCCACATGGCCATTCCGCGTATCGGCCAGGAGGTCGTGGTCAGCTTTCTCAACGGCGACCCCGACCAGCCGATGATCACCGGGCGCAGCTACCAAGTGGTCAACCGCCCACCGTACCGCCTGCCCGAGTTCAAGGCCGTCAGCCCGATCCGGAGCAAGGAGCACCACGGCAAGCGCCATAACGAACTGCGCCTGGACGACACCACCGGGCAGATCAGTGCAGCGCTGATGAGTGATCACGATCACTCGGCACTGAATCTCGGCTACCTCACCCATCCCCGCCATTTTGGCGGCAAACCTCGTGGGCAAGGTTTCGAACTACGCACCGATACCCACGGCGTGGTGCGTGCGGGTGGCGGGCTACTGTTGACGACCGAAGCTCGCGCTCGCGCCAGCGAACACCATACGGACCTCGCCGAAACCGCCGAGCGCCTGAAGGCCGCTCAGGAATACCACACCACCTTCGCCAGTGAAGCCCGCGACCACCTTGCCCAGGAAGGCGGCGATCAGGATGAAGTGGGCGATGCCCTCAAGGCACAACACGACGCCATTCGCGGCAGCCGCGGCAACCCTGAAGCCAATCGTTTCCCTGAACTGGCCGATCCGCAACTGGTACTCGCCAGCCCAACCGGTATCGCCGCCAGCACCCCGGAATCCACCCATATCGCCAGCGGTGAACACCTGGGTTTGAGCACGGGCGGCCACACCAGCATGGCCATCGGCAAGCGCCTGCTGATCAGTGCCAGCCGTGGCGTGCGGCAGTTCGTGCAGAGCATGGGCTGGCGTTTGGTGGCCGCTTCCGGCGACATCGACCTGCGTGCCCTGAAGGACAACATCAACTTGCTGGCCAAGCTCAAGGTCAGCGTCACCGCCGAACGCATCACCCTCAGTGCCAAGGAGGAACTGGTGATCCAGGCCGGAGGCAGCAGCACAACCTACAACGCGGGCGGCATCGTGCATGCCACGGCGGGCCAGTACACCGCGCACGCGACTGACTTCATCTACAAAGGCTCGAAGAGCGAAGCAGCAGCGTTTCCCGACGAGATCAAGGCGGGCCAGGGCAATCTGGAACTGTTTCAGCACTATGCGAGCCGCCATGCCTACGAGATGGCGGACTACCGCGTCGAAGACGCATTGGGTCGGGTGTTCACAGGAAAGCTGGATAGCGAGGGCTTCGCCAGCGTGGCAGGGCTCGCCGCCGGACCCGCCAAGGTGACATTGGGCAAGGATCCGACTGATACATGGTCGCCAGCGAGCGAGATCAAACAGTCTGGCGATGCCGCCATTAGCTCGAAAACCGCCGAGCTCGCAGCCAAGGCGGCGGAGCAGGTTGCAACTGCAGTTCTCTCGAATGCCGCCCCCCCAAATGCCTCGGTAGCCAAGGGACTGCTCAATCAGCCTCTGATGAACCGCGCCTCCGAAGAACTGGAGATGTTAGTCACCGCCGCCGTGGGGAAAACAAGACGATGACCGCACCTTCCGCACGTCCACACGAGACGGCCGTCGCGCCTATCAGAGAGATCCCCCCGGAAGACATTGNAGAAAGTGCAAACAATNTTGACCTCTGGCTCAGGCAACTCAGCGAAAACAGGCTGACCCTCGCCGATCTGAAGATGGCTGCTGAGTTCATTCCCATCGCTAACAACATCATGGCGGCTGTTGACGCCGTCAGCGATATGATCACACTCGCAGAGAACAAGAACAGAACGCTGCTCGACTGGGTCAGCCTCGGCATAAACCTGATCGGTGTAATTCCAGTCCCTCCCGTTATGGCCTTTGCAAGAAAGAGCCTTAGACCGGCCCTGCACCTAGCCAAGCAGCAGGTCAAAGCAAATCCGAAAGCAGCGATCGGCGAAACCATAGTAACCGTCCTGACCGGGCACCTGAACGCAACGATCCTCGGCGAGTTGGAGAACTTCGTCACCTTCGCAGAAGCCGAACTGTCGCAAATGCTTGCGAAAAGCGGCGCGTCTGCGAAGGCATTGATGCTTACGATCGCCAAGGGTATCGACGACTTCCTGAAAGGACAACTAAAGCATGCGCCCGCAACCAAAAGCGACGAACTTTCGTGGCTGGAGGAGATTGCAAAATATGCGACGCTTCCCCTGGAAGTCGCTACCGTTGCGGCGCTCAATAGCTTATCGCGACTGATCCCCCCTTACATAAAAGCCATTGGCTTCAAATANGTTGCATTACTTCGACACCTTGCTACCGAGGTGGAGCAAAGTCTCAAGGACCTTGGCAACGCTCAACTAGCCAACAGNATTGGCCACATCCTGTTAATGCTGCGAAACGCCGCTGGGCGCAAACGTGCTCAGCTCAATACNAGTGTTCCTCCAACCGGCATAAGGCAAGCCAGAGGGGTTAGCCGCCAGAACGAACTGGGCGCGATCAACAGGCAGCCTGGCCCGAGGCAGGATGCAAAGCCCGAGAAGAATGGCGCCTGCGCTAGTACATGCCACAACATCACTTTCGCGCGCGGCTCTGAACAGTTGATTCACACTGATTTTACGCTTCTTGGATCCTTCACAGTTTCTTGGGCACGCAACTACCGATCCAGTCAGTCCGCCCTTGACGGCGGCCCATTGGGTGCACGATGGATATCTCCCTACACTGTCTACTTTGAAGTCACCGATGAAGCACTGTGCTACCAGGCTGCTGATGGTCGTTCCCACAGCTACCCACTGCCCAAAGTCGGAAAATTCCATCATGACCCCGTCGAAGAGGTCGTACTCGTTCGGACGGGCGAGCGAACGCTTTCACTCGCCAGAGGACATGCGCTCGAAGAGCAGTATGAGCGGGTCGGCGACATTTTCAGGCTCATCTGCATACGCCAGCGCGGCGGAGCCAGCATCGCCCTCCACTACGAGCATTTTCATGAAGGAACCCAAGTCCTCTCTGATCTGCTGACCTATCAGAACGACCAGCCCCATCAACACGTCCAAACTCAACTTGATCGTACCGGACGCATCGAGAGCTTGTGGTTGATGAAGGCTGGAGAGCCGGTTCGACAGCTGGCCGCCTATCGCTATAGCGACGATGGAGACCTGATAACTGCCCTGGATGAGCATGGCAGGCAGTGGAACTACGAGTATCGGCATCACTTGATCACCCGGTACACCGACAGGACTGGCCGGGCAATGAACCTGGCATGGCTGGGTGAAGGGCCGGATGCCAAAGCCATCCACGAATGGGCAGACGATGGCAGCTATGAGGTGCGCCTGGAGTGGGACAAGCACATCCGCCTTACCTACGTCATGGACGCCCTGGGCAACGAAACCAAGCACTACTACAACATTCAGGGCTACACCTATCGCATCGTCCACCCCGACGGCAACGAGGAATGGTTCTTCCGCGACGATGCCATGAACGTGGTCCAACATGTGCACCGCGACGGCAGCGTTGACCACTATGCCTACGATGAGCGCAGTAACCTGTTGCAGCACACTCGTCCAGATGGCACCTCGGTCCACCACGCCTACGATGACCTCGACCAACGTTTTAAAACACGGGATGCCGAGGGGGGATTATGGCGATATGACTACGACCAACGCGGCAACATCATCGAAACCACAGACCCACTGGAGAACAAGACCCAGTACACCTACAACAGCGACAACCTGCCCATTGCCATCACCGATGCCAACGGGGGCGAGAAAAAGCTCACGTACAACCACGACGGTCAGCTGGCTAGCTACATCGACTGCTCTGGCAAAACGACTCAGTGGAAATACGACGCACTCGGCCAGCTCACCAAGCTTATCAACGCTGCCGGTGAGGTAACCGAGTATCACTACGACGCAGGGCACCTCACCAGTGTCGTCCATCCGGACCAGACCCGAGATCGCTTCGAATATGATGCTGAAGGCCGGCTGCTCAGCTTCACCGACGCTCTGCACCGCCGTACCCGCTGGGACTATAACGAAGCCGGGCTGATTCATCAGCGCCACAACCCCAACGACACCACCCTCACCTACCACTGGGACAAGCTCGGCCAACTGGTGCGCCTGCGCAACGAGAACAACAGCGAAGCCACCTTCGCCTACGACCCCGTAGGCCGCTTGCTCAAGGAGACAGGCTTCGACAAGCAGGCCACCGACTACCTCTACGACAACGGCAGTGACTTGCCTACCCGTCGCCTCGACGGCGACCGCATCACGCACTTCGACTACGACCCCATGGGCCGTTTGGTCGAAAGCAACGCTGGGCAGCGTGGCGGCAAGGAGTGGGAAACCGAAACCTTCGCTTACGACGGCAACGGCAGACTGCTGCTCGCCGAGAACAAGGACTGCAAGCTGCAGTGGTTCTACGATCTTGCGGGCAACAATACCCGTGAGCACCAGCACTTCAAGTACATGCAGCAGCCGAAGGTCGCCGTCTTCACCCACGAATACGACGCCCTGAATCTGCGGGTTGCCACCACGCGGCCTGATGGCCACAGGGTCAGTTGGCTTACCTATGGCAGCGGGCACCTGCTTGGCCTCAAGTTTGATGATCGCGAACTGCTCAGCTACCAGCGCGATGACCTGCACCGGGAGATTGGCCGCGAACAAGGCAATGGCCTGATTCAGCGTCAAACCTGGACTGCGAATGGTCAATTGCTCGAACAAACCTTGGCGCACCATGGTGCCACCAGACGCATCGCGGCTCGCAGTTATCGATACGACGAAAGCGGCCAGCTTACCCATGTCAACGACCTGAACCGGGGTGACACGTACTACCGTTACGACCCAGTGGGCCGACTGCTCGAAGCCACCCACAACTACAGCAAGGAGACATTCGCCTTCGACCCGGCGAGCAACCTGCTGGATCCCGACGCGCCGCCTGGACCGAACCCGCACTCACCGCGCAAAATCAACGACAACGTGCTCCGCAGCTACTGCGGCACTCAGTATCGATACGACGAACGGGGTAACCTGCTGGAGCGGATCGAGAACGGCAAGACAGGTCATTTCACGTGGGACCTCTACAACCGGCTGCGGCGTTATGAAGATGATCGGCTGATCGTCAGTTTCGCCTATGACGCNTTGGGCCGTCGTCTATACAAGAACTCACGCGCCAAGTACCGGGATCGGCCTCAGGCAGGGCCATTGTGGAACGAGAACGCTCGACGGCAGCGGGATGAGGAACTGGGCTGCGGATTCACCTGGTTTACCTGGGACGGCGACACGCTTGCCACGGAGTGCCGTGATCAGAAGGAACGGGGTGGCAGCACCACTCACTANGTGTTTGAGCCAGGGACGTTCATACCTGTAGCNCAAGCTGNGACCAATACTGTCTTGGACCTCCTNCCACAGCCCCTGTATGGAGATCATTACAGCATCGATAGAGATCCGATCTGGCTGCACAAGCCCAAAGCAGGGCCGATTGAAGCGTTTGTTTGGTATCAATGCGATAAGCTCGGTACGCCTATGGAGCTGACTGACGAAGATGGGCNGATAGACTGGAGCGGAGTTTATAAGTCTTGGGGATTTGCTAAAGAAAAGCGAAGTGACAAAGCTCGATTCGTGGATATTGGAAATCAGTTGCGATTTCAGGGACAGTACTTTGATATTGAGACAAGGCTACATTACAGCAGGCATAGATATTACGACGCGAATATTGGCAGATTCGTCAGCACGGATCCGATTGGATTAAAAGGAGGATTGAACCCATATACTTATGCACCCAATCCACTTGAGTGGATCGATCCACTAGGTCTGGCAAAAGTCAAACCAAGCGGCACGCCAAAACAAGCACAACAAAAAGTAAGAAGAGAACAAGCCCCCACGGAAATTACAAGAATTGACGCCCCGGAAAAGGACGTACCCAAAAGCCAATGGCATGCACATTGCCCCTGCGGCTCGGGGTACAACCAAGACGGATCCATTCACGACAAAGGAAAAGGAGAAGTCACATTCTCGAAAAAGACGATAGAATGGCTTAATACCCATGGCTGGAGAATTGAAAAATGATGAACATACAAAGCGCTTTCAAAGAAATAACTCAAAACGAACCTTGGAACGAAATAAGCACATTTTTTGACGAATACGAATCATTTGAGGAGATCCCTCTTGTATCTCGATACAAAAAAATATTCAAACTAACCCGCGAATTCGAAACTCCAGCCATCACAGCATTCCTAGTAAACACTGCTTTTTTCACTTTAAACTCAGCCATGCTTTTCGCTCGACTAAACAGAATTCGCACCAACACCCGATTCTACGCGTTAACCTTTACTGATTTCACCACAACCAACCCTGAAGAACCCCCGATACCTCATTTCTTCATACACGCAAGAGAGTCAAGAGAAATCTTCTTAAAACGCTTAACCTCAAGTGGATCACAAAAGAATTCGCCAGAATTGAATCTGATCAAAGAGATATTTATAGAGTGCCACTTAGAACCTATATTCTCCTTCTACGAAAGTAGATTTTTCGACGACGCATGCAACGAAGAATTCGTCAGAGTCTTTGCAGTACTTCGATAGCCATATTTGCATGATATTGAACGGAGCATCAATTGATGCTCCGCCCCAATGCCCGCCAATGCATCAACTCACAGAGATCAAGCCACCACGCCTTTCCTAAAACACGGGATGCCGAGGGGGGATTATGGCGATATGACTACGACCAACGCGGCAACATCATCGAAGCCATAAGGTTGAGCGTTTTTTTTCAACGCTGAGCGAGAAGTGGATCAAGTGCCAGACAGAAGTCTGCGTTAAGGATCTGGAGGCGTCGATCGAGCACTACCTTGAACCGACAACCCAAAACCCAAAGCCATTTTGGGGCACAAGAAGGCCGAGGACATCCTTGCCTCAGTCGCTCGTGCGGCACGAGCGCTGGGCAAATGATTTTTCAATGGTATTTCTGAAACACCACAGCTCTGCGGAAGCGGGTGTGACCGCGACGCGGCTGCTAAGCAGCCGTTCGGTCAGCCCTCGAGTGTGGCCATGTCGATGACGAAGCGGTACTTCACATCGCCGGCAATCATCCGCTCGTAGGCATGGTTGATGTTGCGAATATCCAGCAATTCGATATCGCAGCGAATGTCATGCTCGGCGCAGAAATCCAGCACTTCCTGGGTTTCGGCGATGCCGCCGATCAGGGACCCCGCCAGCACCCGACGCTTCAACACCAGATTGGCCGCGTGCACAGCCGGGTCGATCGGTTCGATCAGGCCTACCAGAATATGCACGCCATCGAACTTCAGTGTTTCCAGGTAGGGATTGAGGTCATGCTGCACCGGGATGGTGTCGAGCAGGAAGTCGAACCGCCCGGCTGCTGCGCGCATCTGCCCGGCATCGGTGGACACGATCACATGGTCGGCGCCCTGGCGACGCGCTTCCTCGGCCTTGGCTTGCGAACGGGTGAATAGCGTGACCTCGGCGCCCAGGGCCTTGGCCAGCTTGATGCCCATGTGGCCAAGGCCGCCCATGCCAAGGATGCCGACCTTGTGCCCGGGGCCGACGCCATGGTGCTTCAGCGGCGAATAGGTGGTAATGCCGGCACACAGGATCGGCGCAGCGCTGGGCAGGTCCATGCCGGCCGGAATGCGCAGCACGAAGTGTTCGTTGACCACGATGCTGCTGGAGTACCCGCCCATGGTATTGCTGCCGTCGACCCGGTCGGGGGTGGCATAGGTCATGGTCGGGCCTTCCAGGCAGTACTGTTCCAGGTCCTTGGCACAGGCTTCGCAGTGGCGACAGGCGTCGACCATGCAGCCGACCCCGACCAGGTCACCGACCTTGTGCGCAGTCACCTTGTCGCCCACCGCGGTGACGCGGCCGATGATTTCGTGGCCAGGCATCAGCGGGTATACGGCAATGCCCCATTCGTTGCGGGCCTGGTGGATGTCGGAGTGACACACGCCGCAATACAGGATCTCGATGGCGACGTCGTCCGGGCGCGGGCTGCGGCGCTCGAAAGTCATGGGCGCCAGGGGGCTGGTGGGCGTCTGGGCGGCATAACCGATGGCGGTGTACATACAAGGCCTCGCTGTAAAGTGAAACGATTCAGGTGGCGCATTTTGCTCGCCATGGACCGCCCCGCCCACCGCTGATCCTCCGGCATTCATGCCTGATTCTCCGAACCTGTCCTGCCGCAGCTGGCACCCAGCGTCCAATCTGCGATGATCAGGCTGTCTGATTCTCTGCCCTGGTTGACCATGCAACTGACCCGCCACGTCGACGCCAATGCAGCGCTTTGCGTGCTGATCCGCCGTCTCGCCACACGCCCCGGCTTCGTGCCGACACACCTGCCCCAGGTGCAGGTACTGAGTTGGGACCATTACGTGGCCAGCAGCCCGCAGATCTACGAACCCAGCCTGATGATCCTGGCCCAGGGCAGCAAACTGGCACGCCTGGGGCTACGAACCCTGGAGTACGGCGCCGGGCATTATCTGGTGCAGGCATTGTCGGTGCCGTTCATGTGCGAAACATTTGCCACCCCGCAAGCGCCCCTGTTGGGCGTGGCGGTACACATCGACCGCAGCGTGCTCGGGGAGCTGGTGCAAAGCATGGACCTGGCCCCGGATGCAGCGGTGCAGGCACAAACGCCGCAATCGATGACTTCGGCGGCGCTNGATGCACCGATGCGCGAATGCGTGGAACGCCTGTTGCACTGCCTGCAGGACCCGCTGGATGCCAAGGTGCTGGGGCCGGCGCGGGTACGCGANGTGCTGTATACCGCCTTGCGTGGCCCNCAGGCGGGCGTATTGCGGGCATTGGTCGAGCAACAGGGGCATTTTGCCCGCATTGGCGCCGCCCTCGCCCACCTGCGCGAGCANTACGCCGAGCCNCTGAGCGTGGAGGCGCTGGCCGCGCGTGCCAACATGAGCGTGTCGACCTTTCACGAGCATTTCAAGCGCTGCACTGACATGGCGCCGATGCAATACCTCAAGCGCCTGCGCTTGCTCAAGGCCCAGCAGATGCTGATTGGCGAAAGCCTGGGGGTGGCCCAGGCGGCCCACCGGGTGGGGTACCAGAGCACCTCGCAGTTCAGCCGCGAATACAAGCGCCAGTTCAACCGCAGCCCAGGCGACGAATTACCCTATCAAAGCTTGCCGGTTTGAGCTGAAGGGCTTTGCCGCCGGGCAATCTCGAACCGTCACTGGCGCTCGACCATCGCCATGATGGCGGCCTGCAGTTCGGCCTTGGCCGCCTCAGCTTCCAGTTCTCCCGCCGCAGCCGCCTGCGACAAGGCGTCCGCTGCCCCTACCAACAGGCGCATGCCAGCAGCCCCGACGGTACCACTGGGCGAAAAGCCGGCCAGCGCCTCCCGACACTTGTCCAGAAAGGGCTGCTCATACGCCCGCTTGAGCGCTTCCATCTCCGGCGACCCGGCCAACGCGGCCGAGACGCCAGGTATTTCCGCCCCCTGGCTCACCACGCAGTCGACGTAGGCCTCGGCTATCACCCAGGCGCGGCTGGCCAGGCTGGCGTCACAGCGCGCCAGGGCCTGTTCCAGCATGCGCGACTGGCGGGCATCGTATTCCTGATACAGCGCCACCAACAGCCCGGTACGGGTTTCGAAATGGTCATAGACCACCGGCTTGGTCACCCCCGCCTGCTCGGCCAGACGGCCCAGGCTGAGGGCATCGGTGCCCTCCTCGCGCACCAGCTGCCAGGCCATGTCGAGCAGCTGGCGACGGCGCTCGTCACGGCTCAGACGCTTGCGCGTGCGGGTTGGATCATCGCTTGACATCCCTTACCTACCAAAAGTAACTTACTGGACATAACTTACCTTGAGTATATAGCGCTGAAGGTCACCCTGCATCCTCATCCAGGAGAATTCACCATGCATGCCCTGATCGTCATCGGTCATCACGACCCGCAGTCCCTGACCCACACCTTGGCCCGCCAGGTTGCCGATGGCCTCGCCCAGGCAGGCCACAGCAGCGAAATCGCCGAGCTGGCCAGCGAAGGTTTCGACCCACGGTTCGGCCTGGCCGACCATGCCGTGCACCGCCGGCTGGCTGCCCCGCCAGCGGATGTACGCAAGGAGCAGGCACGCATCGAACGCGCCGATGCCTTGGTGCTGGTNTACCCGATTTACTGGTGGTCGCTGCCGGCCTTGCTCAAGGGCTGGGTCGAGCGGGTGTTCAGCAACGGTTGGGCGTTCNACTATGACGGCAGCACCACCGTGAAGAAATTGCGCGGCATGAAGGTGCACCTGGTCGGCGTCGCCGGCGCCGACCGCGGTACCTTTGAACGGCATGGTTATGGCGAAGCGATGCGCGTGCAGATCGAGCACGGCATTTTCGACTATTGCGGCGCCGAGGTGCTCAGCTCCACCCTGCTGTACGACAGCGAAGGTATCGACCCGGCGCCGCACCTGCGCACCGCGCGCGCGCTCGGCGAACGGTTGTTCGCCGCTTGCGAAGTGACGGCCTGAGTCAGTTCGACAGTGGCCACTGCGCCAAGGGCCAGTAGGCGCCCTTGCGCGACTCGTAGAGGGTGAAATGGCGGGCAGCGAGGAAGAAATCCGGCGTACTGCTGGCTTCTGGCGGCTGGCCGCGAAAATCCCTGGCCAGTGTCAGGTGTGGACGATAGTCGCGGCTGGCCGCTTCCACCCCTAGCGGCAGCAGCGCCTGCTGCAGGCCGTACACCAGGTGCAACAGCGCCGCTGGGGTTTGCTGAGCCTCCAGCACCAGGGCACTGGCCCGCTGCCATACCTGCAAGCGGTCCAGTAACAGCCGTGGTGCCGCAGCCGGCAGCGCCAATTGGTCGACCGCCGCGCAAATCGCAGGCACCTGGACAGCATCCACGTCGCCGAGAAACAGCAGCGTCACATGGAAATTCGCGGCCGGCACCGGCTTGCCGCTGCGCAAACCAAGGCCTTTTCGCCATTGCGCAACAGTTCGACATTGTTGCTCACTGAGCGGTAAAGCGAAAAACAGGCGCTTGAATGGTTTTCCGATAAGTCCACAAACGGGTGTCATCGTGCAGCTCCTGAAGATGCGCAAAGCGCGTGCTGATGTGTTGAGCAACTGGCACTTCTACCAGTTTCACGGGGAGCGCCCCTACCCTACGCTGGGGTTTCCATTCAAGCACCTGGATACGGATATGAATCAGCACCAACCCCCCAAGATCAGCCAATCGTACATGCAGGCAACACTGGATCGGAACGGATATACGCGCGAGTTCAAGATTGAAGAAGTGGATACAGATGTCCATTTTGGCAAGCGATCGTTTTTCGGCATTCGATACGAGCAAGGATCGGATAGTGCTTATAGCTTCGTCCTGACGCTCCCGGAGAAATCTCTGGTCGAAGGCAACTCCCTCTCTATCGGGCCTGGCGAGGAAGCCGAGAACTGCGCCTATTTCGGCTCGACGGAAATTGGTCACTCTGGCTGGGCAACCGGCGGCAACATCGTCATTACCAAAATGGATGGGACGTCCGGGGCATTCGCCGCAACGTTCCACTACACCATCGAGAGCGACATGGGCCAGTTTGAAATCGTCGATGGCTCCCTGTCCATGTCGCTGGCCGACCATACGAGGCGCAACAGCTTCGCCACCGGCCAGGTTCAGGCGCAACTCGATCCGGCGCTATTCCCGTCGCTGGGTGACCTTGACGCTCAAACCATCGAATACAAGGACTTGGAAGACGGACGCATCAGTCTCCGTGCGACCCAGCAAGTGGAGGAAGCGTCACAAGGCATCCTGATGATATTCAGCGAAAAATATGCACGCCTGTTCTTCCGGATCGGCAACGGGATCTATGACATGTTCGAGGGTAGCCTGCAATATCAGTGGGACCGGGAGACAAGGACACTCACCGGCACATTCACCGATTATGTCGTCAGCTACAAAACGGATCATCGCATCACGGGTGGCAGCATCAACGTTACCTTGACCTGATGCATCGCGACGCAGACCTTGTACAGCCGTGGTGCTCGTACGATGGTCTGCGATCGTTGCGTAACATTCTTCTATAAAGCATCGGCTCGATTGTTTATGCTGGCGGGCTTAGCCATCACGCATGGCCATTACTTGACGTATCCGCCCATGAAAACCACCATAGTCCTCCTCTTCGCCCTCTCGATCGCCTATGTTCACCTGCGCGGTCGGGTTCGCCACAAGCTGACCCGTCAGTTGGGCGACCACTCCAGTTTCCTGGCCCCGGTCAACAGCTTCCTGTACCTGTTTTCCAAGCACCCGGCCAAGCCTTACCTGCCGGTGGAAGCCTTCCCGGAACTGCAAACGCTGCANGACCACTGGCAGGAGATCCGCGAAGAGGCGCGCCAGCTGCTGCATGTGGGCGAGATCAAGAAGTCCGACAATTACGATGATGTCGGTTTCAATTCCTTCTTCAAGACTGGCTGGAAGCGTTTCTACCTGAAGTGGTACGGCGAGAGCCACCCCTCGGCGATGACTCTGTGCCCGCGCACCACCGAGCTGCTCAAAGGCATCGGCACGGTCAAGGCCGCGATGTTTGCCACCCTGCCACCGGGCGCCAAGCTGGTGCGTCACCGTGACCCGTATGCCGGTTCGTACCGCTATCACCTGGGCCTCGACACGCCCAACGATGACGGTTGCTACATCGACGTCGACGGCGAGAAGTACTCGTGGCGTGATGGCGAAGGTGTGGTCTTCGACGAGACCTACATCCACTACGCGGCCAACACCACCGAGCACAACCGCATCATCCTGTTCTGCGACATCGAACGCCCGCTCAAGTACCGCTGGGCAACCGCGTTCAACCGCTGGTTCAGCCGCAACGTCATGGCGGCCGCCGCCGCGCCCAACGATGCAGGCGACAAGACCGGTGGCATCAACCGGCTGTTCACGCGTATCTACAAGATCCGCGAACGGGGCAAGGCGCTGAAAAAACGCAACCGCACCCGCTACTACCTGGAAAAGTGGGCGTTCGTCGCCGCGCTGGTGCTGGTGTTCATCTACATCTGAGCGGCCCTCGGGCAATTGCAGAAGCGGCCTTGCTGGGCCGCTTCAAGCCCGCCAGCACCAAAGTACAAGTCTCACTTCCCGCGCTTCGACTAGCCTGAAAGCTCCACTCGCAACCTTACCAAGGTGAAGACAATGAGCATGATGGACTGGGACGCCTACCGTAAGCAGTTGATGGCCGG
>Ga0058691_1000628_pt1 | contig 22778 bp, 19 predicted proteins | sample AgamicAtPrz_FD_55051 | JGI IMG/M metagenome (GOLD analysis project Ga0058691, IMG submission 55051) | Agave microbial communities from Guanajuato, Mexico - At.P.rz | ecosystem: Host-associated > Plants > Phyllosphere > Phylloplane/Leaf | place: Guanajuato, Mexico | collected 2012-05-28
CCTCGCCGGCGTGGGCACCGGCGCGCTTCGTTTCAGCGACCTGCCGGCGCTGCGCCGCACGCGCCGCCTCTACGAACCCGCCGCCGCGCTGCGCCGGCTCTACGGCGACAAGTTCGAGGCCTTCAAGGAAGTCCGCGCGCGCCTGGCACCGCTGTACCACCGCCTCAACCGCGTGCCCGCGACGGGAGCCACCGCATGAAGCACGCAGCCGAACGGCGGCAGGTGGTGGCGCTGTGCCTGCGTCTGTCCGAGCGCGGCTACTTCGCCGGCACCGGCGGCAACCTGATGCTGCGCATCGACGACGAGCAGGTGGCGGTGACGCCGTCGGCGACGGACTACCTCGTCATGCGGCCGGAGGACGTCTGCGTGCTGCGCCTGGCCGACCTGGCCGTCGTCGACGACGCCAGCGGCGGCGCGCGCCGGCCCTCGGTCGAGACCGGGCTGCATGCGCGCGTGCTGCGGGCGCGGCCGGACGTCGGCTGCAGCATCCACACCCACCAGCCGCTGGCCAGCGCCTGCGCGCTGATCGGCGAGCCGCTGGCGGTGCCGCCGGCGCTGCGCGGCTGGCTCGGCGACGAGGTGCCGGTGATCGGGTATGCGCCGTCGGGCACCGCCTGGCTGGCGGGCAAGCTCGGCAAGGCGGTGCGCCCCGGACGCCAGGCCTACCTGCTGCGCAACCACGGCATCCTGTGCTGCGCCGCGGACAGCGACACGGCGATGGCGGCCGTCGAGCGCCTGGAGGACCTCGCCCGCGACCGCCTCGCCGCGCGCATCGACGAGCGCGTCCGCCGCGCACCCGATCTCCGCGATCGCCTCGCCCCGGTGCGCGACCTGCTGCTTCATCTCAAGGGACCGTGATGTCTTCGCTCGCCTCTTCCTCGTCTTCGCCGCCTCCTCCGTCTCCCTCGGCGTCCGCGTCGTCGTCGCCCGCATCGCCGTCAGCCACGCCGTCGTTCGCGACGGACGGTCCCGCGCGAGAGACCGCCGACGCGGACCTGCCCGCCGTGCCCACCTGGCCCGACACGCACGCGCTCTACGAGCGCTTCGCCGCGCTGGTCAACCAGCCGATGCGCCCGATCCGTCCGGACGCGATGCCCAAGGTGCTGCGCTGGTTCGACGAGCACTGCGCCGGCTCCAAGCGCCTGGCCGAGCGCGCCGCCACCGTCATCCCGGGCGGCGTCCAGCACAACCTCGCCTTCAACCATCCCTTCCCGCTGGCGATCGCGCAGGCCCGCGGCGCCCACCTCACCGACGTCGACGGCAACCGCTACATCGACTTCCTGCAGGCCGGCGGTCCGACGCTGCTGGGCAGCAATCCGCCGGCGGTGCGCGAGGCGGTGCAGGCCCTGCTCGACGACTGCGGCCCGGTCACCGGTCTGCTGCATGCCTACGAGGTCGAACTGGCCGAGCGCGTCTGCCGCCACATGCCGGGCGTGGAGATGCTGCGCATGCTGGGCTCGGGCACCGAGGCGGTGATGGGCGCGGTGCGGCTGGCCCGCACCTTCACCCGGCGCCAGCGGGTCATCAAGATCGGCGGCGCGTACCACGGCTGGAGCGACCAGCTGGTCTACGGCATGCGCCTGCCCAAGACCGGCCGCATGGAGGCCACCGGCATTCCCCGCGGCGCGACGGCGCACACGCAGGAATGCCTCCCCAACGATCCCGAGGCGCTGCGCCGGCTGCTGCGCTGGAACCGCCTGCGCGGCGGCACGGCGGCGGTGCTGCTGGAGCCCTTCGGGCCGGAGAGCGGCACGCGGCCGGTGCATCGCGAGTTCAACGCCCAGGTGCGCGCGCTCTGCGACGAGTTCGGCGCGCTGCTGATCTTCGACGAGGTGGTGACCGGCTTCCGCGCCGGCCTGGGCGGCGCGCAGGCCTACTTCGGCGTGACACCCGACCTGACGGTGCTGGGCAAGTGCCTGGCCGGCGGCTACCCGATGGCGGGGGCGATCGGGGGGAAGCGGGAGATCATGATGTCGCTCGTCGGCGGGATCGGCACCACCTCGCGGCGGGCCTTCGTCGGGGGGACGCTGTCGGCCAATCCGCTCAGCTGCATGGCGGGTTACCACGCGCTGCTCGAGGCCGAGCGGACCAACGCCCCCGGCGTCGCGGCCCGCGCCGGCGACCGCCTGCGAAGCGGGCTGGAGGAGATCATCGGGCGCCGCGGCCTGCCCTACGTCGCCTACAACATCGGCTCGATCGTCCACCTGCAGACCTCCGGCGTGCTGCTGCTCGACACCAGCAGCCTGTGGAAGCTGTTCCGCCTGAAGGACGAGGCGCGGCGGCGCAAGCACATGATGGAAGAGATGGGCGCGGCCTTCACCGCGCACGGTCTGATCTCGGTGGCGGGCAGCCGGCTGTACACCAGCCTGGCCGATACCGACGCGGTGATCGACGACGCGCTCAACCGCTTCGACGACGTGATGGCGCTGACATGAGCGAAGAGGACCTGCTGCGCGACACCTGGCTGGGGCTGCGGCGGCGGCTGCTGGCGCGGGGGCTGATGCCGGGCGCCGCGGACAGCCTGTCGCTGCGCGATCCGACCAGCGGGGCGATGGCGTGGGGGACGGCGGAGGATGCGCTCGCGCTGGTCGATCCCCTGGCACCGGCGACCGGCGCCCGCAGGGAGGGCGCGGACGGCGCCGGCGGCCCGAACGGTATGGACGGCCACCTGCCCGCGATCGCGCTGCACCGCGCCGTCTACGCCGCGCGGCAGGACGTCTGCGCGATGCTGATCGGCGGCGGCGCCTTCGGTCGCCAGCTGCAGGCCTTCGGCGGTTGGATGCCGGCGGTCTTCGACGAGCAGATCCGCCAGCTCGGCCACATGGGCCGGCCGACCGAGGCGCTGGCGCGATTGCCGCAGGCGCTGTCCAAGGGCGGCAACGTCACCCTGCATGCGGGTCGGCTGATCGTGCTGGGCATGACGCCGTCGCGGCTGGCGCTCAATGCGGAGCTCTTCGAGAAATGCGCCAAGGCCTGGGTGCCGGCCGTGGCCGGCGGCGCGACGGTGCGCCCCCTGCCCTGGCTGGTGCGCCACGTCGCCAACGGCCGGCTCAGGAAGGAACAGGCCCAGGCCCGCGAGCAGGTGCGCCGGGGCCGCTGGCCGGCGGAGACGCGGGGGTACTGACGGGGGGTACTGGCGGCCCTATGGAATCTCCCCCCTCGGGGTGACCAAGGTCGTCGCTTCGCTGAGGGATACTCGCCCGCGGCGGTCGGTTTGGATCGCATCTTTTTGTGGAGCTGCGCCATGGGCCTGATGGATTTCATCAAGAAACAGTTCATTGACATCATCCAGTGGACCGAGGACGACAACGGCGTCCTGGCCTACCGGTTCCCGATGCAGGACTTCGAGATCCAGTACGGCGCCTCCCTCACCGTGCGCGAATCGCAGATGGCCGTCTTCGTCAACGAAGGCAAGGTGGCCGACGTCTTCGGCCCCGGCATGTACAAGCTGACCACGCAGACGCTGCCGGTCCTCACCTACCTCAAGAACTGGGACAAGCTGTTCGAGTCCCCCTTCAAGAGCGACGTCTACTTCTTCTCCACCCGCCAGCAGGTGGACCAGCGCTGGGGCACCACCCAGCCCGTCACCATCCGCGACAAGGACTTCGGCGCGGTGCGCCTGCGCGCCTTCGGCAACTACAGCTACCGCGTCGTCGACCCGAAGAAGTTCCACACCGAGATCTCCGGCACCCGCGAGCGCTACACCGTCACCGAGCTCGACGGCCAGCTCCGCGGCCTGATGCTGCAGCACATCTCCGACGCGGTCGCCCAGTCCGGCATCCCGTTCCTGGACCTGGCGGCCAACCAGGTCGAGTTCGCCAAGGCGCTGCAGGAAGCCACCCAGCCGGCCTTCGACGCGCTGGGCCTCAAGCTCGAGATGGTCACGCTGCAGAACGTCTCGCTGCCCGAGGAACTGCAGAAGATCCTCGACCAGAAGATCGGCATGGGCATGATCGGCCAGAACATGGGCCAGTTCATGCAGTACCAGACCGCGCAGGCCATCCCCAAGCTCGCCGAGGGCGTGGGCTCGGGCGGCGGCGGCGTGGCCGGCGACGCGATGGGACTGGGCGCCGGCCTGGCGCTGGGCCAGACCATGGCGCAGCAGCTGCAGCAGGGTCTGACCGGTGCCAATCAGGGCGCCCAGCCGGCCGCGCCGGTTCAGCCGCAACCGGTCAGCCAGGGCGCCGACGAGGTCCTGCTGCTGCTGGAGAAGCTCGGCGACCTCAAGGCCAAGGGCATCCTCACCGACGAGGAATTCGCGGCCAAGAAGGCCGAGTTGCTGAAGAAGCTCAGCTGACGCCGCCAGGCGCGCTCCGCCCCGGGTCCTGATTGGCTACCGCTTCCCCCCAGCGCCGCTGGCAGGCGCAGTGCCCCCATTGCGGCGCGCCGGTCGAGTTCGCCTCGGCCGCGTCGGCCAGCGCCGTCTGCAGCTATTGCCGCTCCACGCTGCTGCGTGAGGGCGACGCGCTGCGCCGGATCGGCACCAGCGCCGAGGTCTTCGAGGACTACTCGCCGCTGCGGCTCGGCAGCGCCGGGCGTTATGCCGGCGCGGGCTTCGTGGTCGTCGGCCGGCTGCAGATGTCCTATGCGGACGGCGGCTGGAACGAGTGGCACCTTCTCTTCGACGCCAGCGCCGACCAGCCGCCCCGCAGCGGCTGGCTGGCCGAGGACAACGGCAGCTTCGTCATCAGCTTCGAGGCGCCGCTGGCCGAGCGCGCGCCCGATCCCGCCACGCTGCGCCCGGGCGGACTGCAGATGCTGGCCGGCTCGGCCTGGCAGGTGGCCAGCATCGTCGACGCGACCGTGGCCGCGGCCCAGGGGGAACTGCCCCATCCGCCGCGGCTGGCCAGCAGCTATCCGGTGGTCGACCTGCGCAACACCGCCAACGAGGTCGCCTCGCTCGAGTACAGCGACCCCGCGCAGCCGACCTGGTCGGTCGGCCGCCCCGTCAAGCTCGCCGACCTGCAGCTGACCGGGCTGCGCGCCGAGAGCGGCGCGACGCTGCAGTCCAAGGCCCTGCCCTGCCCGAACTGCGGCGCCGCGCTCGAACCGCGGCTCGACACCACGCAGTCCATCGTCTGCGGCCAGTGCAAGTCGGTCGTCGACATCTCCAAGGGGGCCGGCGCGGAGCTGGCCGCCTACCGGCAGAACACCGGCGGCGAGCCGCAGATCCCGCTGGGCACGACCGGCCAACTCGCGATCTCCGGCGGCGCGCCGCAGCCGTGGCAGGTCGTCGGCTACCTGGAGCGCTGCGACCTGCCCGAGTCCGCCGAGGACGAACAGACCTTCTGGCGCGAGTACCTGCTGTTCAACCGCATGGAGGGCTTCGCCTTCCTCGTGGACACCGAGGACGGCTGGAGCCTGGTGCGCCCGATCACCGGCGCGCCGGCCAATGCGGGGGCGAAGTCGGTCAGCCACCAGGGCAAGGACTTCAGGCACAAGTGGACCTACACCGCCAAGGTCACCTACGTGCTGGGCGAGTTCTACTGGCGCGTCAAGCGCGAGGAACGCGCGCTGGTGCGCGACTACGAATGGCGCAACGGCACGCGGCTCGAGCTGCTGAGCAGCGAGCAGACCGGCAACGAGGTCACCTGGAGCCATGGCCGCGCGATCGACGCGGCCGAGGTGCGGCGCTTCTTCTCGCTGCCCGAGGACCGCATGCCCGCGCTGCAGCGCGACGTGTCGTCCGGCCTGGACCAGGGCAAGCTGCTGCGCAACATCATCATCGCGATCTTCGTGATCGCGGTGCTGTTCGCGCTGCTGCGCGCCTGCAGCAGCGACGACTGCGACCGCTACAAGGACAGCTACGGCGAAAGCAGCGCCGAGTACCAGCAGTGCAAGCGCAGCAGCCGTGGCAGCGGCGTGGGCTATGTCGGTTCCAGCGGCGGCTCGTATGGCGGCTACAGCAGCGGCGGCGGCGGTCACAAGTAGTCGCCATCGTCCCGCCGACCCGTCCGCATCCACGCCGACTTCCCCGCGACAATCGCCGGCCCGCGCCGACCCCAGACCTTCAACCCCACCGAACGACCGACCGACCAGGAGAACGAGATGGAAGGATTCGAATGGCTCAAGCCCGCCATCGTGCTGGGCTCCATCCTGTATGCCGTCATCGGCGTGCTGGTGTTCTGGATCAGCTTCGTCATCATCGACAAGCTCACCCCCTACAAGCTGTGGGAGGAGATCGTCGAGCACAAGAACATGGCGCTCGCGGTCGTGGTCGCGGCGATGTGCATCTCCATCGGCCAGATCGTGGCCGCGGCGATCCACGGCTGAACGGGCCATGCCGATGCGTCGATCCGCGCGACTGTCCGCCCACCTGCCGGCTCGCCTGCCCGCTCGCCTCTGCGCCCTCGCCACCCTTTCCGTGTTGGCCCTGACGGCCGCCGGCGGCGTCGCACTGGCCCAGACCCAGCCCTACAAGCCGCCGCCGCCCGCGCGGCCCACCGGCATCGCGCCCAAGGGCGACTTCACCAAGGGCCTCGAGGTGGCCCGGCCCGAGCTCGATCCCGGCCAGGCCGCCGGCAGCGAGGGTTCGGACGAGGCCTTCCGCGCCAAGGCCGAGGCCGACGCGATCCGCAAGGCCAACGTCGGCGGCGGCCACGTGCTCATCAAGCGCGCCGGCTCGCGCCTGATGCTGCCGACCGGCTCCGGCCGGCCCGAGGTCTTCGACAGCGTCTGGCCCAATGCCTCGGGCAACAACGAGGGGGCCTACGAGGATTACCGCTTCGACGGCCTGTCCCCCGACCGCGAGTTCTTCGTCGTCCGCGCCACCTTCTACGAAGGCAGCAATGTCTACTGGGTCTCGCGCAAGGACGGCACGCGCTACACGATGCACGGCGAGGTGCGCCCGTCGCCGGACGGCCGCTTCCTGGTGATGGCCAACGCCTCGGCCTCGCACGACTTCAACGGCATCGTGGTCTGGGAGAACCTCGGCGGGCGGCTGGTCGAGCGTTTCCGCTTCTCGCCGCCGCTGGTCGGGATCTCGTTCTACCGCTTCATGCGCTGGAAGGACGGGCGCACGGTGGAACTCGAGCACACCGCCCTGGGCGACGAGATCACCTGCCGCGACGGCACGCAGGAAGCGCTGGCCGTGCTGACCCGCGATGGCGAGCAGTGGGCCGTCAAGGACGTGACGGCGTCGCGCTGCAAGCGCTGAGGCCCCGCGCGGCGCGCGGCGCGCGAAGCCCCGGCGCCTGACCCGGCGTCCGGCATCCGGCGCCAGCGTCCTCAGCGGACCCGCTTGTAGACCACCGTCGCTTCGCTGCTGCTGTCACTGCCGTCCGGGAGGTCGGTCCGCACGATCAGCGTGTCGATGGTGATCGATTCGATGATCAGGGTGTCGGTGCCCGTCGACCCGCGCAACTGCAGGGCCACGACGGCGCGTTCGTCGACGATGCGCTGGCCCTTCTCGTAGCGTGCCTTGCGCGTCTTGGCGTCGACCACGCTCCAGTCATGGGCCTTGGACCAGGCCTTGCAACCGGCGGTGTTCGCGCCGTAGCGCATCGTGCCCTTGCGGTCGGCGCCGATCTCCATCCGGGTATCCCGCGAGCACGGCGAGTATTCGCTCATCGCGTCATTCGACGAGACGCCATCGCGGTTCAGGTCCACCGGCTGGTCGAAACGCACGCCCGACACCTGCCAGGTGCCGACCACCAGGTCCAGCGCCCGGGCGCGCGTGACCGCCGGCGCCGCCTCGGGCGCGGCGATGGCCATGCCGTCGCGCTCGGCCTGGCGGATCAGCCGCCGCACGGCGGATTCGTCGCTGTCGAGTTGCCCGAGCCGGCGGCTGGCGGCCTCGCGGGCCGCGGCCTGGGTCTTGCTGTCGGCCAGCAGCTTGCGCTGGTCCAGCTGCTCGGTGGTGATGCGCTCGAGCCGCCGGTTCAGGTCGAAGAGCTCCTTGCCCAGCCGATAACCGCCCTGGAAGGCGGCGCTCGATTCGGGCGGACAGGTGTCGCGATCGCCGCCGCCGAGGCGGCCGAAGTCGAAACCGTTCTTGGCGGTGCAGAAGCGCAGCAGGCCCTCGTCGTAGCCGATGCGATAGGCCCGCGCGGCGGCCGGCACCTGGCAGGCGGCGGATCGCGGCTGGCCGGCCATGGCCTCGTCGCGACCACGGTCGGACGTACAGAAGGTCAACTGCCCCTGCGCATGCCCGGCCGCGTATTCGGACGAGTCGGCGTTGTTCACGCCGGCCTTGAAGCAGGCCTCGGCGCGCTGCGCGAAGCGGGACGAGGCCTGGCCGCGCTCGGCATCCTGCCGGCCGAGTTCGCGCCAATCGGCCTTCTCGCAATCGCTCTTGCTCATGGCCGCGCAGCCGGCCAGCAGCGCAACGGCCGCGAGAACGAGCACGCCTTGCCGGGCGCGCGGGAGGGTCGGATCAAGCGTCATGACGGGAGTTCCAGGAGGAGGCGGAGGGAGGGGTTTGGGCGCATCTTGAACGAGCCTCGGCGGCGGCGAATCGGCCATCTCCAGGAGGGGCCGCGCCGTGCGCGCCATGTCGTGATCCAGTTCACGATCCGTGTGGCTGGCAGGAGGTCGGCTTTGTCACCAGTCGTAAGGAGCCGGGCCCGCACGCAACACCGCTCTTAGACTGCCGCGCCCCAGCGCCGGTGGCCCATCGTCGGCGCCGCTGCGTTCCGCTGGCCGATTCCGCTCCGCCTTCCCGCTGTCGCCTTCCGCCATCGCCTTCCGCTGTCGCCGCTCCGCCCGATGCCCGCCTTTCCGATCGTCCCGTCCATCGCCCGTCCCGTCGTCCGACCCGTCGCCCCTCCTGCCGCCCGTCCCATGGCGCCCGCCGATCGCCTCGGCCGCGCGCTCCGGACCGGCCTGACGGGTCTCTCGCTGTGCGCCGTACTGGCGGCCGCCGAAGCGGTCCCGGTCGCCCCGCCCAATCCTCGTCCCGCCGCCGCGGTGGGCATCGCGCCGCGCGGCGCGCTCTTCACGCCGGCGTCCGAGGCCTCCGCCCCCGCGGGCGCCGACGACGGCTCCGACGAGGACTTCCGCGCCCGCGCCGAAACCGAGGTGCTGCGCCGCGTCGGCGCCGGCGTGCGGCGCGAGGACCAGCGCCTGTGGCTGCCCATCGCCAAGGGACGGCCGGTCGTCCTGGACAGCCGGCGTGCCGATCCGTCCGACCCGGCCTCGCCCGAGGTCGACTTCCGCCTGGACGGCCTCTCGCCGGACCGCGAGTTCTATGTCGTGCGCGCAACGCTCGCCGCCGGCAGCGAACTGCTCTGGATCTCCCGCGCCGACGGCACCCGCTACGCGATGCACGGCAACGTCCATCCGTCGCCGGACGGGCGCCATCTGGTCGTCACCCATGCGTCGCCGGGCACGGAATTCAACGGCGTCGTCATCTGGCGCCGCGAGGAAGGTCGCCTGGTCGAGCGCTACCGCTTCCAGCCCACGCCGGACCAGACGGCCGTCAGCTTNCGCTTCCTGCGCTGGCGCGACGCNGACACCATCGAACTGGCGCAGTTCGCCGANGTCGACCCCNCGACCTGCGGCCTGGGCACGCTGAGCGCCACCGCCCTGCTGTCCCGCAAGGGCGAGCGCTGGATCCTGCGCAGCGCCAGCGCCCCGCGCTGCGAGCCGTGACCCCGCGATCGCCGCGGGCTTAACACGTTCTTCAAGCGCCGTCGGACCCCGGAATTGCATCCGATGTGACGCTCGGTAATCGAACTTGTAACAGCGCCGAAGGCGGACCTAGGATTTCATCGATCCTTCAATTTCAGGTCCGCTCATGAACCAACAAGCCTCCCGCCAAGACGCCGCCCGCCCCTCGCTGGCCAAGCGCGCGATCGCCTCGGCGCTGATCGTCTCCTGCTCCCTGATGGCGCTGCCGATGCACGCCAGCGCCCAGGTCGTGCCCACCGACGCCCTGGTGCAGCAGGACGCGCCCGCCGGCACCGCCGCCGACAGCCGCGTGCGCGTCAATGCCTTCTTCGCCCGCGAGGACGTGCGCCAGGCGATGGTCAAGGAAGGCGTGAACCCGGCCGACGCCCAGTCGCGCGTGGACGCGATGTCCGATGACGAGATCCGCGCGCTGGACGGCCGCATCGCGCAGGCCCCGGCTGGCGGCGACGTGCTGGGCGTGATCTTCGCGGTCTTCGTGATCCTGCTGGTGACCGACATCCTGGGCTTCACCAAGGTCTTCCCGTTCACCCGCTCGATCCGCTGAGGTCCGCATGCGCGTCGTCCGGTCCTCGCGGTCCCTGCTCCCGCTGGCCGCTCCCGCGCTGGCGCTGGCCCTGCTGCTGGGCGGCTGCGCGAGCACGCCGCCGCAGCTGAAGGCGCTGGAAGCGCAGTGGCCCGCGGACCTGCCGGCGCGCGTGGACCTGTCCGCGAAGACGCCCTTCATCGCGCAGGACGACTATGAATGCGGCCCGGCCGCGCTCGCGATGCTGCTGCGCACCGCCGGCAAGACCGCGACCGTGGAGCAGCTCAAGCCGCAGGTCTTCCTGCCGGGCCGCAAGGGCTCGCTGCAGACCGAGATGCTGGTGGCCACGCGCCGCCAGGGCCTGCCCGCCTACGTGCTGCCGCCGCGGCTGGACGCGCTGCTGGCCGAGCTCGCGGCCGGCCATCCGGTGATCGTGTTCCAGAACCTGTCGCTGGACCTGGCGCCGGTGTGGCATTACGCCGTCGCCGTCGGCTACGACCGCCAGCGCCGCACCGTCCTGCTGCACAGCGGCAAGACCGAGCGGCAGGAGGTCGAACTGCCGGTCTTCGAGCGCACCTGGGCGCGTGGCGACTACTGGGCGATGACGACGCTGCCGCCGGACCTGCTGCCGGCCTCGCTGGACGGCGCGCAGACGGGCGCGGCGCTGGCGGCGCTGGAGCGCCTGAATCCGGCCGCGGCGCGCAAGGGGTACTCGGCCGCGCTCACGCGCTGGCCCGGCGAGCCGGTGCTGCTGCTGGGCGCCGGCAACACGGCCTACGCCGCCAAGGACCGGCGCACCGCGGCCCGCCATTACGCCCGGCTGACCGACGTGCGCCCCGACCTGCCCGAGGGTTGGAACAACCTGGCGCAGGTGCTGATGGAACAGGGGCAGCGCTACAAGGCCTCGCTGGCGATCGAGCGCGCGGTCGCGCTCGGCGGCCCGCGCCTGGACCAGTACAAGGCGCTGCAGAAGAAGATCACCACCGGCATGTGAGCCGGGCCGGCCCCGCCTGGCGCCCGGTGCCGCAAGGCATCAAGGCCTCGCGGCCCTGCGGCTGCTTGGGTCCCTGGGGACCTCAGGGCCGGAAGTCGATCGTGCGCTGCGCCGCCTCGAGCGCGGCATCGGCCGCATAACTCCACGTGTCGAAGCTGCGCTCCAGCTCATGCCAGTAGCCGTTGAGTTCCGGCTGCCCGCCCGCTGCCGGATGCGCGGCGATCACCAGGTAGCGCGCCCGGAATGGCGGCGCCTCGCCGACGACTTCACGGACGAACCAGCGCCCGTTGTGACTCTCGACGCCGCCGACGGCATCGGTATGGTCTGGCTTGGCTGACATGGACGCTCCTTTTCGCGTTGTGGCCGCAACCGCGGCCAGAGGATCGACGGGCCGCTCGTTCAGCGCCTGGGCAAGTTTCCCTCCAAGCGTCGTCCGGCGCCACGCGCGCCGACGATGTTTTACCCCCGCATTACAAGGTCGACTGCCGGGGCGATCCGCGAAGCAACTTCCGCACCGCCGGTGTCGGGATTCATTACACCGCCTGACCCCTTCTCGGGGGACAGGCCTTGCAAGTGCTTGAGCCAGCGGGACATCCTGCCCCGTGGCTTGGATGTTGCTTCCCCGAGCCGCTTCCGGCCGCGCGCCGGACGTCGCCCGGCCTCCCGCCCAGGGCCTCCACAAGAATGACCGCCAGAGAGATCCCGATGAAGCGCTCGCCCCTCGTTCCCCGACTGCTTTCCTGCCTTCCCCGCCTCCGTGCCTCCCTCGCTGCCGCCGCGCTGTGCGCCCTCGGCGGGGCCGCGCAGGCCTCGGTGCTGATCCTGGGCGCGACGGGCCAGCCCGGCGGGCTGACCGACGTGCAGTCCAAGATCGCCGCCACCGGCGTGGTCAGCGGCACGGTGGACGTGTTCAACGCCAACACCGGCACGCCCACGCTCGCGCTGCTCAAGAGCTACGACGCGGTCCTGGTGTTCAACGACACCTTCAACAAGCCCTTCGCCAGCGCCACGCAGCTGGGCAACGTGCTGGCGGACTACGTGGATGCCGGCGGCGGTGTCGTCGAGGCCGGCCTGTCCCACGCGACCATCCCGTTCGGCGGGCTCACCGGCCGCTTCGTGACCGGTGGCTACGACGTCTTCAACGCCAACAACAACCAGAACTCGTGCGGCAGCCTGGGCCGGGTCGCGGATCCGCAGAGCCCGCTGATGCGCGACATCGACAGCTTCAGCGGCGGCCTGTCGGCGCTGTGCTACCGCGTCACGCCCAAGGCCGGCGCGAGCGTCGTCGCCTACTGGACCAACGACAAGCCGCTGCTGGGCTATCGCACCGACCACAAGGGCATCGTCGTCGGGCTGAACATGTTCCCGGTCTCGGGCGACGTGCAGGCAGGCCTGTGGGACAGCAGCACCGACGGCGCGCGGCTGATGGCCAACTCGCTGGCCTTCGCCGCGGGCGAGCTGCCGGAGCCGGGCTCGCTGGCGCTGCTGGGCATCGCCGCGGTGGCGGCGGGCGTGGCGGGCCGTCGCCGCGCGCGCCGGGCCTGAGGGATACTTCCGCGCATGTCCACGCCGCCGACCTTCAAGTTCCCCGTTCCGCCTCCCGATCTGGTGATCACCGACGAGGAGCGCGCCGCGCTCTACTTCATCCCGCAATCGCCGGGCGGCATGCCGGTCAGCGAGGAGATGCAGCAGCGGCTGCAGGACAAGGGCCTGGCCACGCCGATCCGCGAGGACGGCCGGCGCTGGCTGACGGAACTCGGCGACCGCGCGCGACTGGGCAAGATCTGACCCCGTGCCGGTGGGAGCCGGCAGGCTCCGTGCCCGCGCCGGGGCCCGGCGGCTCAGCGCCGGTCGTACTGGGTCTTGCCGAACAGCATCTCGCGGGCCTTGTCGTCGACCAGCGGCCGGCGCTTCTCGGCCAGCACCTCGACGGCGCGCATCACCGCCGGGCGGGCCGCGATCTCGTCGAACCAGCCCTTGAGGTGCGGGAAGTCCGCCATCTCCACGCCCTGGTTCTTCGCGCCGCGCAGCCACGGGAAGATCGCCATGTCGGCGATGCCGTAGGCGGGGCCCGCGATGTAGCGGCTGCGCGCCAGGCGGCGGTCGATGACGCCGTACAGCCGCTTGGCCTCGTTGGTGTAGCGGTCGATGGCGTACTCGATCTTCTCGGGCGCGTACACCCGGAAGTGATGGGTCTGGCCCAGCATCGGCCCGACACCGCCCATCTGGAACATCAGCCACTGCAGCGCCTCGTAGCGTCCGCGGGTGTCGGGCGGCAGGAACTGCCCGGTCTTGCCGGCCAGGTACAGCAGGATCGCGCCCGACTCGAACAGCGACATCGGCTGGCCGTCCGGCCCGTCGGGATCGACGANCGCGGGGATCTTGTTGTTGGGGCTGATGGCCAGGAAGCTCGCGTCGAACTGCTCGCCCGCGCCGATGTCCACGGGAATCACCCGGTAAGGCAGCCGGCATTCCTCCAGCATGATGTGGACCTTGTGGCCATTGGGCGTGGGCCATGAATACACTTCGATCATCACGCGTTCTCCCAAGGGGCGCGGGGCCCCGGTCGCCGACACCTCAATGCACGGACACCAGGCCGCTCGCGCATCGTCCCGCCTCATGGTAATCAAACAAATCAAACAGTGGTTGACCGCCCGCGCCAACTCGGCCCGGTGGCGCCCCTTGAGCGAATGGGCCGCTGAACGCGGCGGCCAGCTGCGTCACGCCCGCGACGGTCGCGGCTTCGTGATCGACCTGCCGCGCACCCTGCCCGGCCTGACCCGCATCGAATGGGGGCCCTCGCAACGCAGCTACATCGAGGGCTTCGAGCTGCGCATGAGATGCGAGCTCAAGGTCAATCCCGACATGCAGATGATGCTCATCGAGCGCAAGCTGATGGAGCGCCTGGAGAGCAGCGTCTTCGAGGCCTACACCGACACGCTGCGCACCCGCGTGGACACCGACACGCCGGAGGAGATGCGCTGGCTGGTGATGTTCCCGAAGCAGTCGCAAATCGAGTCCAAGCTCGTGCGACAGCGCTTCGGCGCGGTCGGCATCAATCGCGAGCTGATCATGGCCTGGCTCGACAAGGACCTGTCCGAGCGCCTGGCCCAGGCGACGCAGGACGTGCTCATCGAGGGCCGGCCCTTCGTGCTGCTGAGCCTGCGCGGCAACGTCTATCTGCGCACCGCGATGCCCGAGCCGGCACTGGCCGAGGTCGAGGCCCTGACCCGCGTGCTGGACGCCGCGGCGGGCAGCGCGCTGGCGGTGCACCAGCGCATCGGGGACGGCGGTCCCTGGCCGACAACCACCTCGGTGGCCTGGCACAGCCGGCCGTCCGAAGGCGACTACGGCGCGCCGGTCTGAGCCGCCCTCGCGGCCTGGCCGACGACGGCGGCGCATGCCCCACGGCGGCCCGCGCCGCGCACTTCAGGCGAAGAGATCCGCCGCGCCCGCGACCGCCTCGGTGCAATCGATCAGCCGGCCCTGGCCGGTGATGAAGGCGCAGCGCACCGGCTCGCCGGGCTGCAGCGCCATCACCGCCTCGCGATAGCGCCACAGCTGCTGCAGGTAGTCCGGGTTGCGCTGCGGCGCCGGATTCAGCTTGTAGTCGAGCACCCACCAGGTCCGCGCGCCCGCGGCGTCCTGCCGGCAGACGAGCCGGTCCAGGCGCATGTCGTGCCCGTTCCAGCTCAGCGGCACCTCGTTGCCGTGCCAGACCAGCGCGTCGGCATCGAAGAAGGCGGCGCAGTCGGTGCTGCCCAGGATCGCCTTCACGCTGCGCTGCAGGCGCTCGTCGCGACGCGCGTCGAGCCCGTACATCTGGGCCGCCGCCGCCATCAGGCGCTCGAGCGTGTGATCGCGCCCTCGCGGGCCGCTGTGCCACTCCAGCACGCGATGCAGCGCCTCGCCGAGCGCGGCGCTTTCGTCGACCTCGTCCGGGCTCTGGCCGACCTCGGCGCCCATCCCATCGACCGCCTCGGCGGGCAGCGGCGCGACGCGCGGCAGCACCTTCAAGCGGGCCACGGTGGCAACGCCATCGGCATGCGCGGCGGCAGCGGCATGCGCGGCACGAGCGGCCTCCTCAGCGTTGGCGGCATCGACATCCACACTCGCGTCGAGCTCCGGCACCGCCAGCGGCGCCGCGTGCGGCTGCACCCGCGCCCACCAACTCGCCGATGCGCTCTGGCGCTTGGCCGGCGTGCGGCTCAGCAGCAGCCGATGACGCGCCCGGGTCATGGCGACATAGAGCGCGTTCAGCTCCTCGCGCTGGCGCTGCTCCTTTTCGTCGTCGAGCAGCGCCTGCAGCGACGGCGGCGGTTTCGCCTCTGAGACGATGAAAGCCACGGTCCGCGGCACCGGCTCCTGCACCGGCCATGAGATCGCCAGCGCCATGCTCTCGGCGCGCGCCGGCCCGGCTTCCGCGTCCATCAGGACCACGACCTTGGCCTCCAGGCCCTTGGCGCCATGCACCGTCAGCAGCTGCACCGCATCGGGCTCGGCGGGCGCGGCCAGCTTCAGCGCGCGGCTCTTCAGCGCCCGCACGAAGCCGTACAACCCGGCATAGCGCCCGCCGTCGAGCTCCAGCGCGAGCGCCAGCAGCGCCTCGACCGCATGCAGCCGCGCACGGCGCTCGCTGGCCGGCACGGCCGCGGCCAGGCGAGCCATCAGGTCGCCCTCGTCGACGATCGCATCCAGCAGGTCGTGCGGGCTGCGCAGCGCGGCCACCGACGCCCAGCGCGACAGCAGGCCCTGCGCGCGTCGCAGCGGCTCGCTCAGCGACGCCGGCTCGGCCTGCAGCAGGACCTCCCACCAGGAGCGTGTGACCGGCCCGGTCGAGCTGGCTGCGGATTCGTCACTGTCCGCCGAGCCGTTCGGCGGCGCGTCGTCAGCCAGAGGCGCTTCATCGACCGCGGGCGTCGACCGGCGCGCTTGCGGCGGCTCCTGGCCGAGCCAATGCGCGGAGCGCGACTCGGCCGCGAGCCACAGCAGGTCGGCCTCGGTGGCGCCGAACAAGGGGCTGCGCAGCGCATGCGCCAGCGACAGCTGATGCCCGCTGGACGCCAGCGCATCCAGCAGCGCGAGCAGGTCCCGCACGTCCGGCGCGTCGAGCAGCGCCATGTCCTCCGGCGCCGCATGCGCGATGCCCAGGCCCTTGAGCACCTGCGCCAGCACCCGCAGCCCTTCGCGCTTGCGCGCCAGCACGAACACGTCGCCCGGCTGCACCTGGCCGTCCCTCAGCAACGCCGCGATGCAGGCGGCGATGCGCTGGGCCTCCGCTTCACGGCGATGCAGTTCCGGCTCGCGCCGCGGCTCGGTCAGGCTCGGGCGCCAGGTGTCCGCGTCGCGCGTGGACGTCGCGGATTCCTCGTCGTCCGCCTCGTCGCCCGCGATGAAGTGGACGCCATCCAGCGGATCGCCGCCGCCCGCCTCGGTGGTGTGGGCCCGGAAGCCGGTGTACTGCTGCGCCAGGCTGGCCTGCTCGAACACCGCGTTCACCGCCGCCAGCACCGGCGCCGAGTTGCGCCGCGTGTGGTCGCAGGCCAGCAGCACGCCGTCCAGGCCTTCGCGCACGAAGTCCCGCGCCGCGGCGAAGACGCGCGGTTCGGCGCGTCGGAAGCGGTAGATGCTCTGCTTGGGATCGCCCACGATGAACACCGAGGGCGGCCGTTGCCCGCTGGCGCCGCCCCCGGCGCCGACATAACCCGACAGCCACTCGTACAGCGCGTGCCACTGCAGCGGGCTGGTGTCCTGGAATTCGTCGATCAGCAGGTGTCGCACCTGGCTGTCCAGCCGCTCCTGCACCCAGCCCGACAGCTCGGCGTCGCCGAGCAGCGCCAGCGCACCGCGCTCGAGGTCGTTCATGTCGACGAGGCCGCGCTCCCGCTTCAGGCGCTCGAAGGCCTCCAGCAGCGTCAGCGCGAGCCCGCACATCTGCTGGTGCCAGGCGCGCGCGTCGGCCTGGTCCAGCGCCAGCTGCAGCCGGGCGAGCCGGTCGCCCAGGTCGAGCAGCAGCGGCGAATCGCCCAGCGCCTTGACCAGCGTTCCCTTCTGCGTGAACAGCTCGGCGCGCACCGCGGCGAGCGCGCGGGCTTCAGCCTGCGGCTCGTCCCGGGGCGCCGACAGCGCCATCTCCAAGGCCACCGCCGCGGCCTTCTGCGTCTTGTTCCGCCCCTGCCCCAGCTCGGCGGCGAGCGCCTGCAGCTCGCCGCGCATCGCGGTGAAGGCGTCGATCGGATCGGCGAACGCGGCCAGTTCGGGCACCACCTCGGCCGCCGTCGGCACGCTGTCCATCAGTCGACCGTGCGCCTGCGCCAGGCGCAGCTCGACGCGCTTGTCGAAGGCCGCCATCAGCCAGTCCTGCAGCTTGTTGCGACCGTGGACCAGGCAGAGCTCGCGATAGATCGCCAGCAGCGATTCGTCCGCCAGCACGGCCGCGTGGAAGCGCTGCCAGAGTTCGGGCATCAGGTCGGTCTCGTCCTCCAGCAGCTGCAGCTCGGGCGACAGTCCCTGCGCACGCAGCAGCTCCAGCGGCGCGGCGCGCAGCAGCTGGGAGAACCAGGCGTGGAAGGTGCGGATCTCCACCGGCCGCGCTTCCTGCAGCAGGCGCTGCTGCAGCGTCGCCAGCCGGGGAGCGAGCGCCTCGGCCTGGGCCTGCGGCAGGCCCCGCTGGCGCAGCGCGAGCACGCGGCCCGCGTCGTCGCAATGGGCGAATTCATGCAGCCACTCGTTCAGGCGGGCGCGCATCTCGCCGGCCGCCTTGCGGGTGAAGGTGATCGCGACGATGTCCTGCGGCCGGGCGCCGTCCAGCAGCGCGCGCAGGATGCGCGACACCAGCATCCAGGTCTTGCCCGCGCCGGCGCAGGCCTCGACGACGACGCTGCGTGCCGGATCGCAGGCCAGCGCGTAGAAGCGCTCGCGCGCGACCGGCGCGCCGTCGAGGGTGTAAGCGGCCGCGGTGCCGGCGAAGGCGTCGGTCGCGATGTCGGTCGTCATGTCCGTCGAGCCGGTCACGGCGCGGCTCCTTCCCAATCGTCGCGACGGCACAGGCCGCGCATCTCGCAGTAGGCGCAGGCGACGCCCTCGCCCAGCGCGGGCAGCGGATCGCCCGCGTGGATGGCCATCAGGTCGCCGCGCAGGCCGTCCAGCATGACGGCGGCGGTGGTAGCGACATCCTCGTGCTCGATCGGGGTGATGCCCTTCGAATCGTCCAGGGCCAGGTATTGCGCGCGGAGCGGTGCGTGGGAGCCCGAATGCCCCATCAATACGGCATAAACGGCGAGCTGCGTATCCTCGAGCGGATTCGCGACCTTGTCCTTGAGACCCTTGACGCTGCCGGTCTTGTAGTCGACGAGCAGTTGCCCCTCGGGCGACTCGTCCACCCGGTCGATGCGGCCCAGCAGCGCCAGGTCCTCCAGCGCCGGCTCGATCCCGGCCCACGGACGCACGCGGCGATCGACCTCGCCACGCTCGAAGCGCTGTCCCTCGGACTCCCGCTCGGCCAGCCAATCCAGATAGGCCGGAAGAAAGCGCGCGAAGCTCGCCGAATACGGCAGGAACTCCGCCGGCGCCAGCCCCAGCTCGCGCATCTGGTCCTGCGCCGCGCGCTGCAGCCGCGCCGTGTCGTCGAGCGCCGGGTCGACGCCCTCCACCCGCTCGGTGTGGAACTGGTGCAGCACCGCATGCAGCCAGGTGCCGTAGTCGCGCTTGTCGGCCTGGACCTCGAGCTCGTTGGCCTCGCGCAGCCCCAGCAGCACGCGGGCGAAGAACTGGTACGGGCACTGGCGCAGCGACTCCACCGCGCTGGCGCTCAGCGCCGCCGGCAGCCGCCCGCCGGCGCGCGCCGCGGCCCGGTCCGCCGGCGAGCCCTGCACGGCCACCTCGATGCGAGGGTCTCGCCACGCCGGCAAGCTCGCCCCCACCGCCCGCAGCGCCAGCTCGAGCCGCTCCAGCAGCGGGCTGGCCGCCAGCGGCTCGCTGCCCAGGTGACCGCGGCGCAGCAGCGTCACCGCCGGCGCGCGCAGCAGCTGCGCGAACTGCCAGGCGAGCGCCTGGCGTTTGTCCTCGGCGGTCGGCAGGCCAAGCTGGCGCGCCAACCCGTCGCCGATCAAGGCCGGACCGGGCGGCACCGGCCCGAGCGTCGCGGCGTCCGCGCCGGGCAGCACGATGGCGCCGAACGGGCGCAGCATCGTCCGCGCGAGCGGCGTGATCATGACCTGCAGCCCGCCCTCCAGTGGCGGCTTGTACTCGCCCGCCTCGAGCGTCTGCGACACCCAGTCGACGAACTCCGCCGCGCTCAGCTGCGCCTCCCGCAGCACCGCCTCGTGCCCGGATCCCGGCCAGGGCGTCTTGCTCAGCCAGAGCGCATCCAGCACCTGCGGCCCGCCGGCCGGCTGGCGCTTGAGCTGCTCGTCGGCGCCGAGCTGCTGCAGCGTCTGCGTCAGCGCGGCGATCCATTGCTCGAGCGCCTGCGCGCCGCGCAGCTGCAGCGGCGCCAGCGCCTCGCGCGCGGCCGTCCACAGGCGCGCGCTGCCGGCGGGCAGGCGCTCGGCGCGCACCGCCTGCGGCGAGGACCAGCCGCGCTTGCGGCAGTGGCCCTCCAGCGCGCTCAGCGACGCGCTGCCGCCGTGTTCCCGCAGCGACGCCGCCAGCGGCGTCTTCAGCCAGGCCAGCCACTCGTCGACCGTCGCCTCGCGCCGCGCCGCCCGCAGCAGCGCCATCAGCTGCGCGGCCGGCGCGGTGGTGGCGAGCGTCCAGCCGGTCTCGTCCTTGATGCCCAGGCCCTGCCGCTCCAGCAGCGCGCGCACCCGGCGCAGCAGCACCCGGTCCTGCGCGATCAGCGCGACCGGCGCGCGCCCGGCCTGCAGGTGGTCCAGCACCGAGGCGGCACTGCACTGCGCGAGGTCCTCGAAGTCCTCGCAGACCGCCTGTTCCAGCCGCCCGACCGGCGCGCCGCCGTCGAAGGCCGTGTCCAGCGGCAGGTCGGCGTTCAGGCGCAGGCAGGGGATGCCGGCCGCCTCGGCGCTGGCCAGCAGCGCCTCGGCCAGCGCGTCGGGCCCGCCGCATTGCAGGTGGAGCCAGGCGCTGGGGCGCAGGTGGAAGAGCGCATCGGTCGCCGGCGCGCGGCCGTCGGCGGCCGCCCATTCGAGCGCGACCGCCAGCAGCGCGCGCTCCAGGTGACCGACGCCGCCCTGCTGCGCCAGCGCCAGCCGGCCGTCGTCCCAGAAAGCCGCGCGCCGCGCCGGATCCCGCAGCGTCGCCTCGCGTGCCAGCGCATGCGCGGATTCGACCAGCCGCAGCACCGCCGCGTCGTGGGCCCGCGGGTCCTGCTCGCGCAGCGCCTCGGCCCAGCTCTGGCTTCGCAGCAGCGCGCGCGCGGCCAGGGCGTCGATGGCGGCGTCGCCGGTGATCTGACGGGCCTGCGGGAGCGGGCTCGGGCCCAGCGCCGACGCCAGGCTGCGGGTCGTCTCGATGCGCGGCTGCCAGCGCGAGAGCTTCATCCAGGCCAGCCGGGCCGGCTGCAGGTGCTGCGCGAATGGCAGCAGCAGCACCGCGTCGCGGGCCGCCAGGCCGCTCGCCTCCAGCCACTGCGCGGCGCGGCGCGCGACGCCGTCCCAGATCGCGGCACTGGTGTGGGCGGGCAGCAACGGGAAGTCGACGGTCGCCGTCGCGCGCGGGAGCGACGGCGGCAGGTCCGGAGCGGACGTCGTCCGGGGCATCGGCGGGGGCATCGGCGGGGTCGACTGAGGCGNCAAGGCGGTGGCGGACTCTGGCGAAGGAGGGATTGAGGGGTGGGACGGCGGNATTCCGCGAATCGCGACGATAGCGAAANCCTCGGCCCCCGCGCCTTGAGATCCGCCCTGCGCACCGTCATGTGGCTGGAGCGCCTACTCGGGCCGAGGTTTCCGGGCTTGTGTGAGAATCGTCGCTCGCCCTGCAACCCTGGGGCTCCCGAGGCGGCACATATTGTCGCCCGGCCGGCCGCCCATCCCGAGGCATCCGCCCGACAGGGACATCACGCAAGGACCATCTCCATGAGCAGCGAACAGATCAAACACATCTCCGACGCCTCGTTCGACAGCGACGTCATCCAGTCCGACAAGCCCGTGCTGGTGGACTACTGGGCCGAGTGGTGCGGCCCCTGCAAGATGATCGCCCCCATCCTGGACGAAGTGGCCAAGGACTACGGCGACCGGCTGCAAATCGCCAAGCTCAACGTCGACGACAACCGCGAAGTGCCCGCCAAGTTCGGCATCCGCGGCATCCCGACGCTGATGCTCTTCAAGGGCGGCCAGCTCGCCGCCACCAAGGTCGGCGCCCTGTCCAAGGCCCAGTTGACGTCGTTCCTGGACGCCCACCTATAATCATCCGATCCGCCGGGGCCCATGCGGCTCCGGTGGACAACTTGCCAACACGCCCTCCCGGGCAGCGCGGCGTCCTCGGACGCCGTCGACGTTCCGGGTGAGCGCGTGGACTCGGCGCCCAAGTCTCCACGCATCCTCTCCGTCCGCAGCAACGCGGCAGCGCGTCCCTTGGGCTCGCCGTTGTTTGTGTCCCTGGCCTTGGCAGGCCCTGGACGACAGACCGGGTCAACCCCCCCATGCATCTTTCTGAACTGAAGGCGCTTCACGTCTCCGCCCTGATCAAGATGGGCGAAGAGCTGGAGATCGACAACGTCGCTCGCATGCGCAAGCAGGAGCTGATGTTCGCGATCATGAAAAAGCGCGCCAAGGCCGGCGAACAGGTCTTCGGCGACGGCGTGCTGGAAGTGCTGCCGGACGGCTTCGGCTTCCTGCGCTCGCCCGAGACCAGCTACATGGCGTCCACCGACGACATCTACCTGTCGCCGAGCCAGATCCGCCGCTTCAACCTGCACACCGGCGACATGATCGAAGGCGAGGTTCGAGTCCCCAAGGACGGCGAACGCTACTTCGCGCTGGTGAAGGTGGACCGCGTCAACGGCCTGACGCCGGAGGAGTCCAAGCACAAGATCATGTTCGAGAACTTGACGCCGCTCTTCCCGAAGGAGCAGTTCAAGCTCGAGCGCGACATCCGCGGCGAGGACAACATCACTAGCCGCATCATCGATCTGATCGCCCCGCTCGGTAAGGGCCAGCGCGCGCTGCTCGTCGCGCCGCCCAAGTCGGGCAAGACGATGATGATGCAGCACCTGGCGCACTCGATCGCGGCCAACTATCCCGACGCCCACCTGATGGTGCTGCTGGTGGACGAGCGCCCCGAGGAAGTGACCGAGATGCAGCGCACCGTGCGCGGCGAGGTCATCAGCTCCACCTTCGACGAACCGGCCGCCCGCCACGTGCAGGTCGCCGAGATGGTCATCGAGCGCGCCAAGCGCCTGGTCGAGCTGAGAAAGGACGTGATCATCCTGCTGGACTCGATCACCCGCCTGGCCCGCGCCTACAACAACGTGCTGCCCAGCTCCGGCAAGGTGCTGACCGGCGGCGTGGACGCCAACGCNCTGCAGCGNCCCAAGCGCTTCTTCGGCGCGGCGCGCAACATCGAGGAAGGCGGCTCGCTGACCATCATCGGCACCGCGCTGGTGGACACCGGCTCCAAGATGGACGAGGTGATCTACGAAGAGTTCAAGGGCACCGGCAACTGCGAAATCCA
>Ga0058691_1000629_pt1 | contig 22760 bp, 16 predicted proteins | sample AgamicAtPrz_FD_55051 | JGI IMG/M metagenome (GOLD analysis project Ga0058691, IMG submission 55051) | Agave microbial communities from Guanajuato, Mexico - At.P.rz | ecosystem: Host-associated > Plants > Phyllosphere > Phylloplane/Leaf | place: Guanajuato, Mexico | collected 2012-05-28
TTCAGCGGCGCTCGTACTTCCAGTTGCGGCGCTTGCCTTCCGCCATCCACGCGATGGCTTGCGCCAGGCGCTTCTCGCGGGTGGCGGCCTGCTTCGCCTCGACGATCCACTCGATGTATTCGCGCTGCTGGCTGGGCGGGAAGGCCTCGAAGGTCGCTCGCGCCGCCGCGTTGGCCTGGAGCGCCGCGCCCAGGTCGTCCGGCGTCGCCAGCGGTGGCCGGGGCGCGGCGGCCTTGGCGGGACGGGCCTTCACGCCGTCCTCGATGAGGCGCATCGCGCGCTGCAGGATGGCCTGCTGCTCCGCCGGGGCCGGCAGGTCCTGGAGCGAGGCGACGCGGCCAAGGTCGCCCATGGCGCCGTCCTTCGCATGCGCCGCGCCGACGGCCGCCGCCCCATGCCAGAAGCCGATCGAGCAATGCGCCTTGAAGGCGGCCATGCCGGTCAGGATGCGGTCGCGGTAGGTGAAGTTGGGGAAGCCCCACTTGATCGTCTCAACGACCTCGGGGCAGTGGGCGTGCACGGTCGCGCGCCAGTGCCGCAGGATCTCCTGCGCGAAGGGAGCGGCGCGCTCGATGTAGGCATCGACGCGGGGATCGAGGGTGGGCATGGCGTCGCAGCCTAGCGCGTCCACGGGCGCTCGACCATCGTGGTCTATGCTCGGTCCCCATGCGCGCCAAGCCCTCGAACTCCCTTCTTGCCCGCCTGCCGGCGGCCCTGCCGATCTGGACGCTGCTCGCGCCGCTGGCGGCGATCCTCGCGCTGCTGGGCCTGACGGCCGGCGGCAATTCGACGCTGGTGCTGGCGCTGGTCAGCGTCCTGCTGATCGGCGCGGTGCTCGCGGCGGTGCATCACGCGGAGGTGGTCGCGCACCGGGTGGGCGAGCCCTATGGCTCGCTGGTGCTGGCGGTCGCGGTGACCATCATCGAGGTGGCGCTGATCGTGTCGCTGATGCTTGCCGGGGGCGAGTCCACCAACACGCTGGCGCGGGACACGGTGTTCTCCGCGATCATGATCGTCTGCAACGGCGTGCTGGGCTTGTGCATCCTGGTCGGTGGCTGGAAACACCAGGAGCTGGCCTTCCGCGTCGAGGGCACGAGCCCGACGCTGGCGGTCCTGGCGGCGCTGTCGGTGCTGACGCTGGTGCTGCCGGCCTTCACGACGAGTTCAGCGGGTCCGACCTTCACCACCGCGCAGCTGCTGTTCGCGGGCGGCGTGTCGCTGGTGCTGTACGGCGCCTTCGTGTTCGTGCAGGCGGTGCGGCATCGCGACTACTTCCTGCCGGTGGCCGGCGTCGACGACCAGGACACGCATGCCGAGCCGCCGAGCTGGCGCGTGGCCGGGCTGAGCCTGGCGCTGCTGCTGGTGTGCCTGGTGGGCGTGGTCGGCCTGGCCAAGCTGCTGGCGCCGACGATCGAGCGCGGCGTGCATGCGATCGGCGCGCCGCCGTCGCTGGTGGGCGTGATCGTGGCGATGCTGGTGCTGCTGCCGGAGACGGTCGCGGCGGTGCGCGCGGCGCTGCACAACCGGCTTCAAACCAGCCTGAACCTCGCGCTGGGATCGGGCCTGGCGAGCATCGGGCTGACGATCCCCACGGTGGCGGTGCTGTCGCCGCTGTTCCCGCATTCGCTGGTGCTGGGGCTCACGCCGCTGAGCATGGTGCTGCTGTTCCTCACCTTCATCGTCGGCGGCCTCACGCTGGGCGGGGGGCGAGCCACGGTGCTGCAAGGCGCCGTGCACATGGTGGTGTTCGTCGTGTTCCTGTTCCTGGCGGTCGTGCCCTGATCGGGCACGTGCCGCTGCCATCAGAAGGCCGCCATCGGGCGGCCTTCGTGCTTTCTGGCGCGCCGCGCCGCTTCTTGACCAAATCGGTGGCGGGGGGCACCCGGTAGCTTGCGTCGCGCGCGTGGTTCAAAACAATACGAAGGTCTTCGTACACCGTGAATTTGATGTGGGTGTGATCGGAAATGAAGATCTTTCATGACGGCGACCATGGCAAGGCGCTTTGCGCGGATTGCGACGACGTGGTCAGGACCACCTACCGGCGACGCGACGTTCCCTTCAGCGACGGCAACGGCATGGCACGGAACATCCTGGTTGGCGTCTGCGATCGATGCGGCGCGACCGTTGCCATTCCGGCGCAGTCGACGCCGGCCATCTCGAAGGCCCGCAAGGCGGCCATGCGACCCATCGAGGCCAGCCTGCCGGCCATCTACCTCGACGTGCTGGACCATGCCGTTCAACGGATCGATGGCCAGGCTTCGACCGACTTCAGAAGGGCGCTGCTGACCTACTTCGTGCACAAGACGGCGATGGATGCCCGAGCCGCAGTGGTGCTTCGCTTGTCGCATCGGAGGGCGATCGAACGCTTTCCCGAAGAGCGTGGCGCTGCCCGCCGCCGCATTTCGATGAAGGTGCCCCAGCGCGTCACGGAGGACTTCCGGAAGCTGGAAGCGTCGTCCGAGTTGAACACGACGGAGCTGCTGAAGTCGGTGGTCTTCCTGATTCACAAGCAGGTCCTCGAGCAGCCAAAACCCCGATTGATCGGAGAGCTGCAAGCCCTCTCGGCCATCTGGGCCTGACGCGCCGCCCCTGCCTCCTACGCCGCCAGCCTGAACGCGCTCACCAGCGCGTTCAACTGCTCCGCCTGCGAGCGCAGGCTGCCCGCCGCGGCGGCGGACTCCTCGACCAGCGCGGCGTTCTGCTGCGTCATCTCGTCCAGCCGCTGCACGGCGACGTTGACCTGGCCGATGCCATCCTTCTGCTCAGCGGCGGCCGTGGCGATCTCGCCGACGATGTCGGCCACGCGGCGCACGCCCTGCACGATCTCGCCCATCGTCGTGCCGGCGTCCTGCACCAGCCGCGTGCCGGCGTCCACGCGCGAGACGCTCTCGCCGATCAGCGCCTTGATCTCCTTGGCCGCGCCGGCCGAGCGCTGCGCCAGTGCCCGCACCTCGCCGGCCACCACCGCGAAGCCGCGTCCCTGCTCGCCGGCCCGCGCCGCCTCGACGGCCGCGTTCAAGGCCAGGATGTTGGTCTGGAAGGCGATGCCGTCGATGACGCCGATGATGTCGTTGATGCGCCGCGAGCTCGACTCGATCTGCTGCATCACCTCGACCACCTCGCTCACCACGTCGCCGCCCTTGGAGGCCGACGCGCGCGTCGCGCTCACCAGCGCGTTGGCCTGCTGCGCCGAGCTCGCCGTGTGCGCCACCGTGCCGGTCAGCTCCTCCATCGACGAGGCCGTCTGCTGCAGGTTGGAGGCCGTCGCCTCGGTGCGCGCCGACAGGTCCTGGTTGCCGGTCGCGATCTCCTGCGTCGCGACGTTGATGGTCTCGGTGCCGTCGCGGACCTGCCGCACCATGCGCCGCAGCGCGTCCTGCATCGCGCTCAGCTCGCGCAGCAGCACGCCGATCTCGTCGCTGCGATCGACGACGATGTCCTGGCTCAGGTCGCCGCTGGCGATGGTCTGCGCCACCGCGCCGGCGCGCACCATCGGCGCCCGCACCGACTGCGTGATCCGCCACGCGATGAAGATGCCCAGCACCACCGCCAGGCCGGTCAACGTCAGCATCAGCGTCGCCGCCTGCGAGGCCTGCTCGCGCTGGCGCGCGGCGTAGGCGTCGGTGTCCTCGGAGATCAGCGCCACGAGCTTCTCGACCGACGCGAGGTAACTGGTCGCCGCCGGGATCAGGGTCTGGTCGACCTGCCGACCGCCCACCGCCGGATCGGCCTTGATCGCGGCCATCACGCCCTTGCGGATGTCGACGTAGCGCTGGCGCTCGGCGGCGATGACCGGCAGCTGCGCCTTCTGCTCCGGGTCGTCGATGGCCTTCTCCAGGTCGGCCTGCAGCTGGTTGATGCGCTCGGTGGTGCGCGTCATCTCGCCAGAGAGGAATGCGGTCAGCCCGTCGTGCCCGCCGGACTTGGCGATCGCCATCACGCGGTTCAGGTTGAGCTCGGTCGCGGCGCGCCAGTTCGTGGCCATCAGCCGGCGCTGCTCGAGCACGTGCAGGCCATCGCTCAGGCGCACCATCTCGCGCAGCTTCATCACCCCCACGCCGGTCATCAGGGCCGCCATCGCGAGCACCGCCGCGAAGCCGACCTGGAGCAGGGTGGTGATCTTCATCCGGTTCAGCGTCTGCAGCATGGCGGACTCCCGTCGACGTGGGTGCGATCGATTATGGGAGTGCCCCCTGGGCGCGGCAAGGCAGGGAACACACGGGCCCCTCGGGTCGGGGGCCGCGCCGAAGGGGCCGGGTCATGCGCCGGGCAGGGCGGCGCCAGCGCGCTCAGGCCAGCCGGAACACCCGCACCAGGTCCGCGAGTTCCTGGGCCTGCTGCTGCAGGCTGTCCGCGGCGGCGCTGCTTTGCTCGACCAGCGCGGCGTTCTGCTGCGTGACCTGGTCGAGCTGTGTCACCGCCTGCCCGATCTGCTGGATACCGCGCGATTGCTCGTGACTGGCGGACGCGATCTCGCCGATCAGCGTGCTGACCTGCCGCACTTGCTCGACGATGCCCTGCATCGCCGAGCCTGCCTCGTCCGCCAGGCCCGAGCCCGACTGCACCTGCTCCACGCTGCGTCCGATCAGCGCCTTGATCTCCCGCGCCGCCTGGGCCGAGCGCTGCGCCAGCGCCCTGACCTCCGAAGCGACGACGGCGAAGCCCTTGCCCTGCTCGCCGGCGCGGGCCGCCTCGACCGCGGCATTGAGCGCCAGGATGTTGGTCTGGAAGGCGATGCCGTCGATGACGCCGATGATGTCGGCGATCTGGCGCGATGAAGTGCTGATGTCCTGCATCGTGCGCACCACCTGCAGGACCACGCCGCCTCCCTGGCCGGCGGCCTCGGCGGCGCGCGTCGCCAGCTGGTCGGCCTGGCCGGCGGTGGAGGCGTTGTTCTGCACCGTGCTCGACAGCTCTTCCATCGAGGCCGCCGTCTGCTGCAGGCTGCTGGCCTGCTCCTCGGTGCGCTGGCTCAGGTCGAGGCTCCCGGTGGCGATCTCGCTCGAGCCCGTGGCGATGCTCTCGCTGCTGTGGCGCACCCGGCTGACGATGTCCCGCAACGAGCCGGCCATCGCGCCGAGCGCGGCGATCAGCCGCGCGGCCTCGTCCTGGCCGGCCGTGGCGTCGCGCGTGCGCAGGTCCCCTTGCGCGACGGCCTCGGCGAACCGCACCGCCTCCTGCATCGGCGCGGTGATCGATCGCGTCGTGAGGAAGGCGGCGGCCAGCGCGATCAGCACCGCCGCGGCCGCCGCCGCGAGACTCCAGGTGCGCACCGAGGCGGCGGTCGCCTCGGCGGCGTGGTAGGACTCCGCGCCGACGCGCACCTGCAGCGCCAGCAGTGCGTCGATCGCGGTCTTGGCCTGGGCGCCGAGCGTCGTGATGCGCTCGCCGTAGACGGCCTGGGCCTTGGCGATGTCGCCGTCGCGCACTGCGTCCCGCGCCGGCAGCAGTCCCTGGCGCACATAGTTGCCGCGGACTTCGGCGAAGGTGGTGGCCAGGCGCTTCTCCTCGTCGGTGAGGTAGGTGGCCATGTAGTCCTTCCACAACCCGGTGATCGTGGCGATGTTGGCCTGCAGCTGCGGATCGAGCGCCGGCAACTGCGCGGGATCCCGGATCATCTCCGTCACCAGGATGCGGTTGCGCAGCATCAGGCTGTCGATCTCGCCGATCTGCTTGAGCGGGATCGTGCGGTCGAGATAGAGCGTCTTGAGGTCGGCGAAGACGCGGCCGCTGCCGCTGACGCCCAGCGCCGAGACCGCGAGGATCAGCAGCAGCATCAGCCCGAAGGCCAGCGAGAGCCGAATGCCAGTGGCGAACTGACGCAGGAAGGTCATGACAGTCTCCAGGGTGTCGTGAATGGGACGTTCCTGGAGGTCAATTGCACGATGTGTGCCAATCCGGGCGATATCCCCTGCCTCGGGGACGCCGGTCGCCGCGGTGGCGGCATTCGTTCACGCGTGCCGGAGGTGGTGGGGCGCGGCGGCCGATGGGACCGCCCGCCGTCATGGCTCACATGCTGCGCCGGTACTGCCCGCCGACCTCGAACAGCGCCGCCGTGATCTGCCCCAGCGAGCAGACCCGCACCGCGTCCATCAGCACCTCGAAGACGTTGCCGTTGTCGATCACCGCCTGCTGCAGCCGCTTGAGCATCGCCGGCGACTCGGCCGCGTGGCGCGCATGGAACTCGCCCAGGCGCGTCAGCTGGCTCTGCTTCTCGTCCTCGGTCGAGCGCGCCAGCTCGATGTGCTCCGGCACCGGGTCGCCATGCGGGTTGCGGAAGGTGTTGACGCCAATGATCGGGTACTCGCCGGTGTGCTTGAGCATCTCGTAGTGCAGCGACTCCTCCTGGATCTTGCTGCGCTGGTAGCCCGTCTCCATCGCACCCAGCACGCCGCCGCGCTCGGCGATGCGCTCGAACTCGGCCAGCACCGCCTCCTCGACCAGCTCGGTCAGCTCGTCGATGATGAAGGCGCCCTGGCTCGGGTTCTCGTTCTTGGCCAGGCCCCACTCGCGGTTGATGATCAGCTGGATCGCCATCGCGCGGCGCACCGATCCTCGGTCGGCGTGGTGATCGCCTCGTCGTAGGCGTTGGTGTGCAGCGAGTTGCAGTTGTCGTAGATCGCGATCAGCGCCTGCAGCGTGGTGCGGATGTCGTTGAACGCGATCTCCTGCGCATGCAGCGAGCGGCCCGAGGTCTGGATGTGGTACTTCAGCTTCTGGCTGCGCTCGTTGGCGCCGTACTTGTCGCGCATCGCCACCGCCCAGATGCGGCGCGCGACGCGGCCCAGCACGGTGTACTCCGGGTCCATGCCGTTGCTGAAGAAGAAGCTCAGGTTGGGCGCGAAGTCGTCGATGTGCATGCCGCGCGCCAAGTAGGCCTCCACGAAGGTGAAACCGTTGGACAGCGTGAACGCGAGCTGCGAGATCGGGTTCGCGCCCGCCTCGGCGATGTGGTACCCGCTGATCGACACCGAATAGAAATTGCGCACGTCATGGTTGACGAAGTACTGCGCGATGTCGCCCATCACCTTGAGCGAGAACTCGGTGGAGAAGATGCAGGTGTTCTGGCCCTGGTCCTCCTTGAGGATGTCGGCCTGCACCGTGCCGCGCACGTTGGCCAGCACCCAGGCGCGGATCTTGGCGGCCTCGTCGGCGGTGGGCTCGCGGCCGTTGTCGGCCTTGAACTTCGCCAGCTGCTGGTCGATGGCGGTGTTCATGAACATCGCCAGGATCGACGGCGCCGGGCCGTTGATCGTCATCGACACCGAGGTCGTCGGGTTGCACAGGTCGAAGCCGTCGTACAGGACCTTCATGTCGTCCAGCGTCGCGATGCTGACGCCGGAGTTGCCGACCTTGCCGTAGATGTCGGGCCGCGGCGCGGGATCGGCGCCGTAGAGCGTGACCGAGTCGAAGGCCGTCGACAGCCGCTTGGCCGGCATCCCTTCGGACACCAGCTTGAAGCGGCGGTTGGTGCGGAAGGCGTCGCCCTCGCCAGCGAACATGCGGGTCGGGTCCTCGCCCTCGCGCTTGAACGCGAACACGCCGGCCGTGTACGGGAAGCTGCCCGGCACGTTCTCCAGCATCAGCCACTTGAGCAGTTCGCCCTGGTCCTCGTACGGCGGCAGCACGACCTTGCGGATCTTGGTGCCCGAGAGCGACGTCGACACCAGCGCGGTNCGGATCTCCTTGTCGCGGATCTTNACGACGTACTCGTCGCCNGCGTANGCCTTCTGCATGTCGGGCCANTGCGCCAGCAGNTGGCGTGCGTCGGCGTCGAGCTTGGCCTGCCGCGAGGCGGCCAGCGCCTCGAGCGCCGCCACGTCCGCCGACGCATCGGACTGCCCCAGCATCGCGGCGCTGGCGCTGAGCTGCTGGATNTCGCGCGCNAGCCGCGCCTGCGCGCGGGCGCGCTTCTTGTAGGCGCGGACGGTGTCGCNGATCTCGGCCAGGTAACGCGCGCGCGCCGGCGGCACGATCGGCGTCTGGTGCGTGCTGAAGCGCGTCGCGGCGATCGGCAGGCGGCCGTCGCGCAGGCCCAGGCCGAGCTCCGCCAGACGCGGCTTGAGCGCCTGGTACAGCGCGGTGACGCCGTCGTCGTTGAAGCGGCTGGCCATGGTGCCAAAGACGGGCATGTCCTCGGCCTTCTTGCCCCAGGCTTCCTTGTTGCGCTGCACCTGCTTGGCGACGTCGCGCCAGGCGTCGGCCGCGCCCTTGCGGTCGAACTTGTTGATCGCCACGAACTCGGCGAAGTCCAGCATGTCGATCTTCTCGAGCTGGCTGGCGGCGCCGAACTCCGGCGTCATCACGTACATCGGCACGTCCACGTGCGGCACGATGGCCGCGTCGCCCTGGCCGATGCCGGAGGTCTCGACGATGACGAGGTCGAAGCCCGCCGCCTTCGCCGCGGCGATCACGTCGGGCAGCGCCTGCGAGATCTCGGAGCCGAAGTCACGCGTGGCCAGCGAGCGCATGTACACGCGCGGTCCGGCGGCCCAGGGCGCGATGGCGTTCATGCGGATGCGGTCGCCGAGCAGCGCGCCGCCGCTCTTGCGGCGCGAGGGATCGATCGAGATGACGGCGATGCGCAGCGCATCGTCCTGGTCCAGGCGCAGGCGGCGGATGAGTTCATCCGTCAGCGAGGACTTGCCGGCGCCGCCGGTGCCGGTGATGCCGAGCACGGGGATGCGCAGGTCGCGGGCCGCGTCGCGCAGCGACTGCGTGAACGTGGCGTCGGCGCGGCCGTTCTCCAATGCCGTGATCGCCTGCGCGAGCGCGCGCCAGGCGGCTTCGGAATGGCCCTGCAGCGCGGCGATCGCGCCGGGCGCGGCGGCGCTGAGGTCCTGGTCGCAGCGCATGACCATCTCGCCGATCATGCCCTGCAGGCCCATGCGCTGGCCGTCCTCGGGGCTGAAGATGCGCACGCCCTGGTCGGCCAGGTCGCGGATCTCNGCCGGCACGATCACGCCGCCGCCGCCGCCGAAGACCTGGATCCTGTCGCCGCCGCGCTGGCGCAGCAGCTCGACCATGTACTTGAANTATTCGACGTGGCCGCCCTGGTAGGAACTGACNGCGATGCCCTGCGCGTCTTCCTGCAGCGCGGCGGTCACGACCTCGTCCACCGAGCGGTTGTGGCCCAGGTGGATGACCTCCGCGCCCATGCTCTGCAGGATGCGCCGCATGATGTTGATCGCCGCGTCATGGCCGTCGAAGAGGCTCGCGGCGGTCACGAAACGGACCTTCTGGGTGGGGCGGTACTCGGCCAGGGCCTTGTACTCGGCGGACATCTCGGTCATGCGTGTGTCTCCGGCTGGGGGGCGCGGTCGCCTGCGGACGGCGAGGGTGGTCCCGCCGCGGCGCCTGTCGTGGGTCGATCCCTTCTGGGGACCGACCATGGGCGCCCGATTCTAGGTGCCGGTTGACGTTTACGTAAACGTGAGAAGCCCGCGCTTGTCGAGGCGCGAAGGGCGGGTAATCCCTAGGGTGAGGGGCTAGCCGCGGCGGCGTCGGGCCAGCATCGCCAGCAGCGCCAGCCCGCCGAGGGTCAGCGCACCCATGCCCGGTTCAGGGACCGCGACGACCACGTCGGCGAAGGACTGGGCGTAGCTGACGCCGGCGCCGTTCAGCGCGGTGAAGCCGCTGATGGCGTTGCCGTCGGCATCGGTGACCGAGGAGATGCCGTCCCAGTAGAAGCTGTTGGTGAAGGCGGCGTACGACTGCGCGGTGAGGGCGCCGATGACCGTGTCCGCGCTGTCATGCAGGAAGGACGAGGACATCGCGGTGCCCTGCCACAGCATCTCGATGGGACGGCCGAACTCGAACTCCAGTTGCAGGTTGTAGATCCCGGTGCCCTCCCGCGAGCCGCCGGCGACGACGCGGTCGTTGACCATCGCCAGATAGTCGTACCCGTACTGCGACACCCAGCCCGGGCCGGGGAACTCCGCCGCGACCCCCGAGGCGCGCATCGTGAGGTTGGCGCTCCAGAAATAGGACATCTCGCGGTCGGGGCCGGGGATGGGCTGCCCCGTCGTCGAGTTGGTGGAGGAATGGCTCATGCCGACGTCGCCCTCGAGCACGACGCGGAAGTTCATGACCCCGCGGGTGCCGTCCACGCAGGTGAGGCAGGTGATGACGAAGCTGTCGGCCCCCTCCGCGCTGGCCATCGACTCGGCACGGGTGCCGGGCTGCACGCCGGACACCGAGGTCTGCGTCGTCGCGGTGCGCGATACGAAGGTGAGGTGGCCGAAGGTCGCGGTGGCCGAAGAACGCGCCTCGGCGTTCTGCACGAGGCTGGACGACTGGTCCAGCAGCACGGCGTCGGCGGCCGACCAGATGGACGAGCCGCCGGTCTTCCATTCGCCGATCTGCTCGGCGCTGCGCGCCGCGGTCTGGCTGCTCGCGGTGGCGATGGATTTGAACTCGGCGGCGCCGGCGGCGGCGCTTCCCAGCGACAGCAACGCGACCAGCAGGACCTCGGCGGACACTCGATGCGAAATGTGGCGCATGGCGCTCTCCCTGCGGCGGGGGTGCCGCAAGCAGCGACAGTACGGCGATCCGCCGCATTGCGCGGCCCCTCCCAAACAGGACCGCGGGCACGGTGGTTGCGCGGTGGCAGGCGCGGCGATTGCTCCGCGCCGGCGCATTCCGCCCGGCCCGTGCGCTCGGCATGGAACTTGCGCCGTCTCCGCGGTGAAGCCGCCGCAAGCCCCCGTTGCCAGCCCGGAGCCGTCCGCTCCGGCGGGGCTGCGCGTGCTCGTCATCGATGACGGCGCGCATCGCGCGGACCTGCTGCGCGACGAGCTCGCGCGCCAGGGGCACGAGGTGGTCGGCGTCATCGAGCAGGCGACGCTGATCCACGACTGCGTGCTGCGCTTGCAGCCGGACGTCGTGATCGTCGACGCCGAATCGCCGACGCGCGACACGCTGGAGAACCTCGCCACGCTGTCCGCCAAGATGCCACGCCCGGTGGTCGTCTTCGCCGAGGACGAGGACCGCGGCACCATGCGTCGCGCGATCCAGGCGGGCGTCAGCGCCTATGTCGTCGCGGACCTTCAGGCGCAGCGCCTGGCGCCGGTGTTGCACGTCGCCATCGCGCGCTTCGAGCAGGACCTCGCGCTGCGTACCGAGCTGAGCCACGCGCAGGCGCAACTGGCGTCGCGCAAGCTTGTCGACAAGGCCAAGGGCATCCTGATGCGCGAGCAGGGCCTGGACGAGGACCAGGCCTACCAGCGGCTGCGCAAGCTCGCCATGGACCGCGGCGAGCCGATCGCGCAGGTCGCTCGGCGGGTCATCGATGCGCACGAGCTGCTGCGGGGCTGAACGCACCGCCGCGGCGCATGGGCGCCGCAGGACGGTGCGTGCGAGGCGCCGGTCGTGATCAGCCGCGCCGACGTCGCGCCAGCGCGCCCAGCGCCGCCAAGCCGCCGAGCATCAGCGCCCACGTGCCGGGTTCGGGCACGACGGCGGCCGCCAGCGCGTAGTTGTAGCCATCGGCGCTCAGCGCGGAGATGTTCCCCACCGGGTTGTTGTCCAGGTCGGTGACGTAGACGCCGCCGAAAGTGATGTTGTCGATCTGGTTGGACATCGCGAGTGCCCAGGCGTCGGTCTGGCCGCTCGTGCCGGATTGGACGGCGGCCGTCACCCACGAGTGCAGGTGGAGGCCGAAGGTGATCGGCTCGCCGTAGACGAACTGGAACATCACGGCGCCGTCGTCGCGGATCTCCCAAGCGGAGTGGTTGCCGTTGCTCTGGATGTCGTACATGGTGTACGAGGATCCGGCCTGGTCCTGGTGCGGTTCGCCCCAGGGCGGGGGCGGGACGCCGGTGCTCGACGCGCCGTTGGAGGTGGAATAGTTCAGCGCCGTCGTCTGGTAGGCGCCTTCGGGCCGGCCGGTCCAGGGACTGAAGCCGCCGGTCGAGATGTACTGGCCGAGGTTGCCGCCCACGGCCAGGCCCGCCCACGCGATGGTGCCATTGACGCAGGTCGGGCAGGTGATGACGAAGGTGTCGGTCAAGGAGATCGAGGAGGTCACTTCGACGTAGGCCGACCGTTCGAACGCGAGGGTGTTCAGGAAGACGCTGGCCGACGCGAAGTTGGACAGGCCTGTCCGACTGCCCTGGCTCCAGCCCGTTGCGGTGGCCAGCAGCGAACCCGACGAGTTGTCCGTGACCGTCAGGTTCGCCGAGTCCAGCTGTCCCGAGGCGAGCGTGCCGGTGCGGCTGATCGGTCCGGCGACCGGCGTGGCCGCCCCGTCCCGATAGATCGCGGCCTGCTTGGTGCTGGTGATCTCCAGCGCCAGGGTCTGCCCGGACAGGCCGATGGCGAGCACGGCGGCGGCCAGCGGCCGCGCGCTGCGGGGTAGTGGATGCATGGCGGTCTCCCTTGCCGCATCGTTCGCGGCGGCTTCACGGAAGTTAGCCGACGGCCGACGTTCACGCCGCCCCACGAAACCGCTTCCGCGGGCACGCCGCGTGCGCGGCCTTGGCACGCTTCATGCGTAGTGATCGGCAAGCCCTCGCAACGGCGTGAGGGCCGCCCCAACAAGGTTCGGACAAAGGCGTCCGATCGCATCCGCGCACCGCGCCGGGTCGATCGCGACGCCTTTTTTGTTTTCTTTCCCGGAGGTCTTGAATGCAACACGGTTCCAAGGAGGGTCTGATGAGCGCTGAGCGTCGCAAGCTGCTCGCCGCCGGAGCGGCGCTGGGCGGGCTGTCCGCGCTGCCGGGCGGTGGCGCCTATGCCGCGGGCTCGGACAAGCCGGAGAAGGAGGAGGTCCGCATCGGCTTCATCCCGCTGACCGACTGCGCGTCGGTGGTGATGGCCGCCGCGCTGGGCTTCGACAAGAAGTACGGCATCAAGATCGTGCCGACCAAGGAGGCCTCCTGGGCCGGCGTGCGCGACAAGCTCGTCAACGGCGAGCTCGACATGGCGCATGTCCTCTACGGCCTGATCTACGGCGTGCACCTGGGCGTGGCGGGTCCGAAGAAGGACATGGCCGTGCTGATGACGCTCAACAACAACGGGCAGGCGATCACGCTGTCGAAGAAGCTCGCCGAGGCGGGCGCGGTCGACGCCGCGTCGCTGACCCGCGCGATGAAGAAGGAGCAGCGCGACTACACCTTCGCGCAGACCTTCCCGACCGGCACGCATGCGATGTGGCTCTACTACTGGCTGGCCGCCGCGGGCGTGAACCCGATGAAGGACGCCAAGGTGATCACCGTGCCGCCGCCGCAGATGGTGGCCAACATGCGCGTGGGCAACATGGACGGCTTCTGCGTCGGCGAGCCCTGGAACCATCGCGCCATCATCGATGGCATCGGCATCACCGCGGCCACGACGCAGGACATCTGGAAGGACCATCCGGAGAAGGTGCTGGGCACCACCGGCGACTTCGTGAAGAAGTACCCGAACACCGCGCGCGCCGTGATCATGGCCGTGCTCGAGGCGGGCCGCTGGATCGACGCGAGCCTGTCCAACAAGCAGAAGATGGCCGAGACCATCGCCGACAAGGCCTACGTCAACACCAGCGTCGACGCGATCAACCAGCGCATCCTGGGNCGGTACCAGAACGGNCTGGGNCGGACCTGGGACGACCCCAACTACATGAAGTTCTTCAACGACGGCCAGGTCAACTTCCCCTGGCTGTCCGACGGCATGTGGTTCCTCACGCAGCACAAGCGCTGGGGCCTGATCAAGGAGCATCCGGACTACCTGGGCGTGGCCCGCCAGGTCAACCAGGTCGAGCTCTACCGGCAGGCCGCGACGGCGCTGGGCGTGTCGGTGCCCAAGGAGACGATGCGGTCGGCGAAGTTCTTCGACGGCGTCGTCTGGGACGGCAAGGATCCGGCGAAGTACGCCGATGCCTTCAAGGTCCGCGCCTGAGCGGCGCCTCATCCGGTCCCCGCAGGAGCCCGCCATGGTCAGTGCCGTTTTCCATTCCCCCACCGACGCCGCCGAGCCGATGAGCGCCCCGGTGGCCCCGCCCAAGCCGCTGGCCCGCGACGCGGCCAACGAGCCGGTCGCGCCGTCCACGCCGGCCGCGCGCCCGCCGCGCGCCGGCATCGACTGGCGCAGCCTGTGGATGCGCGTGCTGCCGCCGGTGCTCGGGCTCGGCCTGCTGTGGCTCGTCTGGACCGTCGCCACGCTCAAGGGCGGCGCCTTCCCGACGCCCGGCGCCACCTGGGACGCCGCGGTCCAGCTGTTCGCCGATCCGTTCTATCGCAACGGCCCCAACGACCAGGGCATCGGCTGGAACATCCTGAACTCGCTGGAGCGTGTCGGGCTGGGCTTCGGCCTGGCGGCGGCGGTGGGCATCCCGCTGGGTTTCATCATCGGCCGCTTCGAATTCGCGAGCCGCATGCTGTCGCCGCTGATCAGCCTGCTCAAGCCGGTGTCGCCGCTGGCCTGGCTGCCGATCGGGCTGCTGGTGTTCAAGAGCGCCAACCCGGCGGCGATCTGGACCATCTTCATCTGCTCGATCTGGCCGATGGTGGTCAACACCGCGGTGGGCGTGCAGCGCGTGCCGCAGGACTANCTGAACGTCGCGCGCGTGCTGCGGCTGTCGGAGTGGAAGCTGGTGACGCGCATCCTGTTCCCGGCGGTGCTGCCCTACATGCTGACCGGCGTGCGGCTGTCGGTGGGCACGGCCTGGCTGGTGATCGTCGCGGCGGAGATGCTGACCGGCGGCGTGGGCATCGGCTTCTGGGTCTGGGACGAGTGGAACAACCTCAACGTGCGGCACATCCTGATCGCGATCTTCGTGATCGGCATCGTGGGCCTGCTGCTGGAATGGGCGCTGATGGCGCTGGCCAGGCGTTTCTCTTTCGACGATTGAGCGCATCAAGCGCGACCAGGAGATCCTGATGAGCACTCCCTTCATCCGCGTGCAGCGGGCCGACATGGTGTTCTCGACCCGCCAGGGACGCTTCCACGCGCTGCGCGACATCGACCTGGACATTGCCCAGGGCGAGTTCGTGACGCTGATCGGCCATTCGGGCTGCGGCAAGTCGACGCTGCTGAACCTGATCGCCGGCCTGCTGCGGCCCACCGGCGGCGGCCTGCTCTGCGATGGCCGCGAGATCGCCGGTCCGGGGCCGGAGCGGGCGGTGGTGTTCCAGAACCATTCGCTGCTGCCGTGGCTGACCTGCTTCGACAACGTGCTGCTGGCGGTCGAGTCCGTCTTCGGCGGCCGGGAACTGCGGCCGCGACTGATGGCGCGGACGGAGGAAGCGCTGTACCTGGTCGGCATGGGGCATGCGATGTTCAAGCGGCCGCATGAGATCTCGGGCGGGATGAAGCAGCGGGTGGGCATCGCGCGGGCGCTGGCGATGGAGCCCAAGGTGCTGCTGATGGACGAGCCCTTCGGCGCGCTGGATGCGCTGACGCGGGCGCATCTGCAGGATGAGCTGCTGAAGATCGTCGCCGCGACGCGCAGCACCGTGGTGATGGTCACGCACGATGTCGACGAGGCGGTGCTGCTGTCGGATCGCATCGTGATGATGACCAACGGGCCCGCGGCGACGATCGGCGAGGTGCTGCCGGTGCGGCTGGCGCGGCCGCGGGATCGCGTCGCGCTCGCGGAGGACCCGGTCTACGTGCATGCGCGCAAGGCGGTGATCGACTTCCTCTACACGCGGCATCGCCACACGGAGGCCCGGGTGGCTTGAAGACCCTCACCCCAGGATGATCTGCAAGCTCTGCTGGTAATGCGCGGTGAGCAGATCCAGCCGGTCGAGCAGGATCTCGCTGCTGCGGGTCAGTCCCGCGGCCGCCTCGCGGCCATGGGCGTCACGCAGGCTGCGCATCAGTCGCAGCCACTCGGCGCCGACCTCCGCCAGCAACGCGCGGATCGCGTCGCTCGACAGCGGCGAGCTCTCCAGCTCCGCCAGCCCGGCGGCAAAACGATCCAGGCTGTCGAGCAGCACCGCCGGATTCCGGCTGGGCAGCAGGTCCGCCAGCAGCGCTTCCTTGGCCAGCTGCTGGCTCAGCATCCGCTGGCGACCGCAGAGGTTGACGACATGCAGCGGCTTNCCGCCGCCGCAGGCCGCGATGGCCGAGGCCAGCGCGTCGGAGTGCGCGCGAAGGTCCTCNGCGGCNGCNTCGGCGGCGAGCAGGGCCTCGGCCGTCGGCTTGCCGGCGAGCAGCGGCTCCAGGCGCCGCCAGGCGTCGATGACCGGATCGACCTGCAGCGCGGCCCGCGATGAGACCGACTCCGGCGCAGCGGAGGACGAAGGCCCTGGCGCAGGCGACATCGAGGGCGACATCGCGGCGGTCGGCGCGGGCGACATCGGCGGCGACATCGGCGACAGCAACGCGGGCAACAGCGCCGGCAGCCGCGACAGGTTGCTCGCCACGCGCGCGCAGGACTCGTCCTGCAGCGTCTTCGCCCGCTTGGCTTCGATGCCGGCGGCCCGCTGCGCCATCAGCTTCACCAGCCGCTGGCTGAGCATGCGCTGCTGTCCGGCGAGGTTGACCGCCTCGGCCAGCTGCGCCGACTGCACCACCGAGCGCGCCACCTCGCCCAGTCGCAGGTGGGCATGCATGGCGGTTTCGCGCAGCAGGCGGAAGGCGCTGTCCTCGTCCAGGTCGCGCGCCGACATCAGCAGGCCCTTGGCGCGCTCGGTCCACTTGCGGTCGTCGAGCTGCGCCCGCACCGCCGCGAAGCGGCCGGCCTGCCAGACGGCCCAGCGCAGCTGGCGGCGCAGCGCCTCGGCGGGAAGCATCGCCTCCAGGATGAGCTGCACCCCCAGCGCCAGCGCGCGCTGCTGGACGGGCGGTGGCAGCGCCGGGGCGTCGGGCACGACGGCCAGCCCGGGCAGCGCGCCCGGCGCATCGACCGCGGGCGACCTCCGGAAGGCCTCGCCAGCGGCCTCGATCGCATCNAGCCAGCCGTCGACCTGGTCGGCNTCGGCCAGCAGCACGAAGGCCTCGACGGCCTGTTCTTGTGCGGCACGCACCAAGCTGTCGCGTCCGGGCTGGTGCACGGACGCCACGATCCAGTGCGGCGGCGGGGCCAGCAGGCCGGACGGGACGCGTTCGCCGCCCAGCAGCAGCACGCGGCGGGGCAGGGCATCGCCGTCGTCGTCGGCGTCATCGAGGGGGCGTGAGGCGGGCGCGGGCAGGGACGCGGACATGGGCGGCAGGCGGGGCGCGACAGAGGAGAAAGGCGGCGTCGGCCGCCTCGTCGGGGCACCGGGGATCGGGGTGGTCCTCGGCGCGACGCAGCATAAGCCCTTCGCGTCGGCGGCGGGCGGCCTGGGTGCGGTGCAGCAAACTGGCACGCGACTTGCGAAGGGAAGCTCGTGGCGCAATGACGCGCCGCACCCGCGCGGGGTTCCGGCCCCGCGGTCTTCGCAGCGGGCCGCCGAGCGACCCGATGCCCCATCCGTCAGAAGGCCACGCCGAGCCCGGTGCTCGACGCGGCCTTTTTTCGTTCCAGCCACCCAGAGCCTCCCCGCCATGGCAGCGTTCCGCACCTTCCTGCGCTCCGGTCACGCCCCGACCCTCGGNGCGGCGTTCCTGTACTTCGCGTTCTCGTGCTGCATCTGGGTGCTGAACGGCGCGCTCGCGCCCTTCATCAGCGAGGCCTACCAGCTNANCGCCGCGCAGAAGGGCCTGATGCTGTCGATCCCCATCATGGCCGGCGCGCTGATGCGCTTCCCGCTGGGCGTGCTGTCGCAATACATCGGCCGCAAGAACGCGACGCTGGTCGAGATGGCGCTGATCGCCGTCGCGATGGGCTACGGCTTCTTCATGGTCAAGGGCTACGACGACCTGCTCGCCATGGGCGTGCTGCTNGGCATCGCCGGCGCGAGCTTCGGCGTCGCGCTGTCGCTGGGCTCGGGCTGGTACCCGCCCAAGTACAAGGGCCTGGCGATGGGNCTGGTNGGCGCGGGCAACGTCGGCACCGCGGTGTCGGTGCTGGTGGCCCCGCCGCTGGCGCAGTGGCTGGGCTGGCAGACGGTCTACGCGGTCGCCGGCGCCGCGATCCTGGTGCCGATGCTCGTGATGATCGTCTTCGCCAAGGAGCCGCCCGATGTCGACAGCCATGCCGGCCTGCGCAGCCACATGGCCTGCCTGTTCGAGAAGGACGGCTGGGCCTTCAGCCTGATCTANGCGGTCACCTTCGGCGGCTTCATCGGNCTCATCACCTTCCTGCCCACCTACTACTACGACCAGTTCGGCGTCTCCAAGGTGCAGGCCGGCCAGCTGACGATGCTGGCGGCGTTNATGGGCGCCGCGGTGCGCGTGATGGGCGGCTGGATCTCCGACCGCTGGGGCGGCGTCAACACGCTGACCGTGGTGCTGGTCGCGGTGACGGTGACGCTGCTGCTGGTGGGNCTGGCCGGCGGCTCGCTGGTGGCCACGACGCTGCTGCTGATCGCGTGNTTCGCCGCGCTGGGCGCCGGCAACGGCGCGCTGTTCCAGCTGGTGCCGCTGCGCTGGCCCGCGGCCACGGCGGTGGCGGGCTCGATGATCGGCGAGGTCGGCGCGCTCGGCGGCGGCCTGGTGCCCAACCTGATGGGCCTGTCCAAGCAATACGCCGGGACCTACTTCTGGGGCTTCGCGATCTTCGCGGTGCTGTCGCTGCTCATGCTGGGCGTGATGCGCGTGATGCAGATCCGCTGGACCCGCACCTGGGCCGAGCGCGGCGGCCGCGCCCGCGCGCCGGCGGCGGACAGCCACGGCGCCGCGGCCCGTGCGCCGTCCCACGGGAGGGCGTATGAAGCGCGTTGAAGCGGCCCCGCCGCGCTCAGCGCGGCAGGAACAGCAGCCAGACCAGCAGCAGCAGGTTGAGCAGCGCCGACAGGCCGAAGGCCAGTTGCCAGGCTGCGAGCGGGTTGCGGCGGGCGAGCGCGCTGCCGCCGGCGGCGGGCAGCGGGCGCGAGGCGCCACGCTCCAGCGCCAGCAGCAACTCGTCGGCGGTTTCGAAGCGGGCCGCGGCCTCGCGATGCACGGCCTTCAGCAGCAGGCGGTCGAGCCAGATCGGCACGTCGGGCCGCAGCCGCGAGGGCGGACGCGGGTCATGCCGGTAGCGGCCGCGCTGGTAGGGCTCGATCTCGCCGTAGGGCAGCCGGCCGGTGAGCCACTGGTACAGCGTGACGCCCAGCGCGAAGAGATCGCTGCCGGCGTCCGCGGGCGCCGGCGGATCGTCCCATTGCTCGGGATTGATGTAGCTGGGCGTGCCGGCATGCAGGTCGCGCAGCGCCTCGGGTTCGTGGCCGGAGAGCGCCACGCCCAGGTCCAGCAGGCGCCAGCGGCCGTCGTCGCCCAAGTGCAGGTTGCCGGGCTTGATGTCGCGATGCACGATGCCGGCGCGATGCAGCCGGCCCAGCGCGGCGGCGATCTCGCCGGCCGCGGCGAGGAAGTCGGCCAGCGCCGGTCGGCCCTCGGCCATCAGGTCTTCGAGCGTGCGGCCGTCATGCCAGTCGGCCAGCAGGTACAGCGCGCTGGCATCCGGCGTCTCGTGGCCGCGCACCAATCCGGGGTGGTCGCCGACGCGGCGCGTCACCCAGCCCTCGTGCGCGAGCATGGCGCGCTCCTGCGGGTCGTCGCCGCGGGCCTCGGCGAGCGTCTTCAAGGCGAGCGGTCGCAGGTCGCCGACGTCCTCGTCGCGGCGGGCGCGGAACAGCCGGTGCACGCCGTTGTCGGCCACCAGCGCGGTGATGCGCAGGCCGTCGAGCAGATCACCCGCCTTCAAGCGCGGCGGGACGGGCAGGCGCTGCGCGCCGCGCAGCAGGTCGTCGTAATCGGCGGTGCCCGGCGCGCGCACCAGCACCAGCAGCGCGGTCGCGTTGTCTCGTCCGCCCGCCTCGAGCGCGGCGCGGACCAGCGCCTCGGCCGCGGCCTGGGCGTCCTCGCCCATCGCCAGTTCGGCGAGCTGGCTCGCCCGCAGCGGGCCGTGCACGCCGTCGCTGGTGAGCAGCAGCCGGTCGCCGGCGCGCAGGTCGCCTTGCGCGTAGTCGACGCGCACCGTGTCATCGAGGCCGATCGCGCGGGTGAGCCGGGCGAAGTCGCTCTGGTCGATGGCGTGGTCCTGCGTCAGCTGCGTGGCCTGGCCCTCGCGGATCAGCCAGACGCGGCTGTCGCCGACATGGGCCACCGTGTAGCCACCGCCCTGCAGCACGACGGCGCTGAGCGTCGTCAGCGCCGAGCGCTCGCCGCGCCGGTTGTGATGGGCCAGCCAGCCGTTCTGCGCGGCGATCAGCCGGTCCAGCGCGACGGTGGTGTCCCAGTGGCGCGGCGTGGCGTGGTAGTCGCGCACCAGCGCGCCGACGGTGGTCTGCGCCGCCATGCGGCCGCCGCCTTCGCCAGGATGACCGGGCTGTCCGGAGACGCCGTCGGCCAGCGCCACGATCCAGCCCTTGGCGGCCTCGCGCGCGTCCTGGGGCCGCTGCACGGCGGCGAAGTCCTCGTTGCGTTCCCGCGGGCCGCGGTCGCTGGCCAGGCCGATGGCGATGTCAAAACTCATGGTGGCGGCGATTCTGCCGTCATCGCCCGAATCCGTTTGGAGTGTGCCGCATGAAAAAGATGAAGCTGGTGATGGTGGGCAACGGCATGGCGGGCGTCCGCACCCTGGAAGAGCTGCTGAAGATCTCGCCCGATCTGTACGACATCACCGTGTTCGGCGCCGAGTCGCATCCGAACTACAACCGCATCCTGCTCAGCCCGGTGCTCGCCGGTGAGCAGACGCTGGACGAGATCATCCTGAACCCGCTCTCCTGGTACGAGGAGAACGGCATCACGCTGCACCTGGGCAAGACGGTCACGCAGATCGATCGCATCAAGCGCAAGGTGATCGCGGCCGACGGCACCGAGGCCGACTACGACCGGCTGCTGATCGCCACCGGCTCCAACCCNTTCATCCTGCCGGTGCCCGGCAAGGACCTGGACGGCGTGATCGGCTACCGCGACATCACNGACACCAACACGATGATCGAGGCGGCCACCAGGTACCAGCACGCCGTCGTCATCGGCGGCGGCCTGCTGGGCCTGGAAGCGGCGAACGGCCTGATGCTGCGCGGCATGCAGGTCACCGTCGTGCACATCGGCGACTGGCTGATGGAGCGCCAGCTCGACGACCAGGCCGGCGACCTGCTGCGCAAGTCGCTGCAGGAGCGCGGCCTGCGCTTCCGCATGGGCGCGCAGACCGAAGCGCTGATCGGCGACAAGGACGGCCGCGTGATGGCCGTGCGCTTCAAGGATGGCGAGGAGATTCCCGCCGACCTCGTCGTGATGGCCGCCGGCATCCGCCCCAACACCGCGCTGGCCGAAAGCGCCGGCCTGCACTGCCACCGCGGCATCGTCGTCACCGACACGCTGCAGACGGTGACCGATCCCCGCATCTACGCCGTCGGCGAGTGCGCCGCGCACCGCGGCATCGCCTACGGCCTGGTGGCGCCGCTGTTCGAGCAGGGCAAGGTCTGCGCGAACCACCTGGCGCAGTTCGGCATCGGCCGCTACCTCGGCAGCCAGACCAGCACCAAGCTGAAGGTGACCGGCATCGACCTGTTCTCGGCCGGCGACTTCATGGGCGGCGACGGCACCGAGGAGATCGTGATGAGCGACCCCTTCGCCGGCGTCTACAAGAAGCTCGTGATCAAGAACGACCAGCTGGTCGGCGCCTGCCTGTACGGCGACACCGTCGACGGCAGCTGGTACTTCAAGCTGCTGCGCGAGGGCCGCAAGATCGGCGACATCCGGGACAAGCTGATGTTCGGCGAGAGCAACATCGGCGACGTCGGCCACCAGGGCCACAACAAGGCCGCCGCGATGGCCGACAGCGACGAGGTCTGCGGCTGCAACGGCGTGACCAAGGGCGCCGTGTGCAAGGCGATCAAGGAGAAGGGCCTGTTCACGCTGGAGGAGGTGCGCAAGCACACCAAGGCCAGCGCGAGCTGCGGCTCCTGCACCGGCCTGGTCGAGCAGCTGCTGATGTTCACCGCCGGCGGCGACTACTCGGCCACGCCGAAGAAGAAGGCCGTCTGCGGCTGCACCGAGCTGAGCCACCAGGAGGTGCGCGACGCCATCTTCAAGGAGCACCTNGTCACGCTGGACCAGGTNTANGANCGGCTCAACTGGAAGACGCCCAATGGCTGCGCGACCTGCCGNCCGGCGCTCAACTACTACCTGATCTCNTCNTGGCCCAAGGAGGCCGTGGACGATCCGCAATCGCGCTTCATCAACGAGCGCAGCCACGCCAACATCCAGAAGGACGGCACCTACTCGGTGATCCCGCGCATGTGGGGCGGGGAGACAAGCGCCGATGAGCTGCGCCGCATCGCCGATGCCGTCGACAAATACAAGATCCCCACCGTCAAGGTGACCGGCGGCCAGCGCATCGACCTGCTGGGCGTGCGCAAGGAGGATCTGGTCGACGTCTGGAAGGACATCGGCATGCCGAGCGGTCACGCCTACGCGAAGGCGCTGCGCACGGTGAAGACCTGCGTCGGCTCCGAGTGGTGCCGCATGGGCACGCAGGACAGCACGCAGATGGGCAAGGACCTGGAGCGCGCGATGTGGCGCATGTACGCGCCGCACAAGGTCAAGTTCGCCGTCAGCGGCTGCCCGCGCAACTGCGCCGAGGCCGGCATCAAGGACGTCGGCATCATCGGCGTCGACTCCGGCTGGGAGATGTACATCGCCGGCAATGGCGGCATCAAGACCGAGGTCGCGCACTTCCTGGTCAAGCTCAAGACCGCCGAGGAGGTGATGGAGTACACCGGCGCCTTCATGCAGCTCTACCGCAAGGAGGGCTGGTACCT
>Ga0058691_1000642_pt1 | contig 22471 bp, 21 predicted proteins | sample AgamicAtPrz_FD_55051 | JGI IMG/M metagenome (GOLD analysis project Ga0058691, IMG submission 55051) | Agave microbial communities from Guanajuato, Mexico - At.P.rz | ecosystem: Host-associated > Plants > Phyllosphere > Phylloplane/Leaf | place: Guanajuato, Mexico | collected 2012-05-28
CACCACACCCTGTTCCTTGGCCGCGGTGCCCAGTACCCGGTGGCGATGGAAGGCGCGCTCAAGCTCAAGGAGATCTCCTACATCCACGCCGAAGCCTACCCNGCCGGCGAGCTCAAGCATGGCCCNCTGGCGCTGGTGGACANCGACATGCCGGTGGTGACCGTGGCGCCGAACAACGAACTGCTGGAGAAGCTCAAGTCGAACCTGCAGGAAGTNCGCGCCCGNGGCGGCGAGCTGGTGGTGTTCGCCGACGAGCACGCCGGCATGAGCAACGGCGAAGGCACCCATGTGATCAACGTACCGCACATCAACGATGCGCTGGCGCCGATCCTCTACACCATTCCGCTGCAGTTGCTGTCGTACTACGTCGCCGTGCTCAAGGGCACCGACGTCGACCAGCCGCGTAACCTGGCCAAGTCAGTGACGGTGGAGTGATACCGAGGTTGTCTAGATAAAGGTGATCTCGAAGATTAAAAACTGTTTCTGAGATTAAAAACTGTCGCAGAGAGAGGGGGCCGCCCCTGGCTCCCTCTCTCTAGACGGCCTTCCTTTCTCCCGTTTCCTTTCACGTAACCTGCTTCGGCGCCCTCAATGCCATTGCCCATTCAGCCCGACGAATCGCTCGCGTCATACGTGCGGCGTAACTTGCACCTCAGCTGGCACATCGACGTTCCGCTGACCTTCCATCAGCTCGGCACCCGTCACGTGCTGAAGACGACTGAGGTGAAGCGGCTTGCGGAGGCGATGGGGTGGCCAGGATGCTACGGCTTCAATCGGCTAGTCCACGGCCACACCATGATGGCGTCGACTCACGTCTTCAAAGCCCGCAGGGACCACGCCTACTCAGGAAAGCAGTACATTTCCGAGGGTGAACGCTTCAGTGTGTTCGATTCCTCGTTCTGTCCAGAATGTGTCCGTGAAGATTTGAAGAACCGCGGCTTCTCTTACTGGCGGCGGTACGTCGCGCCTTATGTGACCGTATGCTTCAAGCACAACGCAGTCCTTCATAATCTCTGCCCATTCTGTGATAAGCCTTTCAACGGTGTGGGGCATAACCTGGATGTCATGTGGCGAATGTGCCGTGGCCGGCACCTCGCTGACGCGCCCACGGTGCCCAATGAGGCTCCCACTGCGTTGCGTCGCGCAAAAATCTATCACCAGCTTTGCACATCAACCCGTTACATTTCCGATTTGCATGCGGCTAGCGCTGCTTGGGAAAGAGCAGCTGCGCTCATCCCTAATCTGAAAGGCGCAGCAGCTGCAAGAATGGATTTACTGCACGGCGAACTCGGGATTTTACGCAACGCACTGGAGACTGCGCGTATCGGTGGCCAAGGCCAAACTATGGCCAATATGAATGCCCGGATCTGCAATGCGGTGGTGGGAGTGTATGAGAGCTGTGATGACTTTGAAGCGGACATCCGCTCATTGGCACAGCGAGGTCGGTTTACTGAATCGCTGTGGAGCATCTATCAGTCAGGCGGCAGCGAGTCAGCCCACTTTGTCGATGAAAATTATGAGCAAGGCGTGGGGTATTGGTCCTGTCCAAACCCCAGTCCGCATTCGGACGAACAGAGCAGCGCTGATAGTTACCACCGACGTCGCCCCAAAATCTACCCGTGCTGCAACCTCCCGCATCCTACAGGCAGGCTGTATGACCTGAGGCCGCTCAAAGTCGAACCACTCCCCGGAATTCCGATAGTGAGGACTGCAGACCTAAGCTGCCTCTGACAGCTGGGAAAGCCAGGGATAGACTTGACTACAGACCTCGAATGGAGAGTGTGATGAGCATGCAGCAGCTAACCCAAGAGCAGGCTACGGTAGGACTCAAGACCGCTGTTCGGATAATCCGCAGCTGGCAAGCTTCGTCTGGGCAAGCCTGTAAAATCTTGCGAATATCTCGTTCTACCCTCCGCCGCGCCGAGGAGGATAAGCGCACCGCCTTCAGCTTGGATGTCGATCAACTACAGCGGATCGGGCTCATCCTGGGCATCCACTCCTCCCTACGCACGGTTTTTGCCAATCAGGCGAACGTCACAAGTTTTCCAGGTCTTCCAAACGACAACGCATTTTTCGACGGTCATTCGCCCTTGGACGTCATGGCGCAAGGAGACCTGATCTCGCTATATGAGACCTACAAGCGTATCGATCAGCTCAAACACCTTGGCGAAGGGTGACTGATAGGATTTCAATTTTGGCCACTCCTGAGTCTACCGATAAGCTGGCGTACCAGTTTCTTAGTCACCGGGTAGTGATTATCCTGTTCAAGACAATTTGCTAATTGTGGAAAGCGAAAATACAACGCTTCTCTGTTGATATCAGAGTTCTCGCCTAACTTGGATTTGGTAAAGTTAAGAATTGAATCGGCCAGCTCAGCGTCTCGCTTCAACCAGTCTATGTTCGAATTATTTCCCCGCCGATCGCTGGGTATTTGATTTATTTGTGAATTAAGCCATAGCTTGTCATTGCGATAGAGCCAGATATAAACGTGCGGAACACACAAACGTAAACTTTTAACGCCACAGTCGGGATTAGATTTTCGCGCCGATAGCCATGCCATCCTATACGCACGTATATTACGTAGTTTGTTCTTGGCAATCCACTGATCTCGAATGTACGGCTCTGAACGCAACAGCTTATTAACTGTTGATATTGTAATTTTAAAAAATGTGCAAACTGCTATTTTGTCATCGCCGCTAGCTAGTTTATTTAGAATGTTTGATCGCAAAGGTTCTTTGAGTATTTTCGGTCGGCGGATAATATTTTTGCCAGTGTTGGAGAGGTGACTTTGTTGATAATCAGTCGCCCGATCAATATCGTGGATATTGTGGTTTTCTTTTTGGACCCGCTCCGAGATCGACATTCGATTATAGGCTTCAACGAAGCCATCTAGGGAGCCGAATAGCCACTGGATGAAGATCAAGTGCTTGAGGGGGTGGCAGTGCCCACGCGGGCGGCGGGTAAGCTGCCCGAGCAGCCCCGCAGCCCCATCTGTGGTTGCGGGCAGAGAGCTAAACGGCGTGTAGGCCCGTAGCGGCGCTATGTAGCGTGCGAGCGAAACCGCGGCGCCCTCCACCGATGCACTACCGGCGCTGAACTCAGCCAGGGCAGTTCTGTAGGTTTTGCAAATGATATCTGGATGAAAACTAGCTTCGTTGCCGTATTTCGCCAGTTGATGAATTGCGCGTGAAAGCGTATCGAGCCTTCGTAGTTCATCAGCCGGCCAGTCGTTATGTTGTTCCGGCGACAATATCTTGTCATCGGGTAAACACCACTGGAAACGGCCAGACCATTGGCGGTTTCTAGAACATTCTCTCAAATGTAGGTGATGCTTTGGACAAAGCACAACGCCTGGATATTGGTGCATCAAATGCCAGTAGGCAACGCCGCTTGATGTGCGATCTGAGATCATGCACTCACTGCACGCCTTTAATGGATGCTCCGCACCAAATCGACCAGTCAGTAAACCTAAGCGGTACTTGAGCGATCCTAGTGTCGAGCCTTTGAGCGTCGCGACAGCTTGCGCCACATGCTGTGGGGACTGAAATGGAATGAAGAAAGGTAGAATTGTATGCCGAAAGATAATGGACGTTGAATCACCCCAGGTAAGCCTCGCTTTTTCATTGAGTGCATCAAGATTAAAAGGGAAATCATGATTGGTACCCGCCTTAGGAGATCCGAATAACCAGGTGAGCGTCGACGTCGGCTTCATGTTCCCAAGATAGAGATGCTGGCGAGCGCAGATACTGAAGAAAATCTCATCCTCTAGCCAGTGCAGAGTAAAGTCCGAAAGTGGACCATCGCTACAAGAGCGCATCGACGTAATACCGAAGAAAATATCAATGTAATTCTAGTGGTAGCAGCTGAAAAACTAATTTGAAAAGGTAATTAGAAATCTTTTTATAGAATTTTTTATATGAGTTGGTCGACGACTCAGCTGCGCGAGTGGCTCGGAGAGGAGCAGCCTGGCCTTGTGCCCAAGGTGCCGAAAAAGTGGTTTCGAGAGCCGTCGTTTTTCCATTGTCATCAGCTAATTAGCAGCTGTAACATTATGGGTTGACCGAAGAGGAACAACTAAGAGCAATTTGTTCTAATTAACAGAACAATACCCTAGAAAATCAGGAGAGACCAGTGACAGAACTCTAACCGATGTAGAGCTCTAGAAGTCAGGTAGACAAAAGCCCAAGTGCGACCTTGGGCTCCTGTGGATAAGTCAGATTACCGAGCTGACCATTTCATTGTCTATCCCTTGCATGTGGGACGTCAAGTCCTGCACGACTTCGCTCATCCACAAGAAGCCGAGCGTTATCCACAACGCCGGAAGCAGCGGCCTGCCCGTCAGGCAAGGGTTTGCCAGGCGCCTAGCGTTTTATCCCCAGCGGGTGACTGGCAGAAGTAGCCAATTAAAATTGGAACGTTTGGATGGACCAGCAGCAGAAACACGACCTCATCATGAGCCGTCAGGGACGGTTCCAGTGGGGGGATAGCTACATCCCTTCAACTCTGGCGGTCCCGCGGGAAGCGCCCAAAGGGTCTCGCCCTGCCCGGCTCAATAGCCGAAAGCTGGGCCGAACTCTTCACGCCCTGTCCACACCCGAGAAGGTCTTTACTCAGCTCGCTCTGTACCACCCCAATCTGCTTGATATCCATGAGCAGAAAATGCTGTGGCCGTACGGTGCATCTCATCCGCTCAAGGGACACCCTCTCATGAAGGGAATGTTCCCTCCGCCGATTCGCGGAACTCTGGAAATCGCTGAAGAGATAGGTCTCAAGCACTACAAGGTCACCGTCTGCACTAACGGTGTCCGCCAAAGAATCCCGTCACCCTATCAGGGAGATTTGCTTCTATACCTTCTGGGCCGTGATGGCGTGCCCTATGCGGTGAATTGGAGCATCAAGGACCGGAAGGCGGCATTTTATGAGCGTCGTCTGTCCACCCCCAAGACTCCAGCGCAACAGAGACTAGATCAGGAGCACGCGCAGCGACGTGCTGAACTCGAGAGGGCCTATTACGCGAGCGCCGGGATCAGGACGCTGCAGCTCTCACTGGACCAAATCAGTACAACGGTGCAAGCCAACCTGGATGTTCTATTCCCTATGCATGGCTTGGAGCTCTCTCATTCAGCAAACCTGCTGGAGGATTTCAGCGCTGATGTGCAGCTCGCTGTTCGCGATGGCAACCCCGTAGCATATATCGCTTTGGAATACGGTCGTCGCTGGGGTTTCCAAAATCAGTTTATCGCTCGGATCTACCAGGACATCTGGGAGCGCCGGCTGTTAGTTAATTTCTTCAAGCCAATTCTCATCGATCATCCCCTGGACACCGATGGCGGCGATTTGCTGGTGATCTACGGCGCTTTCTTTGAGGAGCATGACTCGTGATTACCGGTGCACAGTTGTTCGCGCCTGAGGGCTATCTCAGTCTCTCGAAGGGCATCACATATTATTTCCTCTTGAATGATCCCGCTCATAATCGAGCAAGACTGGTTGAATTCAACCATCAGGGCCGAAAAATCCAATCTTCTTTAGTTACTATGACGACTTTCGAATTTGAAGAGGGTCTTGAGGCCGGCTTGATCGAAGAGGTGCGCTCTGCAGATAACTATCCGCCTTGGCTAGAACCCATCAAAGGTGTAGAGGTATCCCACCTTGAAATTGCCGAAGATCAGATAAAGAAACCTATGATCAAAAGGTTAATCGTCGATTTCTCAAAATCGCTGGCCTTATCTCTCGTATGCCGGAAATTCTGGCGAGCGATGACCCTGACGCCATAATCAATGCAGATGCCAAAGCGCAGTCACCCAAACAAAATCCAGCCCGTTTGCGTCTGTGGTTTTACACCTACATCACGTTTGGTCGAAATAAGTGGACGCTGATGCCAAGGTTTCACGACATAGGAGGTTGGGATAGAGACGCGCCTTGTTACAAACGAAAGATGGGACGTCCATCCTCGAAAGGAAAATACTCAGGTTATCGATGTGATCCGGCGATGCGCGAGAAAATCATAGCTGGCTATGTCAAGTTCAAATCTGCCTTCAAAACAAAGGAAAAGGTCTATCGCAATATTCTCACGGAAGTATTTGGTTGTATCGCTACAGAGAAAGGCAGTTCAGTCGAATTTCGACACCCCAAAGGAAGTCCTTATCCGTCAATATCGCAGGTGAGCTATTGGATAAAAAAACATATGACGAAAGGACTAGGTCAATAGGGGTAAGAGGCAAGCATAAGACGCGAGCGCGATTAGCAGATGAAGGAAGCTTTTCCGAGAGATTGCTCAATGTGAATCAGAGGATTGAATTCGATGGATACAATATTTCACAAAAGCTTACCGGCCTCACTGAGGGCAGCGCGGTTGATAGCTTTTGTGTAGTTCGTGCGGTATGCGTTTTATCAGGGGCCATCGTTGGCATTGGGTTTTCCGAAGGTAAAGAAAACTTGGCTGCATACCGGATGTGCCTTTTCTCTATGGCACAAAATAAGGTCAGATTCTGTAAATTGTTCGGGGTCGACATCCTGCCGGAAGACTGGCCATGCGAGGGGCTTTCTGGAGGAATTGTATTTGACCGCGGCCCTGGAGCTGCCTGGGACGTTGAGCCTGAGATCCATTGGCTCGGCACCTTTGAGATGACTCCGACCTTTTCCGGTCAGTCAAAGGCCTCGGTCGAGTCTTCGCATCCCCGAGACAAGAAAACACTCGATCAGCCGACATCCGCCAAGAGCGGTTTGAATTTCGTGGAGATGTGCAAGCGGGAAATATTCCAAGTCGTTGAGGACAACAAGGTTTCCGACGCAAGTAGGCGCATGGAAGAAAGAATGTATGCAGCAGGGGTCGTGCCTTCGCCGCTCGGTGTGTGGAACTACTGGAGTAGCCGAGGTCGAGATTCATCTATAGGCATGTTGTTTGACGACGCTGTAAAGAATTTTCTATTGAAACTCCCTGGGAAAATTCGACAGGACGCCGTTTACCTATACGGAAGAAAATATAGATCGGCTGATTTAGTGGCGACCGGCGTGTTTGATCGTGTGGCTAAATCGGGTGTTATCCCTACCGAAGTTTATGTGCTTACGATGTGCATGCGCTATATTTGGATCGAGGTTTCCGGAGTACTTTATCAGCTTGGGATGGTACGCACTCAACGCACCCTTGATGGTGATATTGATATATCACTTTGGGATTTGGAACACCTAGATAAGCTGCGGCGAGAAAGCATAGGGGCTCACCGTGACGCGCGACCGGCTACCGTGCAGCACACGCGTGATCGGTTAAAGCAACAAACTGGTAAAGATTGGGATGAGGAAGAACGGACAGTAGGACGATTCCCAAAGAACGAGGCGCATAGGCGCGACACCGACGACTACGAACGACTCCAAGGGAAGCGAAAATGAACGACGTCACCGAAAAGCGCTTCGGTAATAATTTGGAAGTCGAATGCATCAGAAGGATCGTAACGGTAAGGCCAGAACCCGTTTCTTTGTTGGAACACATACAGCCTGCCATTGGCGCGGAGATGCTAGCCGATGTGTGGAAGCGTGTTTATCTGCCCAATCAATTTTCGCTCAAGTTCATTGCCGAGATGGTCGGTCGCGCGCGTCTGCATTTTGACGATATTTTTAGTGACGAAATTGAGAATAGAGCCAGAGTTTATACTCCTCCCCAAGTTGAGGTCACCCCTGTCTGTCTGACCGGCCTAGCTGGGGTTGGCAAAAGTTGCCTGCTGAAGGCACTATGCAAAGTAATGCCTGAGCCTGCTGAGTTTTATTCCGATCATTTCGCGGGACAGGTAACGCTGGTTTCTTATTGGTACGCAAGTGCGAGGGAAAAGATCAGCGGCAAAAGTTTACTGTCGGAGTTCGTTTTCTCTGATGCGAAAGTTTTAAGTGGACATCAGAGAAAGTTTCTAGAGGAGGCTCGCAGGCGGGCCGCTAGAGACGGCGTTTCACTGGTTTTGCTGGACGAAACGCAATATATCAATACAGGTTTAGGGGTGGCGAAGATTACGGATATTCTTCTCACTTTGGCATCCATCGGTCCGCCTGCGATTTACGTGTGTAACTACAGCCTCGTCCATAAACTCTTCGGTCGAAACAGTGAGGACAAACAACGGTTGTTATCTCAGCCTCGGATCATGCTTCCAGATCTGCCAGGGAGTAAAGATTGGACTGATTATGTCGATGAGTGCGTGAGAGTGAGTGGCGGCGCTGTACGACCTGGTTCGGCTGATTTTGCAGCGGAGCTCTATCGCTGCACTTTCGGTATCAAGCGATTGGCGGTTCAGTTGTTGAAGCAGGCATACATCGAGTGTCGGAGCGACCGTCGACATTGGGTTGAGCTTCGGGACCTCAGCAGCGCCTACCGATCCGCAGCCTACACAAGCAACGCTAGCGAGGTAGAGGAACTGCAGACTCAAGCGCTGGGGAGTCGGCAGTCTAAGCAACGGCTTGATTTGAAATGCCCCTTCGAGCTTCCGGCCGCCTACAGGACTAACGTCGTGGAGTTCGCTAGGGCAGAAAGGGAGCAGCGTGTGATGGCTAAGGTTTTCGACTCTTCGTTGACTGAGTCTGAACGGTCAGCGAAGAAGCATCTTGAGGAGGCTGCTGGGATCGTTGTGAAAAGGCCTTCTCGGCGGCCGGCGGCGAAGGCACTCAGCAAAGACGAAGAAGCTAAGGCCTTCTTTGAGCGTCTCGATCTCGCGAGTAAGCCGGGCAGGCCCAAGTCACCGAGTTGATTTCCTTCGAGATGGGACAAGCCATTACCAGGCGAGAAAGTGAATCGCTCGAGATCGCTACGCACTGTTCCCGATGGAGGGGTCGATGGGCGTAAGAAATCTGAGCGATTCACTCTGTCTCGGCTGCGGATCAAACAGTGACCGCAGTTCTGTTCTCGATGACTGTCGTTACAGCGTTATAGAGATCGACTTCGGTTTGCTGGGTTTTGATTGAAACGACCAGGCTGTATCTGACCTTATCATCGAAGCGATTTTTCGATACTAAGGTCTTCCACCACCCTGGCGCTGGGTAAACGCCTAGGATGCCCAAGCCAGCTAGGTCTGAAGCTGGACCTCGCCAAACATCCGAGTGCAGAGAACCCTTGTGGCGCGCATTCATACCAATCAACCAACGATCGTCTGATGCGCCTGCGACGTACGGAAGATCGTCTTCCTCATCACGTGCCCGTTGGTTGATGCGCTGACGGAAATCGATAACATCCTCGTTTGGCCTGCTCACCTGGAAGCGCAGTCCGTGGGATTCGTAGCGATAACGGCCTTTGAGCCCACGCTCCGCTACTCCTGGATTTGGCTCAATGAAGTAGGAAAGGGTCACACGCATTTCAACTTCGGCGTCACCCAAGTCAATCAGCGCTTCCTTCGGCCAAGGAAGCTCGTGCAGGTGCATGTCATGGGCGGTTGGCGGCTTTGGCTTCACGCGGGCAAATGGCTTCAACTCGTCCTCGACGATCAGGGTCAAGGTGTTCGATGCACTCCACAACGCGCGCCCGATATCAGGCACACCAAACCCACAGGTTCGAACGAGGTTTTCGTACGCACCTTTAGCGTTACCCTTCAGGAAGTCATCCTTCATGCGCTGAGTCCATTCGGCCGAATGGACGATCAAGGCGCGCACAGTTTCCGGCCATAGCTCGGGGTAGGCAGCCGATATCTGGGCGGCCATCCTAGCGGCAAGTGCTGAGGCTGCACTTGTGGCCCAAGTGGTAGAGAACAGGCGTTCTTGGGGGCGGTGAGAAGTGGTGAGCAACGACAGAGAAGTGTGGCTGAACGCGCCGAGCGCGTCGCGAATCAGGTTTCCGCCTTCGAATACGACATCAGGTTTCAGTGGCCATGGAGTGTTGAGCCAGAGCCTCGACGTCGTGCTGTAGGGGCTCAGGCTGCCATGAGCGGCCAGCGCTGTTGAGTTCGGGCTCGGTGGATCAATCCTATCCTTGAGGGTATAGGCGCCTACGCAGAGCGCGTTCCAGGACTGACCAGGATCGTGAATACCGTCGGTGATATTGCTTGTCGGGTACTCCAGATAGCCAGATTGCTTGGCATTGCCAGCGGAGACAATCATCAAGCGCGGTGTTGCTCGTTTGCCGAGCGAATCGGAGGTGAGCATGTCCACCGCGGACGACCATGCGGATGGTCGCCCTCTGTCGCGGTCATCGATGCTGGTAACCGCCATGCTGTAGATCCGCTGCTTTGAGGGGCAGGAGATTTCGGGATAGGCCACGGCCCTCAATGTCAGCGCACCGTAAGGCTCGCTTGAATCGCCTCGAGCAGCGTGCAGAAGCTTCACTGATTCGACTCGATGCGAAATATTGACTGGGCTATCAGCATCCAGTGGTTCAATCAGGTCGCCGTACAGCGCCACCCCGGCGAGGCCGGTGCCATGTCCCTGGTGATCATCGACGCCCCATGCGGCATTCACGGTGTACAGATCGGCAGCATCGATGTGCGCTGATAGCAGAGGGTGGCCTGGATTCACTCCGGTATCGAGTAAGCAGATGCGTAGGTTGTCATCCGCGGCGGCGGTGGTTCGACCAGATAGGTGGGTGACCCAAGCCTGCTGCTCGAGCGGAGGCAACGCGTCGAAAAATTCAGCGGTCTCTTTCGCCCTTCGGATCTCTGCAACTTCATTGAGCAGATAAATCGAACCGACGATTGCCGCGCGAGAGGCAAACACGTTGATGACGGTGCGTTCGGGGAAGGTGAGCACGTGATTGGACGTTTGGAGGCCCAGCACGTCAGCGACGGTCCTGAATCGCTCTTCTACTGCAGCCTGGTTCTCACGCGCCGGAAGCCAGAACTCCCACCAGACAGCTTCCTGATCATTCGATGGCAGCATATGGTCGGCGTCTGTCCACAGAGCTTCGAAGGTGGCAGATCGGATTTCAGCAATGGGGTTCAGTAGGGGAGTATTGAGTGCGACGCCTTTTTTCTTCGATTTCTCAGTGAGGTATTTCGTCACTAATTTTTCGAAGGCAACGAGTTTGCCATCGGGCACAAACACCGTGGCAAAATGTGTTTCGGTCGCCTTATCGAAGCGAACATTCAAGAGCTCTATGCGTTGAGCCCCACGAGCTAGCCCCTCGAATATGAGGGGGAATGAAGGCTCGCTGACAAATTCAATTTGAAGCCCCAGACCTTTTTCCTGGCCGTGTAACCGTTGCAGCCCGACAGCATCATCCAGTTGCTCCTGCACGCGCTGTAGCTGCTGGCGTAGCAAGTTACCGTGGATCAGGCGGTCCCGAGGAGGATACTTGGGATCTCGCTTGGGCTTGATCGTGGACCGGAATTTTTCAGGTTTCCCTGTCTGTTTGAAATGGAAGTGTCGTCGCTGCCCTGCGTTTGGTTCCGTCATCGAAAAGCTCTACCGGCTCATATTCTTTGTCGTTGGTGGAAGGCCTTGCGCTCCTTAAGGTGCCTTTCCACATCCCTAGCATCTACCTGAAGGCGGTCATCAATGATCGCATCCTTGATAGCGTCGTCTGCTGCCCGAGCCAACTCTGCGTAACTGAGGCCAGCTGCGGCATCTGCAACTGCACCCCAGTTATTCATCTTCTTCGAGAAGTTCGCCAGGCGACCTTTGAGTACGGCCTGGATCTGTTCGCTGTTGGGCAGCCCATACTCGATAACATCATCGAAGCGGCGGAACAAGGCGTAGTCGAGGATTTCTGGGTGATTCGTGGCCGCGATAATCAAGCTGTTCGATTGGTCTTGCTCAATCATCTGCAGAAAGCTGTTGAGCACCCGGCGGATCTCACCGACGTCGTTTGACAGACCGCGTTGAGAACCGATGGCATCGAATTCGTCGAAGAAGTAAATGCCCCTAGTGTCGCGGATTGCATCGAACACTTGGCGCAGTTTCGCTGCGGTTTCACCCATGAATTTGGTGATCAGACTGTCCAGACGGACAACGTACAGCGGGATCTTGAGCTCGCCAGCGAGGGCAGAAGCGGTCATGGTCTTACCGGTACCAGGAGGCCCAACAAGTAGCAACTTCCGGCGAGGAGACAGGCCGTGAGCACGAATTTTTTCGAAGTTTCGTTGTTCGCTGATAATCCGAGTCAGGCGGCCGTGGGTGCCTTCGTCGAGCACCATTTCCGAAATGCGGGTGCTCGGCATTGCCACCGACAGCAGATTACTGAGCTCGCCACGAGGTTGTCCGATGGGCACAGGCTGGCTGGGCGGCAGTTGATTACGTTTGCTGACAGCCGCGTCAATGAGTGTGCGTAGATCTTGCGCGAGTTTACCGTGGCCCTGCTTGGCTTCATGGGCGGCCATTTGCATCGCTACGGCAAGGAAATGGCTATCGTCCCCCTTGATGTGGGAACGTAGAAGTGCCTTTAAGTGCTCGCCGCTAGCCATGGTTTTCCTGCCTTTTCGATATCAATAGTGTAAACGTTCTGACCCAGCGCTTTCCGTGCTTACGCCCTCGAATTGAGGCCGTTGGTCACTGGCTTTCCTGTGCTGTCGACGCTCGGCCTATGGCGATGGCCATCCAAGAAGGAAGGCGACCGCGGATCGATGACAGTGCTTCCCACTCCAATCCAGACATCCTCAAGCGCAGTTGGACAGCTGCTTCATCGGCTTTTTGTGGCCCGAACCACGCTAACGCGCGAAGTGCATTACCAGCCATAGAGCCATCCAGAGCTAGCATCCACCGAGGTGCATGACGAAGAAGAGTCATTTCTTCTCCAATTTTTAGCTGTCGCGTTTGCCCTGAGGTCAAGTATTCCTGGCGGTGCTGTTGAGGCGAGGTAAGGCCAAAGAGTTCTGCTGCCTTGCCCCCCCCCAAGACAATAGCCGCATTACCCTTTACGGCCATGGACTTCACGACCTTTTCTAAGGTGAGCGCAGATTCCCTAACCCCTTTGGCCGTGCGGACATAAATTCCCCGCGCTACACGGCTGAGCATCCCACCTTTTGTCAGCCGAGAAAATGCTTGGTCTACCGCTGCTCGACTGCCCAAGTGCAAAAATTCCTTGGGCGACATAACGGTGCCCTCAGGAAGAGCTTGGGAATGGTCCAGGATGATCGACGGTAGGGACATCAGAAGTGACCTAGCTAAATGATGTCAGATATTGAATCGTGAATCTGACATGCAGGGCAAACGCTTTATGAATCGTTCCTGGTTTCCGTTGAGCCTGAAGGGCTACTACCAGTTCAAGTGGAATGCCTACGACCTGGCCCCTGCCGGCAGCTACTTTTCCACCGTCGACATTGCCGGTGAAGGGCGCCGGGCGATTTATTACCCGACAAACTACGCCGAGGGCCTGCAACCGGTAGTCTGCGCCGGTACCCCGACCGGTCGCTGCGAAGATCCGGCAACCAGCGGTCTGAGCAACGAGTAGATCATTGCCAGTGGTTCAGTAGCTTTAGGAAGAAATGCCAAGGTTCGGCTGTCGAGCTTCAGGTCAGGATTGTTTACTGCTCTGGCGTCAGCGCTTTGCTGGCCGGCGTGACACCGCCGCGCTCCTGTTGAAGCTGATTAACCCATCGGCGCAGGGCCGATTCGACCAAGCCGAGCGAACGGACCGCCTCGGCATGGCTGTAACCTTGATCGAGCAACAGGTAGGCTGCTTCGCGCTTGAACTCAGGTGTAAAGTAAGGCGTTGCTTGGTCATCAGACACCTCTCTGTGGCGAGCATTCTTGCCTAAATGGGTGTCCGGAGTTAGTAGATCACTACAAATGTTGTACCGCTTAGCAGGGGCTTACCAATCCAATAGCTCGCCTTTGTTTTGCACCCAGGCCTCAAGGTGACGTCGAAGAGTCGTAAGCGGGAGTTCGTAACCGGGGAAGTCGGCTGGGTTGATTGCCCCGCACCGTGCGATGGCGATGTCTAGCCCGACGAACGTTTCAATTGTATCCCTGCTGAACATGTGCTGCACTTTGCCTACTCGATCGCCGAGTACGTGGCTGGTCCCAAAGCTCATCAGGCTTGAGGCCATGATCGTGAATTCCTGATCCGTACCGATGGCACCCTGTAACCACCTGCGTGGCTCATCAACCGAGCCGGAGTAGTTCTTCCATCGGTAAAGCAGTGAAGCCAAGTCTGGCTCCAACAACAGAGCATTATTGTCTGCTGCTCGACTCCGAACTAACTGCAACCAGATAGCCTTCATCGCTTCGACCGTCGGAACATCAAGCGTAGGCTTGAAGTCAGCCTTGTCTTTATGATCTGTAGGGTCACTGAGATGAACGAGCATCGCGGCCACGGACAAAGCTCTGGTCTCCCGAAAAGCTTCGATTGCCAGACTACCGCGCTTGTCCTCGGGGATGGCCTTCAAAAACCATGATGTCGCCCTCCATGCGCGAACCCATGGTGAGCTAAATGGATCACCGTCATCGCCAACAAATTTCTGTGCGATGGTAAATAATCCTGGAAGCAGCACTGCAGCATTCTCGGCCGGCAGCCGATTGACCGATTCGTCGAGCCTCGCCACGAGCGCAGGGAGCAGCCCGTCGTCCTCGATTGCTGCGATCGAGGCGGCCAGTTGCTCTTCCGTCAGTGCTGCATCGATGAACTGAGTGAAGCGGCGTTCTGAAATGTCACCGAGTGCGGTCTGCAACTCAAAATACCGCGGGAAGAATCGAGAACTGCATACTTGCTTCGCTTCGGCCCATTGCTGTTGAAAACCATGGTCGTAACGGGGGCCACCCATTGCCCACTCGGCCTGAGGGAACAGCAGCTTTATGGTTTCCTTGGCGAGCTCGCGGCGGTCCTCTGGCACTGTGTTGAGTAGATCCTTAATGGCTGCTTCCGCTGTCGGTCTTTTGCCGTCTCCCAGGTGCCGACCGCCCTGCAGCAGCAGAGATTGTTCCAGAGAAATCGTTTCGTGCAGATCCGGCTCGAAAACCCGAAGTGTTTCCAAAACTAGGAAATCTACGATATTCACTTCGAGCAAATCACCAGACGCATGCAGCGGTAAATGAACCGCCACGGAGGAGACCAACCGATGGGCATCCCGCATGTTCCGAAGCCGTGGTTGAATGGAGCCAATTAATGCATTGCCCCAGCGGGTCTGATCAAAACCGTTTTTCTCTGTGGCGTAGGAGTTCGCCAATTGCGACAAATTTTCAGTGAAAATCCGATGCACCATGTGCGTTGGCACCATGGGAAGATCGAAGCTTGCTTGGACAATTTTCTCTAGAAAGGCTCTTCCATCCCCGTCTGCTACTGGGTCCAGTGCGCTCTCCACGATGCTCGGCTGGAACAGCAAAACGAAAACGATGTTGGGCAGGTTCGCATTGGCTTTCACCTGGCGAAGCAGCACTCGAATCTGGTCTTGTTCGAGCCGATCTATGTCGTCGACAAAGACGATTAGCGGCCGTTTCAATTCGCGGAGGCGCTCCTCCAAGGCTTTGCGGACTTGATCGATTGATTCGTTGCTACGGTCCCGTCCGAGGTGACTTAACCAGCGGCCGAGTAGTGATATAGCGATAGCTATCCCAGCCAGAATACCAGCGACCGTCGCTGCCGAGGGCAGGTCGAAGCCGATGGAGGAAGCAAAGGAAATCAACGATGCATTCGTGAGTATCGTCGTGATTTTCTGCTGCGACCCTCCAGCCTGCTTGAGCGGTGCACTTGCGCCTGACAGTATCGCGCCGTATTTCCTAAGGGTTGCGGCGCGCTTTAGCGCTTCCTGCGAGTTGTCACCGCCCAGCCTGTCGGCGATCTGACCGAAAAGTGCTCGGCTGATGGCGTTTCCGTCCCCCCACTGCCAAGGGTTGAAATCCAGCCAATTGGAGTGCTTGTCTCTGGCCTCAAGCTGCTCAATTACAAGGTGCTTGAGGGACGATTTGCCAAACCCCCAGCCACCGCGGATGGCAAAAACCCGTCCTTCACGAGGACTAAGCTCCGACAGCACGTCAGCGATACGGTATGCATAACCTACTCTGCGCAGACGGTCCTCACCCTTAGTGCGGATAGGAGCTTCTGTACCTATTTCCATCGATGGAGGTGCAAGAGGGGCTGCACTCGTTGTCCCTCGTAGGTTGGCAAGCCAAATCCTCACTGCGTTCCAAAGGTCTTTCATGCAGGCACATCCTTGTTGTACTGGCAACCACTCTAGCGATCGGGGCATAGACCGGCTATATGATATCACTCAGTTCCGTCTAACCATCATCGATTACATAGGCTGTCTTCGGCAGCTAAATCACCAAGAGCGAGTACTCCATGCATAGCCTGCTGCTAGGGAATGGCGTCAACCGGGCTGCACTGCAGAAGGATTGGACGCAGCTCCTGCGCGAGCTTGCCGCCCAATTCGACGCTGAGGAGCTAATACATCACCTAGGGTCCAAGCCCCTTTCGATGTTCATCGAGGAGCTCTGCGCTCGATCGACGGGGGTCTTTCGGCATACTGAACACGCAGTTAAAGTGGCCTTCGCTAAGCTGCTTGAGCAAATAACACCTATTGAGGCGCATCAAAGAATCTGTGACCCGTTCAAGGTTATCCTCACCACTAATTACGACTTTACCATCGAGGAAGCATTTGTAGGACCGCTCTACAACCCGGTCTTTCTTTATCCTGAATCCCGTTACAGCCTATTCCGCCGCTATCAGGCAGGCACGAAGGATATTTGGCATATTCATGGTGACTCGGCTAGACCCAGTTCGATGGTGTTGGGGTATGACCAATACGCAGGCAGCTTGCAGAAAATTCGCAATTACGTAACTGAAGGCGTAAAGATCAAGACGCTTGATTACCGTCTTTCATCTCCGGTCAAAAATGGCGTGATCGAATTCGAAAACGAGCGAAGTATTTACTCATGGGTTGACCATTTCCTCAGGGATCACCTGCACATCGTTGGATTGGGCATGGATTTCACGGAGATAGATATTTGGTGGTTGCTGCTTCACAAACGTAGACGTGCCAACCAGACTGGCAAGGTCTTTTACTACCAAGCGGGGCTAACCCCCAATGAAGATACGGCTGTTACTTCACTCATGAAATCGCTCAACGTGGAGGTAATTCACGTGATCGCGGACAGCTATACTGAATGCTATCTGCGCATCGCTGATGAGATTGAAGGCCGGATCAAGGCGTATCCCGAACTGCTATCTCTACCAGAGAAATGCATGGCACAGGATAGCTACCAAACGCTCAACGTATCGAGCTCCAAGGTAAAACAGCGAAGCTTCAGATTTTCGGTTTCTCCCAACGACCCGCCACTCAGTCGGTAGGCGTGAATACGCAACCTGACAGCAGCGTACCGACCAGGGGACACGTGCATTAAAGTCGCTGGCAGAATACGGCTGATTTGTAAGCAGTTGTGCGAAAATCTGAGAAATGGAGGAGCAACATGACGGCATTCAAATGGTTGGTGAAGGACTCTCCAATTCAATCGCCTTGGTTACGCGGTACGAAGACCTTCGGGATCAATAAGCCCGTCATGCTTATTGATCAATTTGGTGGGAAACAGCCATATTTGATCAATCAGCAGTACTGGGATGAAGGCGAGCTGGCTTATCCAGCCTGCGCAAAGGTCGTGGTCGATTCGAACTTACTCGACGGCATTGCAGAATTAATGTCCGGTGGGAAGGTCAGCGATGGCATGAGAGGCTTTACTGAGTTCGTCTCACGCGAAGGATGGGATATTAGCGCCGGCTTCTTTTTAACGGAGCAGTATGCAAAGTCAACGCATGCAAATTTTTTGCTCCACGCCACTAGGAGATTACGGTTGCTGTACCATTTCTTAGCGATGGACACCGATTGTTTTCTGGCGACGGGTACTGTACGTCTGCTTCCGGCCGCAATTGAGCATTATCTTGCGAAAGAAGCCGTGAATTCCTTTGACGATATCGCCGAGAAGCACGTGCATTCATTTATCGCTAGCCATAGTCAGCGCGAGGCTCTGGAGACCGTCGAAGCCACAGAGATTGCGCTGCTGAAAATGGTCCTATTGCGCGAGTTCGAAATGAGAGGCGCCTCGCCCGCTGAACAATACATTGCTTATCAGCAGTTCATCAGCTCCACGCTGAATTTCTCCCTTGCGCGAGAAAGTCAGTTGGCGTTGCATTATTTCAGCGGTCAAGCAGGCTCTCTACTTGGTATCAAGGAGAACAGCTCACGTAAGAAGGCAGCCAGAAATATTTCCGCTACGGCGTGGGATTTATTACTGTTGAGGATGCCAGAACTACTCTTGAAGCCACCAGTGAATGGCGGTCATGTCGAGGTTGCATTTGTAGCAACGCATGAGCATAAGCTGGCCGAGCTAGCCAAGCTCATGGCAATACATACATTGTTCCCTGGCACGACTCCCATCGTTCAATACGATATGACGAACGTACCAGACGATGTCATCGACACAATCCGAAATGCGTTTGATGGGCAGATGGTAAGTCCAATCTCACGGCACGGTCCAGCGAGCATTCCGACGGGATTGCGCGATGCTCTGAGTAATTCACTTATGCTGCGCTTGTCATCGGCTGGAGACATTTGAGGCTACTGAGGTTATGCCGTTCGATCATAGAAGAAAAACTACCGAGCTAAGTGTGCAAAATGAGTAGTCCTCGCTAATGATCGACTGCAGAACGTAGACACCCTCCGGAGCAGCTATCTCCAAAAGGTACCGACCGGCTCGAGTACGGCGAGCGTAGGGAACGGCATCCGATATTCTGAGTCGAGCGTGCAAATCCTGCTCAATAAATCCTAGCATCCCACCACCATCAAAAGTGAATTTTTGAATCAGAATAGCAGTTTTGATGGCATATTTTGACCTTCAAGGGGCCCTGGAATTAACTAATATTTTTAGCCTGAAAGCCTTGTCCTACGCGGACTTGAGCTTTATTTTTGAATCATCGACCATCTAGATGCTGGTGGGGGAGCAAGAGATAGTGGCTTCGAAAATTAGTTTTGGAGCACTTAACCATGGACTCTTTCCTTAGTTTCTTTACTTCTGCGCTAACGGCTGAGCCACTTAACCTTGCGCTGTGTGCAGTTATCACGCTGTCAGTCGCCATCGTGGCCATCGCTTGGAGGCGGAGCTAGCTATGAGCATTACGACAAGGGCAGATTTTGCCCGGTTGCCAATCAAGTGGATTCAGTCTGGTCGTGTGGCTGTTTTCGATAGTCGTGTCGGAGATGAGCCTCGGAACCGGGCGCAGCAGAATTCCAGCATCGCGGCACTGCGTCTGTTCGTCAGCTTGTGCATGCTTGCTGACTACTACACCGGACAAGTGAAAACGACCTACCCTCAGCTCATAGCCCTATCGGGGTTATCTAGACCGATCGTTGCAAGGGCGCTCAGGAGGCTAGAAGAGGAGGGATTGCTGAAAAAGTCCGGGAAGCCTATCCGTGAGGGCTCCATCCTGCAGTTGGCTGGGTGGGAAGAGCAGTTCCATGGAAAGCTGCCGAAAACCCGACTGTACGATGGCAGCAGAGATCAGTTACTCGTACTTCAGAATTTTGAGTTCAGCGCGCTGAGCCTCTATGCGCTGAAGGTGTTTCTCGTCATCTGTGCGTTTAGAGACAGGAGAAACTACAACATTGCGACCATCAACTATAAAACCATTGCTCGCTTGGCGGGGGTACCCATTCACCAGATCCCAATGTCGATAAATCGCTTGTATCACCTGGAGCTCATTTCCTATAAGCAGGCCGACTATTACGAGCCTGGAAACACTGAGCAAGATCGGACCAATCGTTATCTCGTCCGTGGGCTAGGAGATAGATGGCCTGCGTTCAATCCTGATCGTTTGTCTGGTAAATCAAATAAACCGAGCAAAGCAAAAATTGCCGCAGCCCGAAATTTTGTTGCGAGATGACCGTCTTTCGACAATCCTTTACGACTTACGTACCTGCCACCTGTGTGCGGTCAGTGAGATTTTCGAGCCCCGCATCCTAGTGTCCCGTTCGGTTAGTTTGTTCATCTAAAATCCCCGAAATCACTGGGCGAAGCTATTAAATTAGATAAACAAATTAACCGCGCAGGTCACTAGATGGGGCGACCTACTTTGCCCGCTATAAGCTGATTTTCTACAGGTGCGTCATGTCCTCACCCGCTCAATGCTATTAAGAGTTGACTGTCGGCGGAGCGAAACTAATCAAGCTCTTCAGCTCCTCAATCGAATTTTCAGACGATTCCCATTCGACAAACTCATCCTTAAGTGTGTTGATTAAACTGTTCACTGATCGGACCTTGTAACACAAATCCCTGAGCACTTCAGCCATTTTAAGTTCGTTATCATTTGGGACGCGATAGCGAGTCATAATTTCCTCGTAATTATCGTATCCGTCCCAAATATCATGGCGCTCGCCGCGTTGCAGCACACCTAGACGTAGATCTTGATTGTTCTCATAATGTGGTAGCAGTTGACTATAGCTGTCTACGACGCGAATGTTGGTCATTGCAAGGTAGAACAGTAAAGAGTCGCTTCCCAGCTGAAATTTATTGTTGTATGTTTTGTATTCAAGCACTTCGTTAAACAAGCGGCCCAGTACTTTGAGTAGCCGGCTACAGTACTCTCCGAGCACCATGTCCTTCTTGAATGACGATATTTCTAGAGATGCCTTGGAATGAATAAAGCAAAGCAGGGTATCAACAGCAATGTTTACTTCCTTCTCTAATGCCAGGATGGTTGTAAGATTTTTACTGGAGTCGCCTGTCCTGCGATGTCTATAGGCATTGCTATAATTTAATATCCTGCTTTCGAGAGTTATCAGTAGCTCGTTGGCAGCTTTAGATAGGGATTCACATTTAGGTGCTCTGATCTGAATGTTGCTATATGAAATGGAGTCATGCCAGTAGCTATACATAGCCTTATATTTGGTAATAACTGCCTCATCACCAGCGTTATTGTGCAACGAGTGGAGCGCCTCAATCACCGGTGAAAAATCAACCAGAACCGGCGCATGATGATCCCGGGGCCGCACCAGCTCGAAAAACTCAGGAATTGAGAGGCTTTCTGATAGGTAACCTATCTGGCCGTTGGTTTTTCTAACCCCTACAAACAGCTGAGTTCTTTTTCCTGCTTCGTTATCCATTCGGCACCTATAGGTCAAGAAAAAATTACTCAATCCGCACACCAAGACAGATCGTTGGTCTGTTTCGGATTGAGAAAATAGGATAAGAAGGATTGGTCGATGTGGCTAGTCGGTTACAGGATGGGAACACAACTCATTTCCGCGCTAGCCTCACATTCGGTTGCATTTGCAATGGCCGGATCCAGGCTAGAGGCATCTGCCTCTGGACCGATAGGGGTCTTTCGCCAGGTAGCTATCGGTCTGAACCAGATGCTGGAGGAAAACGGGTTGCATTAGAGCGACGCGCATTATCTGGCAGTGGGCACTATCCCAAATGATGTATCTGCAAGCGCCATTCAATAATTTTAAGGAGTAGCTGCAATGCCTATCACTGTTCCGAATTTATTGTGGTATCAAAGCAAGAGTTCTGAGAAGGGAGTTTCGGCGTCATGCCCTTATGCGAACGTAAATAAGTGCCCGAGGTACTATGCAAGCATTTATATGCTTGGTAAGGCCAGAATAACTACCTCTATTGACGCTGGTCAAGTGAAGGTTTTGGATGCCTTATGGAAAGAGTCCGGGTTGTTGCCGGTTATAGGAGAGGAGGATACAAGTATAAGTGGGGGTAATGGAAAGAATAGTTCGTTTTGTAACTTTTGTCCTGAGGTGTCTTATAGGTATTTTAATTATTATGAAAGTTATCTTGGCAAGTACGTCGATGAGGTTGATAGAGACGTTGGGCACAGGATTGCTGAAAGGGATGGTATTCCAGGTGACTGGAGATATGAGTGGTGGTCGCTAGCAGAGTGCCATTTTTTAGATTGTGATGTCTACGTTCAGGTCCATGAGTTTAACTCTAAAAAAGTAGGTAGATTTGACGGGCTTGCCCACCCTAATGTTGTCGTTCTCATAGGAAGGATGGAGCAATGTCTTGAAAAAAATGATCCCGCAGGGGTTCTGCATGCTGCAGCCAGCATACTCGAAACAACAGCAAAAGATATCATCAAAAGCGACAGTATAAAAAACGAGTCGCTGGGAGGCTTTATCGATAAATACAAAAAGGGGTCGTCGCTGCCTGAAGATGTCAAAAGTGTTGTGGGTGCAATATACGTGCTTAGAAATAAGATGCCCTTGTCTGGTCATGGCAGTACCCAAGCTCCAAACATCACTATGCAAGATGCAGTTGTTATTGCTGCTGCTACAAAATTCGTTGTTGAAGTCGAGTATCGCATGACCAGAATTTAACGTGCTAAGCCTAGGTTCTGTATGAAAACCTTTGAAACCACATCGGAGCCTTTGGAAGCCTGATTTTCCGTAGAGTTCTCGCTTTTTAGGCGAAGGATTCTGCCATGTCCAAGCGATACGAACTTTCCGACGCAGAATGGGAAATAGTCGTGGATCTCTTTACCGCACATCGACGTACAGGACGCCCAAGAGTTGACGATCGCTTGATGCTCAACGGCGTGTTGTGGGTGCTGTGCTCCGGTGCAACCTGGCGGGACATGCCT
>Ga0058691_1000680_pt1 | contig 21450 bp, 20 predicted proteins | sample AgamicAtPrz_FD_55051 | JGI IMG/M metagenome (GOLD analysis project Ga0058691, IMG submission 55051) | Agave microbial communities from Guanajuato, Mexico - At.P.rz | ecosystem: Host-associated > Plants > Phyllosphere > Phylloplane/Leaf | place: Guanajuato, Mexico | collected 2012-05-28
GCGTATCGGCATCGACCCCTTCAAGGAACGCGTCTATGCAGCGAATCATTAAGAACAACCAGATCGTCGACGAAACCTGGCACCTGCTGCCCAAGGAGACCTCGTTCGACGAGCTGACCAACTGCGACGACTACATCGTCCCGCTGCAGATGTGGCGCGACCATGCCCATGCCCTGAAGGCCCGCGACGGCGGCCTGGGTGTGTGGCTGGACAGCGACGAAGAAGCGGAAGAAATCGGCGACGACGTGCAGCACTTCCAGGTCATCGCCCTGAACTTCCCGGCCTTCACCGACGGGCGCAGCTACTCCAATGCACGCCTGCTGCGTGACCGCTATGGCTACAAGGGCGAGCTGCGTGCCATTGGTGACGTGCTGCGCGACCAGCTGTTCTTCATGGCCCGCTGCGGCTTCGATGCGTTCGCCATCCGTGCCGACAAGGACCCGGAAGACGCGCTGCAAAGCCTGAAGGACTTCTCGGTGACCTACCAGGCCGCCGCCGACCAGCCGCTGCCGCTGTTCCGCCGCCGCTGACCGTCTCCGGCTGTACCAGACGGCCCGCCTTCCTGGCGGGCCGTTGCGTTTCAGTGCCAGCATTCCCCTGGCAACAGTCACAGCACAACGGCCTATTCTTGCATCCCGGTCAAAGGACCTTGGCCGCGCCCCACCTTAATCAATCCGCTACAAACCCGCACACTGCTCCCCACATGAAGAGCGATCGAACCGGGCGCACAGGCTCGGTCCGGCCCCACCTCACTCACCAGGAACAGAACATGAGCATTCCATCCTTCGGCCTCGGCACCTTCCGTCTCACCGGCCAGACCGTCATCGATTCGGTCAAGGCAGCCCTGGAACTGGGCTATCGGGTCATCGACACCGCACAGATCTACAACAACGAAGCTGAAGTCGGCCAGGCCATCGCCGAAAGCGGCGTGCCGCGCAGCGAGCTGTTCATCACCACCAAGATCTGGGTAGCCAACTACGCGGCCGACAAACTGATCCCCAGCCTGCGCGACAGCTTGCAGAAACTGCGTACCGACCATGTCGACCTGCTGCTGATCCACTGGCCAGCCCCGGGCAACGGCGTTGAGCTGCCCGAGTACATGGCCGCCCTGGCCGAAGCCAAGGCGCTGGGCCTGACCCGCCAGATCGGGGTGTCCAACTTCAACATCGAGCTGACCCGCCAGGCCATCGACGTGGTCGGCAAGGGCCAGATCGCAACCAACCAGATCGAGCTCAGCCCGTACCTGCAGAACGGCAAGCTGGCTGCATTCCTCAAGGAGCAGGGCATCACCGTCACCTCGTACATGACGCTGGCCTACGGCAAGGTCCTGAAAGACCCGGTCCTGGCCGACATCGCCGCCAGGCACAAGGCCACGGTCGCCCAGGTTGCCCTGGCCTGGGCCCTGCAGCAGGGCTACGCGGTGATCCCGTCGTCGACCAAGCGCGAGAACCTGGCCAGCAACCTGCTCGCCCAGAGCCTCAAGCTGGACGCCGAAGACATGGCCCGGATTGCCGGGCTGGAACGCAATGGCCGCGAAGTCAGCCCCGACGGCCTGGCCCCAGCCTGGGATTGACCGCCATGACCTCTCAAGCCATGAAAAGCGGCCGGGTGCTCTTCGCCCTGGCCATCGGCGCCTTCGGCATCGGCACCACCGAGTTCACCCCGATGGGCCTGCTGCCAGTGATCGCCCAGGGCGTCGAGGTGAGCATCCCCAGTGCCGGCATGCTGATCACCGCCTATGCCATTGGCGTGATGGTCGGCGCCCCGGTCATGACCTTGCTGTTCAGCCGTTTCGGCAAGCGCGCAGCGCTGATGGCGCTGATGGCCATCTTCACCCTGGGCAACCTGCTGTCGTCGCTGGCACCGGACTATTACACCCTGCTCGCCTCGCGGCTGGTCACCAGCCTCAACCACGGCGCGTTCTTCGGCCTTGGCGCGGTGGTGGCGGCCAGCGTAGTGCCCAAGGAGAAACAGGCCAGTGCCGTGGCGACCATGTTCATGGGCCTGACCATTGCCAACATCGGCGGCGTACCGGCGGCCACCTGGGTCGGCCAGCAGGTCGGCTGGCGCATGGCCTTTGCCGGCACCGCCGCACTGGGCCTGCTGGCCATGGCCGCACTGTGGTTCGCCCTGCCCAAGGGTGAGCGCGGCAGCGTGCCGCATGTGCGCAAGGAGCTGGCGGTCATCGCCCGCCCCAGCGTATTGCTGGCGATGGCCACCACGGTGCTTGGCGCCGGTGCCATGTTCACCTTGTACACCTACGTCGCCCCGGTGCTGGCCGAACTGACCGGCGCTTCGGACAGCTTCGTCACCCTCGGCCTGGTGCTGATCGGTGTCGGCTTCACCCTGGGCAACAGCCTGGGCGGGCGCCTGGCCGACTGGTCGCTGGACGGTGCAGCGCGGATCTTCCTCGCAGCGCTGGCGGCAATCATGCTGCTGATGCCGCTGGTGCTGGGCAGCCATATCGGCGCCGCCCTGGTCTTGCTGGTGTGGGGCATGTTCACCTTTGCCGTGGTGCCACCACTGCAGATGCGGGTGATGATCGCAGCCATCGAGGCACCGGGGCTGGCGTCGTCGATCAACGTCGGTGCGTTCAACCTGGGTAACGCCCTGGGTGCTGCGCTGGGTGGTGCGGTGATCAGCCTGAACCTGGGTTATGCGGCGGTGCCAATGGCCGGCGGCGTGCTCGCGGCAGCCGGGCTGCTGCTGGTTTGGCTGGGTGGGCGCCGCAAGGCCGTCGAAAACACCGCTGCCGACGCGGCCTGATCGCGGCCACCTGCAGAAGCGGGACTGTGCCTGGCCTGGCAGCCAGGCATTGTTCCAGGCAATGCAATTAAGAAGTGCCAGGCACATCCATTCTCCGGCCACGCAGCGGCGGCTAAGCTCCTCACCAGCCAATCGAACCGAGGAGTAGCCCATGTCCCGCCCACCCCTGCCGCCCTTCACCCACGCAAGCGCCATCGAAAAGGTCCGCCTGGCCGAGGATGGCTGGAACAGCCGCGACGCGGCCAAGGTCGCGCTTGCCTATACCGTCGACACCGTGTGGCGCAACCGCGTCGAGTTCCCCCGCGGCCGCGCCGAGGTCGAAGCCTTCCTGACGCGCAAATGGAACCGCGAACTGGAGTACCGCCTGATCAAGGAGTTGTGGGCCTTCACCGGTAACCGCATTGCCGTGCGTTATGCCTACGAGTACCACGACGACAGCGGCCAGTGGTACCGCGCCTATGGCAACGAAAACTGGGAATTCGCCGACGACGGGCTGATGCAGAACCGCCATTCGAGCATCAACGAACAGCCCATCAGCGAAGCCGAGCGCAAGTTCCACTGGCCATTGGGCCGGCGCCCGGATGATCACCCCGGGCTCAGCGAACTGGGGCTCTGATCAGCCTGTCGGCAGCGTGACCCTGACTTCCAGGCCACCCCCCGGGCGGTTGCCCAAGGTCACGCTGCCGCCCTGCTCCAGCACGATGGCCCGTGCTGCTGGCAGGCCCAGCCCGACGCCACCGGTATTACGGTTGCGCGAGCCTTCGATGCGGTAGAACGGCGCGAACACCTGCTCGTGCAGCTCCGGCGCGATACCCGGGCCACGGTCCTGCACGCTGATTTCGATCTGCCCGGTACCTAGCGCCAGCGACACGGTGGGGTCACGGCCATACTTCGCGGCATTGTCGATCAGGTTGACCAGCACCCGCCTGATCCCCATCGGCCGCCCCTCGTACACGCAACGACGTGGTCCGCTCAGCCCCACCTCCACGCCGGCATCCCTGAAATCGTCCACCACGGTCGACAGCAACTCGCCCAGGTCGAACACGGTGGCCTGCTCCAGCCGCGCATCGTCGCGGAAAAACGCCAGCGCCGCTTCGACCATCGCCTGCATCTCGTCAACATCCTTGAACAGCCTGGCCTGCAGTTGGGCATCATCAATGAACTCGGCGCGCAAACGCATGCGCGTCAAGGGTGCACGCAAGTCATGGGAAATGGCCGCAAGCATCTGGGTGCGGTCGTTGAGAAAGTGCTTGAGCTGCGCCTGGGTGGCGTTGAACGCAAGAACCGCCTGGCGCAGGTCGTGCGGGCCGACCACCGGAATCGGTGGCGCGTTGAAGTCCTTGCCAAAACGCCGTGCGCCTTCGGCAAAACGCTCCAGCGGCTTGGCCAGGTAGCGCGTGGCCAGCAAGGCAACGGCAAGGCTGGAGAACAGCATCAGGGTCAGGATGATCAGGTTGCGTGGCAGCTCATCCAGCCCCCAGCTGCGGGCAGTGGCGCGGAACAGCACCCAGGACTTGTCGCTCAGCTCGATCATCAGTGCATAGCCGCGCTCAGGTGCGTATTCCGGCATGTCGGACGGTTCGAAGGCTTCGATCCTGGCATCCTGGCGCTTGAGCAGCGCGCGCAGGATAGGCGTGCCCTCGCTGAACTCGGCATCGACCAGCGCGGGCACGCCGGCTTCGTCATGGCGGCGTAGCCAGCGCACCGAGTAGCTGCCGTCGCCCGCCGCGCTGGCGATGCTGGCCCGCTCTGCCAAGGACGCGACATCGAGAATGCGGGTAACCGCTGCGACCTTTTCGATCACGCCGCTTTCCAGCAGCGGTGGCTGCGCCCAGACACTCAGCAGGAGGCTGAACAGGCCTTTGAGCAGCAACAGGAAGAGCATCGCCGTCAGGGTGGTCAGCGCGATCCAGCGGGCAATGGTGATCTTCGGCCGTGGCAGGGCCTGGCGAACCCGGGCAAGCAGGCTCATCGCCTGGCGACCGTGGGCGTGAACAGGTAACCGGCGTTGCGCAAGGTGCGGATCAAGGGCTCGTGGCCGTGCTCGCTTTCAAGCTTGCGGCGCAGCCGGCTCACCTGGACGTCAACGCTGCGGTCATAGGCCTCGTAGGCATCGCCACGGGCCAGGTCCAGCAACTGCTGGCGGCTGAGCACCCGGCGCGGATGCTCGGCGAACACCAGCAACAGTTCGAATTCACCGTTGGACAAGGGGATCATGACGTTGGCCGGCGAACGCAATTCGCGCCGCACCACGTCCAGCCGCCAGCCGGCAAACTCGAGGATCGCGCAGGCATGGCCCGCGGCGCCAGCGGCTGCGCGACCAGCCGCTTCGCCGGCACGCCGCAGCACTGCCCTGACCCGCGCCAGCAATTCACGCGCGGCGAACGGCTTGGTCAGGTAGTCATCCGCGCCCAGCTCCAGGCCCACCACCCGGTCACTCAGCTCGCCCATGGCGGTGAGCATGATCACCGCCACCTTGTGCTCGGCCAGCAAGCGCTGGCACAGCACCAGGCCACTATCCCCCGGCAGCATCACGTCGAGAATCACCAGGTCTGGCACCCGCCGTTCGACGGCCTGCCAGAGCGCTTTGCCGTCCCTGGCCACGTCCACCTCGTAACCGTGCTGGCGAAGGAACTTCTGCAGCAGGTCGAGTACTTCGACATCGTCGTCGACTATCAGCAAATGGCTCACTGGAACCCACCAAAACAAGAAATCCAGCGGTACTTTAAGGCCATCTCCCGCCAGCCGTCATATATTTCAACCCGGTAACAAAGTGTCGACTCTGAGACATTCCGGACATCACCCGGCAAACAAAACTGCGCAGCATCGCCGCCAGTTCTTGCCAGGAAGCCACCTATGTCCCGTTCATTTTCCGCCTCCCGTTCAGCGCGCTCTGCCGTGCTGGCCCTGTCGCTGCTGGCCGCGGGCGGCTGCAGCCAACGCGCTCCCGCCACGGCGACGTGCGGCAACGTCGCCTATCAGCTCAGCGACCCGGCAGAACCCGCCAACCGCGCGGTATTCGCCTTCAACCGCAGCGTCGATGACTACCTGCTGGCCCCCGTCGCCCGGGGCTATGCAGCGCTGCCCGGTTTCGCCCGCCAGGGCCTGCACAATTTTGCCAGCAACTTCGCCGAGCCCAAGGTGTTCGTCAACGATGTGCTGCAGGGCAATGGCGAGCGGGCGATGACCAGCCTCACGCGCTTCATCTTCAACACCACCCTGGGTGTGGCGGGGCTGGTCGATGTGTCGGGGAAAATGGGGCTGAGCCAGCACCGTTCGGACTTTGGCCAGACCTTCGGCGTGTGGAACATCGCCAATGGCCCGATCGTCGAGCTGCCGCTGCTGGGTTCACACAACCTGCGCGATGCCACCGGCACGGTACTGGGCATGGCGCTGGACCCGTTTGGCGGCAACAGCGATACCGTCGCCACCCTGGGCAACGTCGCCACGGCGGGAGGCATCGTTGACGCACGCGCCGAAGCCCTGCCATTGACCGACCTGCTGCGCACCTGGCCGGATTACTACGTTGCGCTGCGTGACTACACCGCGCAACGGCGCAGCAACCGGGTGGCAGAAGGCAAGGCCGGCAAGCCGGGCGCATGGCAGGTCAATTGTGCCGGGGGTGGCCGTGGCAACTGATAGCCAAACCGCCGTGCTGTTGTTCAGGCGCCTGGAAGGCGCCGCCCGACAGCCGCTGCTGCTGCATGAGCTGGAAGCCCGCCTGTCTGCCGATGGCCGCAGCCTGGTGCTGAGCCGCTACCGGGAACGCTTTACCGGCGACGGCAAACCCTGCCGCCACGAGGCGCACCGCAGCGTACCGATTGCCACCTTGCTGCGCTGGATGGCCCGCCAGGAAGCGTGAAGGAAGCGCAGCGGATGGGGCAATGTCCGAAACGCGACAGTGGCTGCCCGTTCGGCGTGAGACAGGCAAGCAGGGCGCTGGCTACCCTCCTCTGGCAATGCCTTGCTCCCTTTCGACAGAAGAACTTCGCCCATAACGATTCCCTCCGCCTCCATGGCCGCCAACACGCCTGCCGACCGACCCCAGGGCTTTCTGGTCCGCATCGTCGGCGCTGCCGCGTTCGCCCATCTGCTCAACGACCTGATCCAGGCCGTGCTGCCGTCGATCTACCCGATGCTCAAGAGCGATTTCGCGCTGAGCTTCGCCCAGGTCGGCTGGATTGCCCTGGTCTACCAGGTAACCGCCTCGCTGCTGCAACCCTGGGTCGGCCTGTACACCGACAAGCACCCGCAACCCTACCTGCTGCCGGCCGGCATGCTGGTGACCCTGGTAGGCATCGCCCTGCTCGCCTGCGCCGGCAGCTACACCATGCTGCTGGTGGCCGCCGCAGTGGTCGGCGTGGGCTCGGCCACCTTCCACCCGGAAGCCTCACGGGTGGCGCGGATGGCCTCCGGCGGTCGCTTCGGCACTGCGCAATCGACCTTCCAGGTGGGCGGCAACACCGGCTCGGCGCTTGGCCCGCTGCTGACCGCCGCCATCGTCATTCCGCATGGCCAGCCCGCCATCGCCTGGTTCATGCTGGCAGCTGCGCTGGCGGTGTGGGTGCTGTGGCGGGTGACCGGCTGGACCATGAGCCACGGCCAGACCCGGCTCAACACCTTCGCCGGGCAGCAGCCGCCCGGGCTGGCACGTAGCGCCATGTGGCGCGCGGTGGCGGTGATCGCCGTGCTGATGTTCGCCAAGTTCGTCTACATCGCTTCGTTCACCAACTTCTTCACCTTCTACCTGATCGACCATTTCGGCCTGAGCGTGCAGCACAGCCAGCTGTACCTGTTCGTGTTCCTCGCAGCGGTGGCGCTGGGCACCTTCGCCGGCGGCCCGGTGGGTGACCGGATCGGGCGCAAGGCAGTGATCTGGGTCTCGTTCCTTGGCGTGGCCCCCTTCGCCCTCGCCCTGCCCCACGCCAACCTGGCCTGGACGGCGGTCCTCGCGGTGCTGATCGGCCTGGTGATGTCATCGGCCTTCGCCGCCCTGGTGGTGTATGCCCAGGAGGCCGTGCCGGGCCGGGTCGGCATGGTGTCGGGGGTGATGTTCGGCTTGATGTTCGGCATCAGCGGCATCGGTGCCGCCGGGCTCGGCGAGCTGGCCGACCGGCATGGCATCGAGTGGGTGTACCAGGCCATCGCGTTCCTGCCGCTGCTGGGGCTGGCCACTGCGCTGCTGCCGGCAACCCGCTCGCAAGCCCGCCCCGCCCGCTGCTGTTAAAGTGGCCGGGCCCGGCAGCCTGAACACGAGGTAGCAATGCTCAAACCGCAGCAGGAATTGCTGGTGGAGGTCGATGAATGGACCTGGGAAGTGGGTAGCCGCGCAACCGACTACCCGACCGACTGGTTCATCGAGCCGCACAGCCATGCCAAGCATCAGCTGATCTATGCCATCAAAGGCCTGATGATCGTCGAATCCGGCAATGAACGCTGGACCGTGCCACCCAGCCGCGGGGTGTGGATGCCCTGCGGCCAGGTGCACGCGATACGCTGCGTGGGCGAGGTGAAGATGCGCAGTGTGTTCGTGCGCACCGACACCGCCGTTCAGCTGCCCGGGCAGAGCAAGGCGATCAGCATCTCGCCGTTGCTCAGCGAACTGATCAAGGCCTCGGTGGGCTTCGCGGCGCCGTTTGCCGACGACTCGCGCGAAGGCCGGGTGATGCGCCTGATCCTCGATGAGATCTGCGTGCTGCCCACCCTGCCGCTGAAGCTGGCGCAGCCCGGCGACAGGCGCCTGCGGGCGATCTGCGCGGCATTGCAGCAACGCCCTGACGATAACGCCACCTTGGCCGACTGGGGCCTGCAACTGGGGGTGGATGAAAAGACCATCCAGCGCCTGTTCCGCAAGGAAACCGGCATGACCTTCGGCCAGTGGCGCCAGCAGGCGCGGCTGATGCAGGCGCTGGAACGGATCGCCCTGGGCGAGCGGATCATCGATGTCGCGGTGGCGCTGGGGTATGACAGCCCAAGCGCCTTCGCCAGCATGTTCAAGCGCCAGTTCGGCACCACGCCCAGCCAGTTCTTCAAATGACCGGCAAAACAAACATTGCACGATCTCACGCAGCAACCCGGTCATGGCGTGTACAGTAGGCTCACAACAAAGCCCAGAAGGAGCCCGGCACATGACCGCAACGCTGTCCCCCTTGCAGATCGACTGCGATTTCGACTCCGGCAACATTCAGGTACTGGATGCCAGCAACCCGGCCCGGGTGCACCTGGCCATTCGCCCCGACACCCACAGCGGCCACTACCAGTGGTTCCACTTCAAGGTCAGCGGGCTGACGCCAGGCCAGGTCCACCGCTTCAGCCTCGACAACGCCTCNGGCTCNTCCTACAAGAANGCCTGGAGCGGTTACAACGCCGTGGCCTCCTACGACCAGCAAAGCTGGTTCCGCGTNCCCAGCCAGTACGATGGCACGGCGCTGTCGTTCGAGGTAACCGCCGAACAGCCGCANATCTGGTTCGCNTACTTCGAGCCCTACTCACGCGCCCGCCACAACCAGCTGATCGAACGTGCCCGGCAACTGCCAGGGGTCGAGTTGCTGGCCAGCGGCCGCAGCGTCCAGGGCCGCGACATTCCCCTGCTGCGTGCCGGNGATGGCGCCGCAGGCAAGCGCAAGCTGTGGCTGATTGCCCAGCANCACCCNGGCGAACACATGGCCGAATGGTTCATGGAAGGGGTNATCGACCGCCTGCAGGCCGACGACGCGGTGATCCGCCAATTGCTGNCCAAGGCCGACCTGTACCTGATCCCCAACATGAACCCCGACGGTGCCTTCCTCGGCCACCTGCGCACCAACTTCAAGGGCAAGGACCTCAACCGCGCCTGGCAGGACGCCAGTGTCGAGTTTAGCCCCGAGGTGTTCTTCGCCCAGGCGCAGATGAAGCAATACGGGGTGGATGCGTTCATCGACGTGCATGGCGACGAAGAGATTCCCCATGTGTTCACTGCGGCCTGCGAAGGCAACCCGGGCTATACGCCGCGGCTGGCGCAGCTGGAAGCGCAGTTCCGCAGCACCCTGTGCAGTCTGACCCGTGACTTCCAGACCGTGCACGGCTACACCCGTGACGAGCCGGGGCAGGCCAACACGACACTGGCCTGCAATGCTGTGGGGATGGCCCATGACTGCCTGTCGCTGACCCTGGAAATGCCGTTCAAGGACCACGACGACGCGCCCGACCCGGTCAGCGGGTGGTCGGGGGCACGTTCGAAGGCGCTGGCCGGGGCAGTGCTGGAGACCCTGGCACAGATGGTGGACGATTTGCGTTGAGCCGTGCCTGACCTCGGTTGCTGTCGGCGCAACTGTCTCGCCTGGCACCTGAACCTTGCACCGTCCTTGTGGGAGCGGGCATGCCCGCTCCTGAAGCTGGAAGTGCGTGGGTTGCGTCAGAACTGCACATCCAGGATCACACTGTCGGCGTAGCTGCCCGCCGGCGGTGTCGGCTGGTCGGTGTAGACCTTGGCGTTGTAGTTGAACACCTGGCTACCGGTCCCGGTACCCGCACCGGGGTTCACATCGGCATCGGCACTGGCCCGCCGTGCGGCCCCTACCGAACCCCAGCGCTGCGCCCCGGCGCTCTTAAAGATGTCGTAGGCAAGGTAGTTGTTCGCCGCCGACTTCATGCGCCGCCGCCCGCCGGCCACGTTCTTGCCATCGTCCAGGCCAACGGTGTAATCACTGCCCTTGGTGCACGACACGCTGAGGTTCTGGCTGACCGTACCGAACCCCGCCACCACCGGTGCACTGGCGAAACTGATGTCAGGCGTGGTGATCTGGCAGTCATTGGTCACCGTCAGGCTCACCGTCAGGGTCTTGCTGCCGCTGCCAGTGTCCCGGCCTATGCAAAGCCCGCCAAGCCCGATCCCCTCGCAATAATCCCAGGCCCATTCGACGTTGAGGGTTTCCTGGTAGGCCCCTGCGGCAACGTTGCTGCCCACCTGCGTGCGCATGTAGAGCGGCACGTTCCTGGGGGTACCGTTGAGCAGGCCCAGCAGATCGAGGATGCCGGTGGAGCGGTATTCGAAGGCGCTGCCACGGGTGATCGGATAGCTGGTGGTGGCGTCGGCATACAGCGTGTAGGGGATGACATCCCCGGTTGGCCCCACCAGGCCGCTGGTGGTGGCAGCGATCCTGATCTTGAACGAGTCAGTGCTGCTGAGCACGCTGACCACCGAACCATTGCACTGCAGGCCCGAATTGGTACTGGAGGCCATCTGCACCGTGCTGCGTACCTGAGTCGAGTTCAGCGAGCCGAATGCCGCTGGCGCGGTCACCACGGAAGTGCACTTGGCCCAGGCCGTACCCGCCCCCAAGCACAAGGCGCAGGCCAGCAATCCGCGCCAGCAGCCCATCACTTGCATTCCAACGGGCCGATCAGGGGGATCGAGCCTTGCGCTTCAGGCAGGTCGAACGCTACCCGGCACTGCCCGCCGCCGGCCAGCTCCACCTGCAGGCTGTTGTGTGGCGCCAGGTTTTCCAGGTACACCAGGCCATCCCATCCGACCACGGCCTGGCTGCCCGTTTCGACATGGGTGACGCGGCTGCCCAGCGTGAGCACCTGCCGGTTGGCGTCCACCAGTTCGACGCTGGCCGCCAGCACGCGCCGCAGCGGGAACTCCAGCAGGTAGCCGCTGCCACGGCGCACCGCCACGCGCTGCTCCACTTCCGTGGCAAGGATATCCGGCGGCAAATCCATCGGGTCGATTTCGTACTTGCCGCGGTAGTAACCGCTGCTGTACGGCACCAGCAGATGGCCCCCGGCATCGGTGCGGCCGACCTCCTGGTTTTCATAGCGCACCGGCACATCGGCGTAACCATCGGTGCTGACCAGCACGAAGGCATCGTCGATGCGGTTGGCGGCGAACAGCCCTGCATCCATCCACACCAGCGATCCGCTGGCATCGGCCCAACGGGTCATCTCGCCCGTGCTGCCATACACACCTGCCTGCAACTGCACCGACTGCAAGCGCCAAGTGACATCGGCCTGGCGGTAGGCATCGCGCTCGCTACCGGCGGCATAGCCCAGGTTGTAACCGACACCGCCACCAACGGGCACCGCGCGGCTGTAGTTCACGCGCTGCAGGCGCTCGCCCTGCTGGCTGCGCTCCAGGGCCATGGCCAGGGTGCCGTGCAGGTCGAACGGTATCACCAACTGCGCCTGCACCGCCCACTGGCTGTCCCCCAGTTCGCGGTTGGCCGACAGGTACAGGCTGCTGCTGCCCCACAGTGGCTTGCTGTAGCTGAGGTTGAGCAGCCGGGTACGGGTGCCGTCGCCCGCCCGCACGTCGAAGTAGCCGGCGCCGAGGTTGCCGTACTGGTTCAGGTTCAGGCTGAACGTGACCTGTTCGCTGCGCTGGCTCAGTTGCAGGTCCTGGCTGTCGACACGGGTCAGGTCGGCGTAGCTGCCGTAACGCTGCAGGCGCTGGTAGCTGAAGCCGATGCGCTGGCTGTTGTACTGGTAGCCGAGGGCGACCTGATGCCCGTTGTCCCCCTCGAACTGGCTCTGCGCCAGGGCCGCGTTGAGTACACCCAGGTTGCCCAGGCGCATGTTGCCGCCCAGCCCGCCGAGCATCAGCGATTCGGCGCTCTCGGCATGGCTTTCCAGAGTGAAGCTGTCGCTGACCCCGTAGCGCAGGCTGGCCGAGGCAACCCCGGGGCCGTAGGCGAAATCGCGCACGCCATAATCCCGGCGCAGGCTACCGGCAGACATCGAATAATCCACCAGGCCTTTTTGCAGCAGGCTGCTGGTGACATAGAACGGCAAGGTGGTCGACACCTGCCGGCCAAGCGCATCGGTGGTGACCACTACGGCCTCCCCGGCACCATTGATGAACGGTACGTTGGTCAAGGTGTAGGGGCCAGGTTGCAGCTCGCTGGTGCTGGCCTTGTAGCCATTGATGAACAGGTCGAGCGAGGTCGGTACCGCCGCTTCGCCAGCGAACGCCGGCAACGGATAGGTGACCAGGTCGGGACGTATCGCGAAGTCGCGAGACAGGCGCAAGCCGCCCACCCGCACCGAACTGCTCCAGGGCAAGGCGCCGGTCACCAGGTCACCGGCTTCGTAAGTCAACAGGCGCTGCTCGTCGGTGAAGCGCCAGCTGGTGTCGTAACGCAAGAAGCCCTGCTGCGTCTCGCCGCCCGGCGCACCGTTGAACGACTGGCGCCACTGCCCGGTGCTGGAGAACGTACCCCAACTGTCGAACAGGCGCAGCTCATTCCAGGCCGCCAGGTAGCTGCCAGCATCATCGCTGTCGTTGAGGTACAGGTCGTAGTTGAACAAGGCACCGAAGCTGCTGCGCGCCTCAGTCGCCGGGTACAGGTTACGCTCGCCCACCTGCTGGTCGGGCAGCCAGGCGGGCGGTACCTGTAGCTGCAGCCGCTGGTTCTGGCTGTCGTAGTCGGTGTGCAACCCCGCGATGGCCTCCAGGGCCAGTTCACCCTGGGGGTTGCCTGGCAGCGAGACACCGGCCGCGCGCAACACCTCGCTGTCCAGATAGAGCCGCCCGGCGCGCTGCTGCACCGCCACCAATTCAGCCTTGGGCATCTGGTTCACCAGCAGCTCGAGGTACAGCGTGGCATCGGCGATGGCGGACACTTCCGTGGGTGGCGGCGGCAGCTCGTCGGCCAGCACCAGGCCGGAGCCGAGCATGGCCAGCCGCAGGCACCAGCGGGGCACCCTCGTCAGCCACCTCACACACGGATTCCTGCCATTGCCGGGTCCCCCCTGGCCCACAAGCAACATTCAGGCGCTGGCTCATTGGCCCTGGCGGATGGCGTCCGCGCTGCTCTGGCCGTTCACCCGCCCTTTCAACTCGCTGCCCGCATGCACAGCCAGCGGCGCCGGCCAGCGCATGCTGGCCCCCGGCAGTACATAGCCCAGCAGGCCCTCGGCCAGGGCCTTGCTCTGGCTACCCTGCTGCACCACCACATCGGTCAGGCGTGCGTGCACCGGGCCGGTATTGCGCAGTTCCACATAGGGCTTGCCCTGCACGGTCACCGCACGCCAGCTGAGTTGCGGCTTGCCCATGCCCTCGGCAGTGCGTTTGCCCTCCGGGTCGGCCCTGCCCCACAGGCCTTCGCCGTAGACGAACAGCGGTACCGAATAACGCATTTGCAGGCGGATTGCCGCCGTGGTGCCAGGCTCGGCCTTGTCGACCGCAATGGCCGGCGGGATTTCGTCAATGATGATGCGGTAGGCCTGCTCCTGGCCGACTGGCGAGGGCGCGGTGCGGGTCAGGCGGATCAGTTGCCTCTGCCCGGGCGCGATGCTGGCCACGGGCGGGCTGCCGATGATCTCGCGCTGCGCCTGGAACTGCTCCTGGTAGTCAGCCTGGCGCCAGGCGAACACCCGCACCTGCAGGTTGGCCGCCGTGGTGCCGCGGTTTTCCAGCCACAGCGCGCCGGCTTTCTGGTCAGCTTCCAGGACCGGATCGATCGGCCAGATCAGCACCGAGGTGGCCGCGCCGGCCGGCAGGCTCGCCAGCCACAACGCTGCTATCCACCCACGCCCCCATCCACGCGCCCACTTCGCGCCTGCCCCCATGAATCTCTCCTTGAATACTGGTTTGCTGCCGCTGTGTTCACCAGCTCACCGTCACTTGCACCACGTCGGTATAGGTCCCGGCCGGCAGCGTACCGGTCAGCTGGACCCGCCCGTACACCGGCAGCTTGATCGCCGTCGGGTCGCTGTAGCTCACGGCCACGCTCTGGCCGATCCCCAGGTTCTGGCTGTAGGCGGCATCCTGGTACAGCTGGTATGCCAGCACCTGGGTGCCGCCAGTGCGCTTGAGGTTACGTGTGCCGCCGGCACTGTTCTGCCCGCCATCCACGCTCATGTTCAAGGCCACCCCCGGGGTGCACTGGAAGGTCACCGTGGAGCCGCCCAGCGAGGTGCCGAGAACCCCGCTGGCCAGCGCCGACTGCGAGCCATAGTCAAGCGTTCCGTAGCTGCTGACACCCCCCACCACCAGGCAACCGGCGACGATCTGCGCGGTTACCGCAAAGCTGCTGGTGGTCGCCGCATCCAGCGGCGCGGCCAGCAGCACGCCAAGGCAGGTCAGCCCACCCGCCAGCCAGCTGCGCATGGCTCAGAACGACAGCTCGACAGACACCGTGTCGGTGTACACCCCTGCGGGCAGGCCCGCCTTGCCACGTGCCTGGCCGTACAGGTTGACGGTCTGGGCCACGCCGGTGCTGGTCGGCAAGGTGATGGTGCCGTCGATGGCCAGCAGTTGCGAGTGCCCGGCATCGGTGTAGAAGTCGTACGGCACGTAATGGCCGGCGCCATCGGCCAGCGCACGCGTGCCCCCGGTCGACTGGCCGTCGTTGAGGCCAGCCCGCACCCGGATCACCGGGATCGTACCGGCCGAACACAGCACGCTCATCGCCCCTCCGCCACCGCCCAATACCTGGGCGCCGGCGGTGGTGAACAGGGCATCCTGCGTGCCGAAATTCAAGCTACCGAAGTTCATCCCCGAGGTGCCCGAGCTGCCATTGACCTGGCATGCCGCGGTCAGGGTCAGCGTCGAGCTGATGGTGCCGGTCGTGGCGGCATGCGCCTGGAAGGCCAGCGCCAGGCCCAGACTGGCAAGGATGCAGCATGAAAGGTTCGATCGCATCGGCGTCTCCTAAGCGTTGTTACCAGTCCAGGGTCACTCTCAGGGTGTCACGGTACAGCCCGGCCGGCAGGGCACGCGGATGCGCCACCACCACACCGTAAATGGGAATAGGCACCTGGCGGGTGCCGCTGATGGTGAAGGCACGCGCCTGGCCGATGCCGTAGCGGCTGTTGCCACCCGGGTCGATGGCCAGTTGATAGGGAATCAGTTCGCGGCCGTTGCTCAGCCGCCGTATGCCATCGCCGCCATTCAGGCCGCCGTTGATGCGCACGTTGAACGCCCGAACCCCAGGGGTGCAGCTGATCTGCAGGCTACCCTGGCCACTCAGGTCATCGACCTGGCTGCGCAGCGGCTGGTCCCAGCCAAGGCCGCGCTCGCCGAAATCCAGCACGCCGGGGTTGCCCACCACGGTCGCTTGCGTGCCGTTGCTGCTGACCTGGCAGGCTGCGCTGATCACCAGGCGCGCCTGGATGAAGCCGGTGCTGGTGCCATGCGCCGCACCGCTGGTGACCAGCAATGGACCCAGGGCAAGTAGCAGGATCGAGGTTCGGCTGATGGCCGTCGAGTTGCTGTGCATGACGGCAGCCCTACCAGGTGAGGGTGATCTTGAGCAGGTCGGCATACCTGCCCGCCTGCGGTACCCAGGCCAGCTTGTCGATGCGTGCGTACAACGGCAGCTCGGCCGAGCCGCTGTCCGGCACCCGCGCCGAAAGCGCCACATTCACTGGCAACGGTTCGCGCCAGGCAGCATCGCGGAACAGCCGGTAAGGGATCGGCCGGGCCTTGTCATCGTCGCTGGCGAGAAAACGCAGCTCGCCGATGCCGCCATGCTGGCCTCCATCGACGCGCACCTGATACGGGGTTTGCGGATTGCATTCCAGGCGTGGCGGGCGCTGGCTCAGCAGCACACCGCTGAGCGGCGCACCTGGGCCGTCAAGGCGGGCAGCCGCGCCCAGGTCGACAAGCCCCAGCGCCTGAGCGCCGGCGTCGCGCGGCTGGCCGGCCAGCATGCAGCCGCGCTGCACCAGCACGCGTACCTCCACCAGGAAGTCCGTCGCCGTGGCGCTGGTGCTCACCATCAGGCCCAACAGCGCGGGCAGGAAGCGCTCCGTCACCTTGATCATCCTTGTCGATGTGTGCAGACCTGAGCGTAGCAGCGAGTTGACATCATTGAGATGGCGTACAGCCACTTTTTTTGTGTTAGCAACAAAGCGATAGGGCCCCGATAAAAACAGCCGGCCGGGTGCAGAACCCACCGCCGCTTCAGGCCTCCAATGCTCAAGGCCGGCACTGGTGGCGATAATCTGTTAGGGTGAAGCACTCTTATCCTGCACCAGGCACCTACGGCACGCATGGACAGACATGACAGGAGCGTTTCATCGATGACTGCACACAGCACGCTCACCCAGGCCCTTGAACGCTGTGCCCAGGAGCCGATCCAGCTGCCTGGCAGCATCCAGCCCCACGGGTTCCTGCTGGTGCTGGACGAAGCCGATCTGCGCGTGCTCCAGGCCAGTGAAAATATCGAGCAGTGGCTGGGCATACCCGCCAGGGAAATCCTCGGTTGCAGCTTTGCCGAGCTGGTCAGCGCTGACTTCGACCTGCGTCTGCACCTGGCCCGCCAGCCCGAGGACGAAGCGTTTCCGTTCCATATCGGTGACGTGCAACTGCGCCAGGGCGCACCGTACAGCCACACACTGCACCTGCTGACACACCGTCACGACCAGGTCCTGATTGCCGAGTTCGAACCTCCACGGCTGCCGGACGACCTTGCCGCGCAGGGTGATTACTACCCGCTGGTGCGCAGCTTCGTCGGCCGTCTGCACCAGGCCGCCAGCCTTGACGAACTGCTGCAGCAAACCGTGCTGCAACTCAAGCGCATTACCGGTTTTGGCAGGGTCAAGGCCTACCGTTTCGATGCCGAAGGCAACGGCCAGGTGCTGGCCGAAGCGGTCGACCCGGGCTACCCCAGTTACCTGGGCCTGTGCTTCCCGGCGTCCGATATTCCGCCGCAGGCGCGCGAACTTTACCGGATCAACCGCATCCGTGTGATCGAGGATGCCAATTATCAGCCCTCAGCGCTGCTGCCCGCAGCCAACCCGCGCACCGGCAAGCCGCTGGACCTGAGCTTTGCTGCGCTGCGCAGCGTTTCGCCGGTGCACCTGCAATACATGCGCAATATGGGCACCCTGGCCTCGATGTCGCTGTCGATCGTGGTTGACGGGCAATTGTGGGGGCTGGTGTCCTGCCACCACCAGCAGCCACGCCCGGTGGACCTGCGCACCCGCACCGCCTGCGAACTGCTGGCCAGCGTGCTGTCGTTGCAGATCGAGTCACGCGAGTCGCACGCCAACACGCGTCAGCTGCTGCAGCTGCGCCAGCACATCGTGCGCATGATTTCCTCGATGGCCGACCATGACAGTGTCAGCGACGGCCTGCGCGATCTGCCAGATGTGTTGCTGGCCTTCGCCGGTGCCCAGGGGGCTGCGGTCATCTCGGCCGAACGTTGCGACCTGATCGGCAAGACCCCGCCCGCCGCGCAAGTCACTGCGCTGGTGCACTGGCTGACGCAACGGGGCGAAGAGACCGTCTTCCACAGCGACAACCTGCAGCGCGACATCGACGAACTGCCCGAGCTCGCCGCCCATGCGGGTGGTGTGCTGGCGGTCGCCATCTCGCAGATCCATTCGCATTACCTGCTGTGGTTCCGCCCCGAGCAGGTGCGCACGGTTAACTGGGCCGGGCAACCGACCAAGCAGGTCGGGCCGCAGGGCAACCTCGACCCACGTCACAGTTTCGAACGTTGGCAGGAACAGCTGCGCGGCTACTGCGAGCCCTGGCACCCACTGGTCATCGAAGGCGTGCTGGAGCTGCGCACCGCCGTGCTCGGCATCGTCCTGCGCAAGGCCGAGGAGCTGGCGCAGCTGGCCGGCGAACTGCGCCGCTCGAACAAGGAGCTTGAAGCTTTTTCCTACAGCGTATCGCACGACCTGCGTGCGCCGTTGCGGCATATTGCCGGCTACACCGAACTGCTCGCGGAAATCGAGGAGCAGAGCCTGAGCGAGCGTGGCAAACGCTTCCTGCACCACATCCATGAAGCCGCACACTTTGCCGGCAGCCTGGTGGACAACCTCCTCAACTTCTCGCAAATGGGCCGCTCCGCCTTGCGCCTGTCGGACGTCGACCTCAATGCGTTGGTCGAAGCCGTTCGCAGTGAGCTGGCACCCGACTATGAAGGCCGTGAAATCATCTGGGACATCGCCCCGTTGCCCAAGGTGATCGGTGACCCCGCCTTCATCAACCTGGCCTTGCACAACCTGCTGGCCAACGCCATCAAGTACACGCGTGGCCGCACCCCGGCGCGCATCGGCATCAGCGCCGTGCAGCACCCGGACGAAATCGAGGTGTGCATTCGCGACAACGGTGTAGGCTTCGACATGGCCTACGCCAACAAGCTGTTCGGCGTGTTCCAGCGCCTGCACCGCATGGAAGATTTCGAAGGCACCGGCATCGGCCTGGCGAGCGTGCGGCGCATTATCGAACGTCATGACGGCCGGGTCTGGGCCCACGGCAAGGTCGACCAGGGCGCCACCTTCCACTTCACCCTCCCGCGCCACCCCGCGACCACCTGAGGCACCGCTACCATCATGCTCAAACCCATCCTGCTGGTCGAAGACAATCCACGCGACCTGGAGCTGACCCTTCTGGCGCTGGAGCGCAGCCAGTTGGCCAACGAAGTCATCGTGCTGCGTGACGGTGCCGAGGCGCTGGACTACCTGCTGCGTCGCAATGCCTACGCCGAACGTGACGACGGCAACCCCGCCGTGCTGTTGCTCGACCTGAAACTGCCGAAGGTCGACGGCCTGGAGGTGCTCAAGGAAGTGCGCGCCACCGCCGAACTGCGCAGCATCCCGACCGTCATGCTGACATCGTCGCGCGAAGAGCCCGACCTGTTGCGCGCCTATGAGCTGGGGGTGAACGCCTATGTGGTCAAACCGGTGGAGTTCAAGGAATTCGTCGCCGCCATCTCCGACCTGGGCATTTTCTGGGCAGTACTCAACGAACCCCCACCCGGCTCGCTGCGCCTGAACCGGCGCGGCAGCAACTGAGGCCGCCGCGACGATGCAGCCAACGCCGCTGAAACTGCTGATGGTCGAAGACAGCTCGATGGATGCCGAGCTGACCCTGATGCGCCTGGAGCGCAGCGGGCTGCATGTGCAGGCGCAACTGGTGTTCGACCATGTCGGCGTGGAGCACGCCCTGCGCGAGGCCCGCTACGACCTGATCCTGTGCGACTGCGTGCTGCCGGGCTCGTCCGGCACCGAAGTGCTGGCCATCGCCCAGCGCCTGGCCCCGGACGTTCCGTTCATCTTCCTTTCCGGCATCTATGGCGAAGAGCATGCGGTGGAAATGATCCGCCTGGGTGCCACCGACTACGTGCTGAAGAAGAACCTGCCACTGCTGCCCAAGGCGGTGCGCCGCGCCCTGACCGAGGTGCAGGAACGCCAGCGCCGGCGCCGCGCCGAAGAAGCCCTGGCCGACGTCGAGGCACGGGCACGCTTTGCCATCGACGCTGCCGGCATGGGCACCTGGGACATGCGCCCGCAAGAGGGCCTGTTGTTGTGGGACGACCGCTGCAAGACCCTGTTCGGCCTGCCCACCAGCACCGAAATGACCCTGGACGTGTTCTACGCCGGCATCTACCCCGACGACCTGGCGCTGGTGCGCGAGGCGGTAGAGCGTGCCATGCGCCCGGAAAGCGGCGGCCAGTACCGGGTGGAATTCCGCATCGCCCAGCCCGATGGCCGGGAGCCGCGCTGGTTGCTCAGCAGCGGCCAGAGCCAGTTCGTCGGCGACCAGTGCGTGCGCTTCTCCGGCGTACTGCAGGACATCCATACCCAGCGCCTGGCCACCCAGGCACTGCGCCAGCTCAACGAGATGCTCGGGGAACGGGTCGAGCGTCGTACCCGTGAGCGCGACCGCGCCTGGGAACTGTCACAGGACTTGCTGGCGGTGCTCAACAAGGACCTGACCCCGGTCGCACTGAACCCCGCCTGGGAGGCCAGCCTGGGCTTTTCCCGCGAGCGCCTGAGCCAGTCCTCGCTGCTGCACCTGCTGCCCGAGCCCGACCAGGAACTGCTGCTCACCGAACTGGCCGCCCTCGCCCATGGCCGCACCAGCGCCCGCTTCGTCGGGCGCGTCTTGCATGCCGGCGGCCAGCAGCGCTGGTTGTCGTGGGTGGTGGTGCCGGAAGACACCTTGCTGTACGTGGTGGCACGCGACATCACCAGTGAACGCGAGGCCGCCATGGGCCTGGCCGAAGCCAACGCGCGCCTGCGCGAACAAATCGACGAACGCGAACGCATCGAGGCAGCGCTGCAACAGATGCAGCGCCTGGAGGCGGTCGGCCAGCTGACCGCTGGCGTGGCCCACGACTTCAACAACCTGCTGACAGTGATCCTCACCGGTGCCAGCTTCCTCGAACGCGACCTGGCCAAGGGCGACCTGGACAAGGCCCGCTCGCGCCTCACGCACATCCGCGAAGCCGGCGAACGCGGCGCCAAGCTGACCTCGCAGTTGCTGGCTTTCTCGCGCCGTCAGCGCCTGGAGCCGGTGCCACTGAACCTCAACCGCACCCTGGCCGGCCTGGAGGAGCTGCTGCGCCGCACCTTGGGCGGCAATGTCTCGGTACGCCTGGACCTGGAGCCGACCCTGTGGCAGGCACTGACCGACCCGACCCAGACCGAGATGATCATCCTCAACCTGGCGATCAATGCCCGCGACGCCATGCCTGACGGTGGCCAACTGACCCTGGCGACCCGTAACACCCGTGTTGAAGCCCGCCCGCAACGCCCCGAAGACCCGGACCCGGGCGAATACGTGGTGCTCAGCATCCGCGACACCGGTTGCGGCATGAGCGAAGAGGTGCTGGCCAAGGTATTCGAGCCGTTCTTCACCACCAAGGACATCGGCAAGGGCTCGGGCCTGGGCCTGGCCCAGGTGTTCGGCTTCGCCAAGCAGTCCGGGGGTGGCGTGCACATCGACACCGTGCCGGGGCG
>Ga0058691_1000725_pt1 | contig 20462 bp, 19 predicted proteins | sample AgamicAtPrz_FD_55051 | JGI IMG/M metagenome (GOLD analysis project Ga0058691, IMG submission 55051) | Agave microbial communities from Guanajuato, Mexico - At.P.rz | ecosystem: Host-associated > Plants > Phyllosphere > Phylloplane/Leaf | place: Guanajuato, Mexico | collected 2012-05-28
AAAAAACAATCTGCTAATCCACGAGATGCGGCCCAAATTACTGCTTAGGAGAAGATCATGGGTTTGTTCGATAAACTGAAATCTCTGGTTTCTGATGATAAAAAAGACACCGGAACCATTGAGATTGTTGCCCCACTTTCTGGCGAAATCGTCAATATTGAAGATGTGCCGGATGTGGTGTTCGCTGAAAAAATCGTTGGTGATGGCATCGCTATCAAACCGACCGGCAATAAAATGGTTGCTCCGGTTGATGGTACTATCGGCAAAATCTTTGAAACCAACCATGCCTTCTCTATCGAATCCGATAGCGGCATTGAACTGTTCGTTCACTTCGGTATCGACACCGTTGAACTGAAAGGCGAAGGCTTCAAACGCATCGCGGAAGAAGGCCAGCGCGTGAAAGTTGGCGACCCGGTAATCGAATTTGATCTGCCGTTGCTGGAAGAGAAAGCTAAGTCAACTCTGACTCCGGTTGTTATCTCCAACATGGACGAAATCAAAGAGCTGATTAAACTTTCTGGTAGCGTCACCGTGGGTGAAACCCCGGTTATCCGCATCAAAAAATAAGCTCAATGCATAAAAAAATGGCGCCTGCGGGCGCCATTTTTATTGGCTAGCACGGCGGTAAAATGAGCTCGTCGTAACCTTTCTCCAGCGTATAGCCCATTACCTGCACCACTCTGTTCCCTGCTGCGCGAACGGCCACATCCAGCTTATTTCCCTGAATAACGCCGCTGACCAGCTCGGAGCAAAACAGATCGCCAGTGCCTTTCAAATCCGTTTCGACACGTGGATAGCCACTGACGGTAACCTCATCCGCCGTCACCAGCACCACATGTATCTGACCGTCATCTTCATCCACCGGCGCACTGGTTATCGCCACCCAGTGCAGAGTCGCAGACAGCAGCCCTTTTGCCGCAGCGATAGCGCTTTGCAGATCCCGGCACGGTTTGCCGCTGAGAATTTCCAGTTCAAACACGTTCGGCGTGATCCCCTGCGCCAGCGGCAACAAATGTTCGCGGTAGGCCTGAGGAATTTCCTCTTTTACATAGATGCCGCTGTCAGTATCACCAATAACCGGATCGACCAGAATCAATAGCTGTGGGTGTTTCTCCCGTAGCGCTTTAAGCCACGTTGCCAGCAGTGCAATCTGACTGGCACTTCCCATATAGCCTGTGGTTACCGCTTTCAGCGTACGCAAAACGTCGCGCTCTTCCAACGCTTGCAGGTAACCGCTAAACCATTCATCCGGGATCACACCACCGTAAAAGGTATCGTAATGCGGCGTATTGCTGAACAGCACTGTCGGCACGGCCAGCACATTGAGATTGTGCTGGCGAATATTTGGCACCGCAATGCTGTTGCCAACGCTGCCGTACACAACCTGAGACTGCACCGCAACGATATCAGCCTGCTGCGCCCGGGTTTTATCCCGAAACAGGATCATCTCCATCCTCTCTTCCTTAACGGGTTAAATCCCCGCGCCCTGCGAATAACTCTCTTCACCAAACACGCCGGTGGAGAGGTAACGATCGCCGCGATCGCAGATNATAGCGACGATCACTGCGCCTGGCGTACTTTTCGCCANNCGCAATGCGCCCGCTACCGCGCCGCCAGAACTGACGCCGCAGAAGATCCCCTCCTGAACCGCCAGCGCGCGCATGGTATTTTCCGCCTCGCGTTGGTGGATATCCAGAACCTCATCCACCAGCGCNGNGTTAAAAATGCCCGGCATATATTCGGCAGGCCAGCGGCGAATGCCAGGAATGCTNCTCCCCTCTTCCGGTTGCAGCCCNACAATAGTGACGGGTTTATCCTGTTCACGCAGAAAACGCGACACGCCGGTGATAGTACCGGTTGTTCCCATGCTGGAGACAAAATGGGTGATCCGCCCGGCAGTCTGCTGCCAGATTTCCGGACCGGTAGTGGTGTAATGGGCGTAGGGGTTATCCGGGTTGTTGAATTGATCGAGCAGCTTGCCCTCGCCGCGAGCGGCCATTTCCAGCGCCAGATCGCGCGCGCCTTCCATTCCTTGCTCTTTGGTGACCAGAATCAGCTCTGCGCCATAAGCGCGCATTGCCGCACGCCGTTCCTGACTCATGTTGTCCGGCATCAGCAATTTCATGCGATAGCCTTTCAGCGCAGCAATCATCGCCAGTGCGATCCCGGTATTGCCGCTGGTAGCTTCAATCAGCACATCCCCGGGCTTAATCTCTCCGCGCTTTTCCGCCTGCACAATCATCGACAGTGCGGCGCGATCTTTGACCGATCCTGCGGGATTATTACCTTCCAGTTTGACCCAGATTTCGCTGCCGTTATCCGGCGTCAGACGTTGCAATTTAACCAGCGGTGTATTGCCGATGGTATCTTCTAATGTATTCACNGTTCCTGCTCAATAAAAAAGCCGGGTAGCGCTACGCTTACCCGGCCTACAAAGCAGTGCTGATGCAGATATTGTAGGCCCGGTAATCAAGGAGCTACCGGGCGATAGACATGCTGCTTAACCTATCAGGCAGTTTCCGCCAGAGCAAGCTCTGTACCGGCTTCAATACGTTCATTGCCGTTATACAACCGCGCATGCTGCAAACCGACAAACAGGCGCTCGCCGCGCTGTGGCGGCTGTTCATCGCGCATCACAACGGTGAGAGGTTCAGGGTTCCAGCCGAGCGGCTGCACCACCAGTTGGGTATAGTGCCCTTTCGGGCTGGCTTCCAGCACCTGCACCGGCAGTGGAGAATCCAGGCTGGTGCGGCGGCTGATATCCACTTCCCAGGGGCGCAAAAACAGATCCACTTCGCCCTGCCAGGCGGGTGTATAACCCAGCGGCCAGCGNTGTGCGCCCACCTGGAACTGCCCGCCCGTCACCGTGCCTTTCAGGCGATTGACCTCGCCCATAAACTCCAGCACAAAGCGGGTCGCCGGTTCACGCCACACCTGATCCGGCGCATCAGCCTGTTCAATNTTCCCCTGGCTCATCACCACCACGCGGTCGGCCACTTCCGTCGCCTCTTCCTGGTCNTGNGTGACGAACACNCTGGTAAATTTTAGCTCTTCATGCAACTGACGCAGCCAGCGACGCAGCTCTTTACGCACCTGCGCATCCAGCGCGCCAAACGGTTCATCCAGCAGCAGGATCTGCGGCTCTACCGCCAACGCACGCGCCAACGCCACACGCTGTTTCTGTCCGCCGGAAAGCTGTGCCGGATAGCGTTCGGCCAGATGAGCAAGCTGCACCATCTCCAGCAATTGCGTCACTTTGGCTTTGATTGCCGCGGCGTTCGGCCGTTCGCGACGCGGCAGCACTGTCAGCCCAAAAGCGATGTTGTCGAACACCGTCATATGGCGGAACAGCGCATAGTGCTGAAACACAAAACCAACGCGGCGATCGCGGGCATGCAGCCGGCTTACGTCCGTTCCGTGAAAACGAATACGACCGCTGGTCTGGTGCTCCAGCCCGGCGATAATGCGCAGCAGCGTGGTCTTCCCGGANCCNGANGGCCCCAGCAGCGCCACCATTTGCCCGGAAGGGATATCCAGCGAGATATCATTCAGCACCNGGGTGCGACCAAAAGACTTCTTAATATTGGCAATCTCAATGCTCATGATTTCCCTCCTGTTGCTGGCGTTTTTCATGGTTGTTCAAACGCCACTGCAACGCACTCTTCAAAAACAGTGTCAAAATAGCCATCAGGGTCAGCAGGGCGGCGGCGGTAAAGGCACCCACCGTGTTGTAGTCCTGCTCCAGCAACTCAATTTGTAGCGGCAGCGACAGCGTTTCACCGCGAATCGAACCGGAGACCACCGAGACCGCGCCAAACTCGCCAATCGCGCGCGCATTGGTCAGCACCACGCCATACAGCAGCGCCCAGCGGATATTCGGCAGCGTTACGCGGCGAAACATCTGCCAGCCNCTGGCACCCAGCAGGATNGCCGCTTCATCTTCCTGGCTCCCCTGGCTCAGCATCACCGGAACNAGCTCGCGCACAACAAACGGACAGGTAACGAAAATGGTGACCAGCGCCATGCCCGGCCAGGCAAACATAATTTGCAGGTTATGCGCATCCAGCCAGCCGCCAAGCGGGCCATTCGAACCGTAAAACAGCAGATAAATCAGACCCGCAACCACTGGCGAAACCGCAAACGGAATATCCAGTAATGTCAGTAAAAGCTGGCGACCGGGAAAGTTAAAGCGTGTCACCAGCCACGCCAGCAGCGTGCCAAACACGAGGTTAACCGGTACGGTGATCAGCGCAATCAACACCGTCAGCCAGATGGCATGCAGCATGTCGGCATTCGCCAGGTTTTCCAGCACCGGTACCAGCCCTTTGCTGAAAGCCTTCACGAAGATATATATCATCGGCACGACAAGGATAAACGCAGAGAGCAAAACCCCCGCGGTAATCAGAAATATTTTCCCCCAGTTCACCTGAGGTTTGTCATAGCGTTTCAATTCGGTTATTTCCGCCATTAGTGACCTACCACACGCTGGCCAAAACGGCTTTGCAGGGTGTTGATGGAAAACAGCAGCAGCAGCGACGCCGCGAGGATCACCGAAGCAATCGCGCTCGCCGCCGGGTAATCAAACTCCTGCAAACGAACAAAAATCATCAGCGAGGTGACTTCGGTCTTCCAGGCAATGTTACCGGCAATAAAGATCACCGCGCCAAATTCGCCGAGACTGCGAGTGAACGACAGCGCCACGCCCGCCATCAACGCCGGAGAAAGTTCCGGCAGCACGACGCGACGAAAGCTCTGCCAGCGCGTTGCGCCGAGGGTTTCCGCCGCTTCTTCGTATTCCGGCCCCAGCTCCTCCAGCACCGGCTGGATGGTGCGCACCACAAACGGGATGCTGGTAAAGGCCATGGCGACTGCGATGCCAAGCCAGGTGTAAGTCACTTTGATATCGAACTTCGCCAGCCACTCGCCATAAAACCCGTTCACGGAGAACAGCGACGCCAGCGTTAAACCGGCCACCGCAGTCGGCAGTGCAAACGGCAGGTCAATCAGCGCGTCCAGCAGCGTACGCCCCGGAAAACGGTAACGGGTGAGGATCCAGGCCATCAGCAGACCAAAAACGCCGTTAAAAGCGGATGCCACAAACGCCGACAGCAAAGTGACTTTATAAGCCGCCACCACCTGCGGGTCGGTGACCACTTGCCAGTATTGCGACCAGCTCATTTGCGCCAGTTGCATTACCAGAGCACTCAGCGGCAACAGCAATACCAGACAAACAAAAAACAGGCTGCTGCCGAGGCTTAAACCAAACCCCGGCAACACACGTTTTGCGGTTCCTGCAAACATCACTTACGCCCCGCCGCCAGTAACTTGTCCAGCTCGCCGCCGCTGGCGAAGTGGGTTTTCATCACATCAGGCCAGGAGCCAAATTTGTCTTCCACGCGGAACAGCGCGGTCTGCGGGAATTTATCCGCCAGCTTCGCCATCACTTCCGGATTATTCACGCGGTAGTAGTAATCGGTGATGATGGTTTGCGCCTGCGGGCTGTAGAGCCAGTTGAGGTACGCTTTCGCGGCCTTTTCCGTCCCGTTGGCTTTAACATTTTTATCGACCCAGGCCACCGGGAATTCNGCCAGGATGTTGACCTTCGGCACCACCACTTCAAAACCCTGCGCTTCGTACTGTTTGCGGATGTTGTTGACTTCNGATTCAAAGGAAATCAGCACATCGCCNAGACCGCGNTCAACGAACGTGGTGGTTGCGCCNCGACCGCCGGTATCGAACACTTCGACGTTTTTCAAAAACTGCGTCATAAACTGTTCAGTTTTCGCTTTATCGCCGCCGTCCGCCTGATCCGCTGCGCCCCACGCCGCCAGATAAGTGTAACGGGCATTACCAGAGGTTTTCGGGTTCGGGAAAATCAGTTTTACGTCGGAACGCACCAGGTCGCTCCACTCGTGGATATTCTTCGGATTGCCTTTACGAACGAGAAACGCCATCGTCGAATAGAACGGTGAACTGTTGTTCGGTAAACGGCTTTGCCAGTCCGCCGGGATCAAGTTGCCTTTGTCGTGCAGGATCTGCACATCCGTTACCTGGTTATAGGTAACGACATCCGCTTTCAGCCCCTGCAAAATCGCCAGCGCCTGTTTTGACGAACCAGCATGAGATTGTTTGATCGTCAGCTTATCGCCAGCGTTATCTTTCGCCCATTGCTGTTCAAACGGTGTATTCAGCGCCGCAAAGAGCTCGCGTGACACATCATAAGAGCTGTTTAGCAGTTCCGTCGCCTGTGCCTGCGCCGCCCACAGCGTCATTGCTGCCAGCGTCAGATATCCTTTTTTCAGTAAGTTAACGGCCATTGCGCACCCTTATAAGCTGATGACTCCACAACCCTCAGTTTATTTATAACGGGTGTGAAACCAGTAACGGTTTTATATACCATTTGGTGATTTGGAATCATAAAAGAGTATAAGCAGAAAGGAGTATGGCCGGGTCTCCCCGGCCAGGAAGGAAGCCGGATATTACAGCGACAGCAGCTTATCGAGCGACGGCGCAAAATAGTAACCGCCTGTTACCGGACGGGTGAAACGCAGCATTGCATCGCGTTTGCCATCAGTATCGCCAAACATGCTCAGCAGTTGCTGTTCAATGTTGTAAAGACGCGCACAGTAAGTACAGAAGTAAAGGCCGTGCGTGCCGCTGGCGGTGCCGTACGGCAGGCTCTGGCGCACAATTTTCAGCCCTTTGCCGTCCTCTTTCAGATCGACACGGGTCAGGTGCGAGGTAACCGGACGCGCATCGCCGTCGATCTCTTCATTCGCCTCTTTGGTGCGGCCAATCATCATCTCCTGATCGGCAACGCTCATACGGTTGAGCTGCTTCAGATTGTGCTCCCAGCGCTGCACCATCACATACGTGCCGCCAGCGTCGACGCCATCCTGAATAATCGCCACTTCGCGGCGCTTCTCATCGCCTGCCGGGTTTTCCGTACCGTCGACAAAGCCGCTCAGATCGCGATCTTCCACCCAACGGAAGCCGTGTGTCTCTTCTTTCACCTCGATAGCATCGCCAAACGCTTCCAGCGCGGCCTGGGCGACAGAAAAATTCACATCATGGCGCAGGGAGAGAATATGGATCAGCACATCATGCTGCGTGGCGGGAGCCAGACCTTTGCCGTAAGAGGGGAAATCTTTCAGCTCCTCTGCGCCTTGCGGGCCGTTCAGCGCGCGCCATGCGTTGTTACCGAAGGCTACCGTCGCCCCCAACGCCGCATCGGGAAATTTTTGCTGAAAAGTTGCCAGCTTATCGACAAAAACTTTACTGCCCGCGCGCAGGGCATCTGTGTCCCCTTTGACGCTGGCTTCAATCCAAATCGCTGCACGGCAGTGTTCCGGCAAAATGCCGCTTTGCACCTGAGACATCACTCCTCCTGGAAAAAACAAGCCACACATGCGTGGCGATAAGCGCGCTATTGTACCGTCTTTTCGCCACGTCGCGGCGCGTTGCGATCAAATTATCGGCGCCATACCAGCTTGCTTAATTTCCAGTTTTTCAGGGTGTCATCAGAAGGCATTAACCCTTCAGGACCGCTCCATTCGCCAGTAAAGACATAGCTAATGTGCTGGCTGCCCGGCGCTTTACATTCAACGCCAGTACTGTCATCGCCCGCCCCTTTCACACAGTTGCCAAACGCCTTATCAAACACGGCGCTAAACGGTGTGCCGATTTTCACGCCTTTGTCGGTGGCGATATCGCTATCCAGCACATCAATGCGGCTCACCGCGCCATTTTCGCCGTTAACAACCAGCGCCAGTTGGGTATCTTTCAGCGCTTCGAAATAACGGACAATGCTGCCATTTTCCGTTTTCATGCCGCTACGCAGATGGTAGTCGCCGCTTAACGCATCATTAATGGCCTGCTCATCAAGCGGCGTGCTGGCAGTAATTTTGCCGACGCCGTTTTCGCTCACTTCGATCGAGGAACCAAACCAGTTCCACGGATACGCAGCCGACCAATTCACAGACGCGAGTGTTGAGCAGCCGGTCAATGCCAGCGGCAGCACACAAATAAAAGTACGCAGGGATTTCATGCACCGTTCCTTTTTTTCATTTAACGCCAGTTGGAGTCGCTGGCGGGCAAAAAGTGCCGTTCATTCATCTGAGGAATAAAAACAGGCGCGCAGACGGCGGGACGTCGCCAGCCACCAGAGAATAAAGAGGTCGATAACCAGCAGTGAAAACCCAATACCAGAGAGCGCTTCGCCGCTGAACCAGCGCGAAGGCAGCCACAGCACCAGTGCCAACTGTACCAGCAGCATTAATGGGTAGTTCGCACGCCAGAGACGCGGGTGATGCTCACGGCGCGCGCTGAGAAAAAAAGCCAGCGCCGCAGGCAAGCCGGGCAATAAGCCCAGCCAGAACTGATTATGGTCGGGATAAAACAGCATCAGCAGCGCATCGCCCTGCCCGCGCGATGCACCTGCCATCACAAATAAAATCCAGGTACGCGCCTGTAACACCAGCGCGCACCAGAACAGAAAGGGAAGCCGTAGGCGTCCATGCCTGTCGTAGTCGGAAGGTGAAATATCAATACTCTTCATCTTCTATCAAACGTTTTCCTAAGTTAACCGAGTCGCTATGCTCGTAGCCCAGCCGCTCGTACATGCCGATCACCATATCGTTATCTTCACGTACCATCAGATTGATTTTCGGGCAGCCACGGGCAATCAGTTTTTTCTCCAGCCGATTAAGCAAAGCATTAGCAATGCCGCGGCCGCGAAATTCCGGGTGTACGCCGAGATAGTATGCCGAGCCACGATGGCCGTCATAACCGCCCATTACCGTGCCCACCACTTCACCACTCACTTCCGCCACCAGAAACAGACTGANATCGTGATTCANTTTTCGTTCGATATCCATTTCCGGATCATTCCATGGTCGCAGCAGATCACAGCGCTCCCACAAGGTGATCACTTCTTCGAAGTCGTCCTGGCGAAAAACGCGTATCTCCATGGTATTCCCCGTCTTTTCAACTGTGTAAATGGTNATTATGGCCCGAAGCAGCGCCTTAGCCAATATCCAGACTCTTTACCGTNGAAATTTGGCATAATGGCACTCTGTCACGTATTGAAATGAAAAGTAAAACAATCGCTCTTGTGGATTGTCGTCNCGNCCAGGACGATACGATATAACACCAGGGACCACGGATAAAAACATTCAGACGTATGAGCACCTTTAAACCATTAAAAACACTCACCTCGCGTCGCCAGATGCTGAAAGCGGGTCTGGCCGCCCTGACATTGTCGGGTATGTCTCGTGCTATCGCTAANGACGAGACGCCACTGAAAACCACCACCGGCCACAGCAAGCCAAAGGCGAAAAAGGCCGGAGCACGGCGCATCGTCATGCTCGATCCCGGTCACGGCGGCATTGATACCGGCGCGATTGGCCATAACGGCTCGAAAGAGAAACATGTGGTGCTGGCGATCGCCAAAAATGTCCGCGCTCAGCTACGGGCGCAGGGTATTGACGCGCGTCTGACACGCACCGGCGATACNTTTATCCCGCTCTACGATCGGGTCGAGATCGCCCACCAGCACGGCGCAGACCTGTTTATGTCGATTCATGCCGATGGCTTTACCAACCCGAGTGCCGCCGGTGCGTCGGTGTTTGCGCTCTCCAACCGTGGTGCCAGTAGCGCGATGGCGAAATACCTGTCGGATAAAGAGAACGCCGCGGATGAAGTCGCCGGGAAAAAAACCACCGATAAAGACCATCTGCTGCAGCAGGTGCTGTTCGATCTGGTGCAAACGGACACCATCAAAAACAGCCTGACGCTCGGCTCGCATATTCTCAAGCAGATCAAACCGGTCCACCGTCTGCACAGCCGCAACACCGAGCAGGCCGCGTTTGTGGTNCTAAAATCCCCGTCGATCCCNTCGGTACTGGTGGAAACCTCCTTTATCACTAATCCGGCGGAGGAGAAGCTGCTCGGCACCACGGCGTTTCGCCAGAAGATTGCCACCGCCATTGCCGACGGTATTCTGAGCTACTTTAGCTGGTTCGATAACCACAAAGCCCATGTGAAGAGACGCGGATGATGACCCCAGAGATAGCGCCAGTAAAAAACGCCCTGCTTGCCCTGCAGGATAAGATCTGCCGCCAGCTTAGCGACATCGACGGCGCGACGTTTGTTGAAGACGCCTGGCAGCGCGCGGAAGGCGGCGGCGGACGCAGCCGCGTGCTGCGTGACGGCGGCGTATTTGAACAGGCCGGGGTCAATTTTTCCCACGTCCACGGCGATGCGATGCCCGCATCCGCCACAGCGCACCGTCCTGAGCTGGCGGGTCGCAGCTTCGAAGCGATGGGCGTTTCGCTGGTTGTGCACCCGCGTAATCCCTATGTTCCCACCAGCCATGCTAATGTGCGTTTCTTTATTGCGCAAAAACCCGGCGCCGATCCGGTGTGGTGGTTTGGCGGCGGTTTCGATTTAACGCCCTACTACGGTTTTGAAGAAGATGCGATCCACTGGCACCGCACCGCCCGCGATATCTGTCTGCCGTTTGGTGAGGAGATCTATCCGCGCTACAAAAANTGGTGCGATGACTATTTCTACCTCAAGCACCGCAATGAGCAGCGCGGCATCGGNGGGCTCTTTTTTGACGATTTGAACACGCCNGATTTTGACCACTGTTTTGCGTTTATGCAGGCCGTCGGCAACGGTTATCTCGACGCGTATTTGCCCATCGTCGCGCGCCGTAAAGCGCTGCCTTACGGCGAGCGCGAGCGCGATTTCCAGCTCTATCGCCGTGGCCGCTACGTAGAGTTCAATCTGGTGTGGGATCGCGGAACGCTGTTCGGTTTGCAAACCGGCGGGCGTACCGAGTCGATTTTAATGTCGATGCCGCCGCTAGTGCGCTGGGAGTATAACTATCAACCCGCCGAAGGCAGCCCGGAAGCGGCCCTCAGCGAGTTTATTCAGGTTAAAGATTGGGTGTAATGGCAGGTTTTACAGGCCGGATAAGCGCTTACGCGCCATCCGGCCAATAATGCCTGAACAGGCCTGCAACACATTTACAGCGGCTGGGTCTGCGCTTCCACCACCGCCAGCGCCACCATGTTGACGATACGCCGTACTGAGGCGATTGGCGTCAGCACATGCACCGGTTTGGCAACGCCCATCAGCACCGGCCCGACGGTCACCCCTTCTGAACTGGAGACGCGCAGCAGGTTGTAGCTGATTCGCGCAGCTTCAACGTTCGGCATAATCAGGATATTCGCCGCCCCTTTCAGCGGGCTGTCCGGCATCCGCTCATGGCGGATACTCTCATCGAGCGCCGCATCACCATGCATTTCGCCATCGATCATCAGATCCGGCGCGCGTTGACGCACCAGTGTCAACGTATCGCGCATTTTCACCGCAGCGGGCGCACTGGATGAGCCAAACTGCGAGTGCGACAGCAGCGCCACACGCGGTTCGATACCAAAGCGCCGCACGGTTTCCGCTGCCAGCAAGGTGATCTCCGCCAGTTGTTCGGCGCTGGGATCTTCATTGACATAGGTATCAGCAATAAACGTGTTACCGCTGGGCAGCAGCAGCGCATTCATCGCCCCGGCCGCATGCACATTATCGCGATAGCCGAATATCTCCTGCACTACACTGAAGTGCTCATGGTAATCGCCGATGGTGCCGCAAATCATTGCGTCGGCTTCGCCACGATGTACCATGATCGCGCCGATCACCGTGGTGTTGGCGATCACAGCGCGCTGCGCCTGCTCTTGCGTAATCCCCCGACGCTTCATGATGCTGAAGTATTCCGTCCAGTACTCTTTAAAGCGCGGATCCGACTCGTTGTTGACGATCTCAAAATCGACGCCCGGACGAATTTGCAGGCCGAACTTCTGAATGCGCATCTCAATCACGCCCGGTCGCCCGACGAGGATCGGTTTCGCCAGCCCCAGCGTAACCAGCTCCTGCGTTGCATGCAGCACGCGCGGCTCTTCGCCTTCGGTCAGCACCACGCGTTTCGGCGCATTGCGGGCCTGGGAGAAAACCGGCTTCATAAACAGGTTGGTTTTGTAGACGAACTCGGTGAGCTTATCGACGTAGGCATCGAAATCAGCAATCGGCCGTGTCGCCACGCCGGAAGCCATCGCCGCTTTCGCTACTGCAGGCGCGATTTTAACAATCAGCCGTGGGTCGAAAGGTTTCGGGATCAGATAATCCGGGCCAAAGCTCAAATCCTGATCGCCATATGCCGAAGCCACCACCTCGCTCTGCTCCGCGTGCGCCAGCTCAGCGATAGCATTGACCGCCGCCAGCTTCATCTCTTCGTTGATCGCCGTAGCGCCCACATCCAGCGCGCCACGGAAGATAAACGGGAAACAGAGCACGTTGTTTACCTGATTCGGGTAATCGGAGCGGCCGGTACAGATAATCGCATCCGGGCGCACCGCTTTCGCCAGATCCGGCAGGATCTCCGGCTCTGGATTCGCCAGCGCAAGGATCAGCGGCTGCCGCGCCATGCCTTTTACCATCTCCGGCGTCAGTACTTTTGGCCCTGAGCAGCCGAGGAAAATATCTGCGCCTGCGACCACATCCGCCAGCGTTCGTCTACCGTCATCGTCAACGGCGTAGGCCGCTTTGGTCTCGGCCATATTCGGCTCACGGCCTTTATAAATAACGCCTTTTGAATCGCAGACCACAATATTGTGTTTCTGCATTCCCAGCGCCACCAGCAGGTTCATACAGGCGATAGCCGCCGCACCCGCCCCCGACACCACCATGCGCACGTCAGAGAGGTTCTTCGACACGACGCGCAGGCCGTTAAGAATGGCGGCAGTGCTGATAATCGCCGTGCCGTGCTGATCGTCATGAAAAACAGGAATGTTCATGCGCTCGCGCAGTTTGGCTTCAATATAGAAGCACTCCGGCGCTTTGATATCTTCAAGGTTGATACCGCCGAACGTCGGTTCCAGCGCGGCAACCACGTCGATCAGTTTGTCCGGATTTTGCTCATCCACTTCAATATCGAATACGTCGATACCGGCGAATTTCTTGAACAATACACCTTTGCCTTCCATTACCGGCTTACCGGCCAATGCGCCGATATTGCCAAGCCCCAGCACCGCAGTGCCGTTAGAGACCACCGCCACGAGGTTGCCGCGCGCGGTGTATTTGTAGGCCGCCAGCGGATCTTTTTCGATTTCAAGGCAGGGCGCAGCAACGCCCGGAGAGTATGCCAGAGCCAGATCGCGCTGCGTGGCCAGCGGTTTTGTCGGGGAGACCTGAATCTTTCCCGGTCGCGGGAATTCATGGAAGTCGAGGGCACTTTGTTTTAGTTGGTCGTCCATTTGAGGTTCCTTTCGCGTTTTGCTTTCAGAGTGATACCGCGTGATGTCTATCCCAATACGGCGCTTAGTATGGCCGCTGTTGCGATGGCAAACTTTGAACATAGCCAAACTCTCACCATACATAAGCAAAATTGTTATCAATTTATCGCATCTTTGTTACATCCCAGAAAAAGCAGGCCGGGACGCTTCTGCTATGCTTTTTTGTTATGCATCTCTCATTCTTATCAAAGTGCGAACGGAAGCACTCCAATAACACATTGCTTTTAAAGGAGTTATTTTTCATGAATTACTTAGACGGCCTGAAACAATTCACCACCGTTGTGGCAGACAGCGGCGATATCGAATCGATCCGCCACTATCAGCCGGAAGATGCCACGACTAACCCTTCTTTACTGCTGAAAGCAGCCGCGCTGGAGCATTTCTCCCATCTGATTGATGACGCGATTGCCTATGGCAAAAAGCGCGGCAAAACGCAGGAGCAACAAGTAGCGGAAGCCAGCGACAAACTGGCGGTCAATTTTGGTGCGGAAATTCTGAAAAGCATTCCAGGGCGCGTTTCAACCGAGGTGGATGCGCGCCTCTCTTACGATAAAGCGAAAAGCATTGCCAAAGCGCACCGCCTGGTTGAACTGTATGAGGAACAGGGTATTCCGAAATCCCGCATTCTGATCAAACTGGCCTCCACCTGGGAAGGTATTCGCGCGGCAGAGGAGCTGGAAAAAGAGGGTATCAACTGTAACCTGACGCTGTTGTTCTCCTTCGCCCAGGCGCGCGCCTGCGCCGAAGCCGGGGTGTTTCTCATCTCGCCATTCGTTGGCCGTATTTACGACTGGTACAACGACCGTAAACCACTCGATCCCTACGTGGTGGATGAAGATCCTGGCGTGAAATCGGTGCGCAATATTTACGATTACTTCAAACAACATCGCTACGAAACCATCGTCATGGGCGCCAGCTTCCGCCGCACGGAACAGATCCTGGCGCTGGCCGGTTGCGATCGCCTGACTATCTCTCCGGCGTTGCTGAAAGAGTTGCAGGGACAAGAAGGGGTCGTGGAACGCAAGCTGGTTCCTTCCCGCCAAACCTTCCACCGCCCGGAACCGCTTACGGAAGCGGAGTTCCGCTGGGAGCATAACCAGGATCCGATGGCCGTCGACAAACTGGCCGACGGTATCCGCCAGTTCGCCGTCGATCAGCGCAAACTGGAAGATCTGCTGGCCGCCAAACTTTAACTTTTGCCAAGGAGTGAACGATGTCCCGTAGAGAGCTTGCTAACGCCATTCGCGCCCTGAGTATGGACGCGGTGCAAAAAGCCAATTCCGGCCACCCTGGCGCGCCGATGGGGATGGCGGATATCGCCGAAGTGCTGTGGAATGATTTTCTTAAACATAACCCGGCCGATCCCACCTGGTATGACCGTGACCGTTTTATCCTGTCCAACGGTCACGCTTCAATGCTGCTGTACAGCCTGCTGCACTTAAGCGGGTATGATTTGCCGCTCGAAGAGCTGAAAAATTTCCGCCAGTTACACTCGAAAACGCCAGGTCACCCGGAAATTGGTTACACGCCGGGCGTGGAAACCACCACCGGTCCTCTGGGCCAGGGGTTGGCGAACGCGGTCGGGCTGGCGATTGCCGAACGTACGCTGGCCGCGCAGTTTAACCGCCCCGGTCACGATATCGTCGATCATTACACCTATGTCTTTATGGGCGACGGCTGCCTGATGGAAGGCATCTCCCATGAAGTCTGTTCGCTGGCGGGAACACTGGGGCTGGGCAAGCTGATTGGTTTCTACGACCACAACGGTATCTCGATTGATGGCGAAACCGAAGGCTGGTTTACCGACGACACCGCCAAACGCTTCGAGGCGTATCACTGGCATGTGATTGGCGATATTGACGGTCACTCTCCGGAAGCGGTGAAAAAGGCCATCGAGGAAGCGCAAAGCGTGAAGGATAAGCCGTCGCTGATTATCTGCCGCACGGTGATTGGTTTTGGCTCGCCGAATAAAGCCGGTAAAGAGGAGTCGCACGGCGCAGCGCTGGGTGAAGAAGAAGTAGCACTGACCCGGCAAAAACTGGGCTGGAAATACCCGGCGTTCGAAATTCCCAAAGAGATCTATCAGGCGTGGGATGCCCGTGAACGCGGGGCGAAGCAGCAGCAATCATGGAATGAGAAACTGGCGGCCTGGGAGAAAGCGTACCCGGAGCTGGCTGCCGAGTTTAAACGCCGCATGAGCGGTGGTCTGCCGGAATCGTGGGAGAAAACCACCCGCGAGTGGATCAATAACCTGCAGGCGAATCCGGCGAAAATCGCCACCCGTAAAGCGTCGCAGAACACGCTGAATACCTATGGTCCGGTACTGCCGGAGTTGCTTGGCGGCTCCGCCGATCTGGCGCCCAGCAACCTCACCATCTGGTCGGGATCGAAATCGCTGAAAGAAGATCTTGCCGGTAACTACATTCACTATGGCGTGCGTGAATTCGGCATGACCGCCATCGCTAATGGCATTGCTCACCACGGCGGCTTTGTGCCTTACACCGCCACCTTCCTGATGTTTGTCGAATATGCGCGTAACGCAGCGCGCATGGCTGCGCTGATGAAGGCGCGGCAGATTATGGTCTACACCCATGACTCTATCGGTCTGGGAGAAGATGGTCCGACGCACCAGGCCGTTGAACAGCTTGCCAGCCTGCGTTTAACGCCGAACTTCAGCACCTGGCGACCGTGCGATCAGGTAGAAGCTGCGGTTGGCTGGAAGCTGGCCATTGAGCGTCATAACGGCCCGACGGCGCTGATTCTGTCGCGGCAAAATCTGACGCAAATGGAGAGAACGCCGGAGCAGGTGCAAGCCATCAGCCGCGGCGGCTACATTCTGAAAGAGAGCGCCGGGAAACCGGAGCTGATCCTGATTGCCACCGGTTCGGAGATGGAAATCACCGTCAAAGCTGCTGAGCAACTGAGCGCCGAAGGCGTGAATGTGCGCGTGGTTTCCCTGCCTTCAACGGATATCTTTGATGCCCAGGATGAAGCGTGGCGCGAAGCGGTTCTGCCGTCGGATGTCAGCGCACGCGTCGCGGTAGAAGCGGGGATCGCCGACTACTGGTACAAATATGTCGGCCTGAAAGGAGCGATTGTCGGGATGACCGGCTACGGTGAATCCGCGCCAGCGGAAAAACTGTTCCCGTACTTTGGCTTTACCGTCGAAAACGTGGTGGCGAAAGCCAAAGCGGTACTGAAAAAATAAACCTGCGGCGCGCCAGCTTGTCACGGCTGGCGCACCCCTTTCTTTCACACCCGTCGGGCGCGCTCTAGCGCGTCACCCACAGCGTGGGCCACGCATCAGGGCCATGCCAGCCATCGCAGGCCGGTTCCTGAGCGTAACGTACCAGGCGAAAACGCTGGCCATCAAAACGCCAGCGGCTCGACACGCCACAATCCTGCAAACCACGGCCTTTCGACAATGTGTTCAGCTCGCCGCTTTTCTCGTCAAACACCGCGTTCATCAGCTCCATCTCATCGTTACCATTATCCGGCGTAAACGGCAGATGCAGGCGAACGGGTTGTGAGGCGAACGGTTTCTGCCGCGACACCAGCCACGCCAGATCGACAATGTTATACGCACCGGCTTCACAGTCGATCATCAGCAACGCTTTGTCATCGGTGAGCGCCGAGACGCGAACCTGGCGGCGCATCGGATCCAGCGAACACTGGCTGTTGTTCATGCGCCAGTTGCCGTAATCCAGCAAATCATTCAGTTCCGCATGGGTCAGCGGCGTCGGGGTCACGCTCGCCTGAGCCACCTCTTTCAATGCGGGCGCAGGCGGGACGCTAAGCGGCGGGCCATCGCCCTTTTTAATCCACGCCGTTTCGCTGCCGACGCGTTTTTGCAGCGAATCAATGAACAGCAGCGAGGCTTTCAGCCCCACCAGCGAAATCATCCCTTTGCTGCCCTGCAAGGTAATGGCCTGCCCTTCCTGAATGGTTTGCAGAAAACGGGCGATGGTTTCGCTGTCACTGGTTATCAGATGCCAGGGTGTGATTTGCCAGCGCGCTCCGGCCAGCGTTAACGGTTGTTCGTCAAGCTGCAGGCGGCCAGCGATGGGCGGCTCTTTGGCCGCAGGCAGATCAAGCCCGCCCAGATCGATACGCAGCGTCGCATCGGTTCGCGCACCGGCGCTACGCTCTAATGTCATGACCAGGCCATTGTGTTCGCCGGTGTTACGCGCAACGCAGAAATTCTGGTTATTGCAGGTCACCTGCCAGTCGGAAAAAGATTGTTGTGCAGGCGCAGCCCACAGCAACGGCGCAGAGAAAAGCCCGAACAGCAGAGTGAAAACGCCGCGATAACGCATGAATGGTACAACCCCGGAAGAAGAGACGCAGAACCTGCGTATCTTCTATCTCCGGCTTCGCTTGCTCAATCGGATTTATCGGATAGCTTCATCTGAAACTGCCCGCTATTAACCCTTTAAAATTCAGTCCATTAACCCGGATAATTTCAGGTACTGCAATAAAATCACCGCCTTGCCATCGCGAATCTCGCCGCTGGCGACCATTTCCAGCGCCTGGCTGAACGGAAATTCCAGCACTTCAATATCTTCATCTTCCACGCCGCCGCCATTATTGACCCGCTGCGCATCGCCATATTCAGCAATAAAAAAGTGTACCAGCTCAGTCACGCCGCCCGGCGACATATAGAGTTCGAAGACTTTACGCACCCCGCCGACCTGGTAACCGGTCTCTTCAATCGCCTCTTTGCGGATACAGACTTCCGGTTCATCGTCATCCAGCAAACCGGCGCAGCTCTCAATCAGACGACCATCCTCATTGCCGTTTACCCAGGTCGCAACNCGGAACTGGCGGATCAGCAGGACGCTTTTTTTATCGCGGTTATACAGNAGGATCGTTGCGCCGTTGCCCCGGTCATAAACTTCGCGTTTATGGCGGATGACTTCGCCGTTGCTACGGGTCAGTTCATAGGTGATATTGCGCAGAACAAAGTAGTTCTCAGAAAGGATTTTATCTTTGATGACATTAATTTTCAGTGACATACAGGCTCCAGGGCACTAACACTTAGCGTTATAGTATGCCGAAGAGCCTGTTTTGTCGCGCCGGGTGTTAATGCTTATCCGGCGTTTTTACCCCTAACCAGTCCAGCATGCCTTGTGCAGCATGACGCCCTTCCGCCATAGCCGTCACCACCAAATCGGCACCTCGTACCGCATCGCCACCGGCGAAAATTTTCGGATTGCTGGTCTGGTAACGGTACGGGCTGTTAACGCTGGCGGCAATGCGTCCCCACTCATCCATGCGCACACCCTGACGCTCCAGCCACGGCATGGAATGTGGGTTAAAGCCAAACGCCATGATCACCGCATCGGCAGGCATGACAAACTCGCTGCCCGCAATCGGCACCGGGCGACGACGCCCTTTGGCATCCGGTTCGCCCAGTTGCGTCCGCAGCAGACGAATGCCGCAAACCTTGCCGCTTTCATCCAGCTCCACGTTCACGGGTTGCACATTAAATTCGAATTCCGCCCCCTCATCGCGGGCGTTTTTCACCTCTTTTTTCGAACCGGGCATATTGGCTTCGTCGCGCCGATACGCGCAGGTCACTTTGCTCGCCCCGTGGCGCAACGCCGTGCGCACGCAGTCCATCGCCGTATCGCCGCCGCCCAGCACCACCACATTCAGGCCTTCGGTATTGATAAACGGCTCTTGCGCAATTTCCGGCAGCCCCATCAGTTGTTTCGTATTGGCGATCAAAAACGGCAGCGCATCATACACGCCAGGTGCATCGTCGTTCGGCAAATTGGCCTGCATTGAACGGTACGTACCCACGCCGATAAACACCGCGTCGTAATCACTCAGCAGCGTATCCAGCGCGATATCCTTGCCGATCTCGCAGTTCAGCTCGAAACGGATGCCCATCGCGCTGAAGATTTCCCGGCGGCGCGCCAGCAGCGATTTATCCAGCTTGAAGGAGGGAATACCAAAAGTCAGCAGACCGCCGATTTCGGGGTGACGGTCAAAGACGGTCGCGCTGACGCCATGACGCGCCAGCACATCCGCGCAGGCCAGCCCGGCAGGACCGGCACCGATAATAGCGATGCGTTTATCCACTGCCTGCACCTGCCCTAAATCTGGTCGCCAGCCCTGCGCCAGCGCCCGATCGGAAATGTAACGCTCGATATTGCCGATGGTCACCGCGCCGTACTCATCGCGCACCGTGCAGGCGCCTTCACATAAACGATCCTGCGGGCAGACGCGCCCGGTGATCTCCGGCAGGCAGTTAGTTTGATGGGAAAGCTCAACGGCGGAGGCAATATCGCCCTCTTTCACCCGCGCAACCCACTGCGGAATATGGTTGTGCAGCGGACAGGTCCATTCGCAGATGCTGTGTTCACCGCAGCCCAGACAACGTTGCGCTTCACGCTGCGCCTGGTCAGCGCGAAACGGCAGATAGATTTCATCAAAACCGCACTTGCGTGCCGCCAGTGGCAGTTTATCCGGCTCTCCGCGCGCGGGCGTTTTACGCATCTGCAGCACCTTGCGATCGTCAAACGCAGAAGTCTGCGCTGCAACACTGTGCCACAGCTGAGCTTCATGGCCTGCAGTACGCAGACGACGTGTTTTTGCCAGATTCGCCAGCACGTCGCTATTAACCAGTTGCAGCGCGTCTGCCGGACAATTTTGCACACAGGCCGGACCTTCAGCGCGACCCGCGCAGAGATCGCATTTGTGCGCTGTCGCTTTTACCTGGCCTTCGCCAACGGGGGTAACAAGCACTTGCATGGTGCCGAATGGACAGGCGACAACGCAGGATTTGCAGCCAATACATTTCTGCTGGTTAACCTGTACGGAATCATCAACGCGGCTAATGGCGCCGTTCGGGCAACTGCGGGCACAGGGCGCAGCTTCACAATGATGACAGGTCACCGCGCTGCGCTGCTGTTGATTTTTAATAACTGTAATTCGCGGATGAAATTGTTCGGGGCTTAATACATGTAGCTCATTGTTATGCGCCATCACGCAGGCAACTTCACAGGCACGACATCCTATACATTGTTGGCTGTTCGCCATAATAAAACGATTCATGGCAACCTTCTTTTTATTTAATTTGTTTAACCCTGGTTTTAATCAGGCATT
>Ga0058691_1000727_pt1 | contig 20446 bp, 12 predicted proteins | sample AgamicAtPrz_FD_55051 | JGI IMG/M metagenome (GOLD analysis project Ga0058691, IMG submission 55051) | Agave microbial communities from Guanajuato, Mexico - At.P.rz | ecosystem: Host-associated > Plants > Phyllosphere > Phylloplane/Leaf | place: Guanajuato, Mexico | collected 2012-05-28
ACTACGTACGCTTCCAACCGGGCGCGAAGGACGGTTTCTCCCGCTATGTCTTCGCCCTGATCGGCCTGGACGACTCAGCACTACGCGGCGCTACGCCGCTACCCTGGAGCCGCTTGCTCAGTTTCGTGGGAATGATCGCCAGCCGCAGCCGCTCCCCCGGCATGGTAGCCGGCATGATCGCGCATTGCTTCGACCTCCAGCAGGTCGCCATCCGCGAATTCGAAAAGCGCACCGTCTCGATTCCCACTTCCCAACGCAACTGCCTGGGGGCCAGAAACTACCAACTCGGCAACAACTTCCTGGTTGGCGACAGCATCGAGTCACGCAGCAGCAAGTTCACCATTGTGATCGCAGGCCTGGATCAGCAACAGTTCCGCCAATTCCTGCCCAGCGGTGACAACTACCAGAGGCTGGCGCGGCTGGTGGAATTCCTGCTCCGTGATGTCGGGGCCTATGACCTGGAGTTACGCATGTGCGCCGAGCAAGCCCCACCCTTCAGCCTACGGGCCGAGCAAGGCACCCACCTCGGTTGGACAAGCTTCATCGCCAACCGCAATGACCCCACACCTCCCCCTGTTCGCATCACGGTACGCACATGAGTACAAATGTTCTCTCCCCCAGCGTCACGCTCACCGTCCTCAACCCGGAAAAACTCTTGCACGGCAGCGAACCGCGGCATCGCTTCGATCGGGCTGGCGGCTCCATCGGCAGTCAAGGAGCTTGGCGCCTGCATGATCGGGGCGTTCGCATCCTGCCGGTGCACTGCGAAATCGGCTGGCATGAAGGCCATTTCTGCATCATTGACCACAGCGGCAAGAGTTTCATGAATGGCAGTGACACCCAGTTGCTTTCGGGCACGCCTGTCCGCCTCAGGCACAACGACAGACTGCAGATGGGTGACTATCAGATTGCCATACACCTGGGCGAGGACGAGGAAGAGCCGCAGCCGCATACCCGCAGGGACCCGCTCTCCGAGGTGAGGGTTGATCAGCAGATGTGCCCGCTGCAGGTACTTGGCGTACCGATAACGGATATCGCCGGATTTTTCCGGGCCTCAATGCCTGGTCCCGTGGATGAGCTTGATCCGTTGGCGTATCTGGACAGGGCCGCACAAGCCCGGGTTGACCCGGCCATAGTCGAAATCTTCGGCAAGGAGGTGCAATGAACAAGCCTGTAGGTTTGCTACTGGCCTGCCTGGCGATAAGTGGTTGTACTTCGATCAGCAAGATCTACCAGGTGGCGATGGATCCGGCTTTGCCAGTCGGTGGCCCCAACAATGACATCAGCCACCTGGCGCTGAGCCTCTACGCCGCAGACCCGCCTGCGCCTGTCAGCCTCGAACCGACAGATTCAGGCGAGCAAATACCGGTGCATGGCCACCCGGAACAGCTGGCGGCCAACCTCAGCGCCACAAGTCCTGTCGAGCTGACTGACAAGCTGAGCTCACTGGCGGAGCAGCTGCACCGCAACTACCCCACTTCTGTCGAGGGCGAGCAAGCCATCGTCGGGCCGAAGGCGCCTGCGGCATTGGCCAGTTACGCAACGCCCCAAACTGCTTTACCTGAGGAACTCGACCTGCAACCACAACACCAAGCCCCGTCATCCATCGTTTTCAAGGTACTTCAACTCCGGGACGATTCCTTGTTGCTGGATGCCACTTATGAGCAAGTCGAAGAAGACCTGGATAAAGCACTGGGCACCACGCTGATCAGCGTCGATGACTACCGTCTGACCCCTGGCCAGTTCAAGTTCATCGAACACGAAGAAATCAACGAGCGCACCCGCTACATCGCCGTCGTTGCTCGCCTGGGCGATAACCCCAAGGGCCGCTGGAAAGATGCAGTCCGCATCCAGGCACGCGGTTACAACCATACCGTACACGTTCACTTCGAGAACAACGCCGTTGAACTCAGGCAAGACAGTGAATACCGCCGTGACAAATGATCCGTCCAATAAAAAAAGCATCCTGTGAAGGCCGGACCAGGCACCGGAACAAACAGACAACGAATCCCGACCCAGGCCACTGGTATCGGGATTCTTGGGTGGCCTGCGCCGTGCCCTATCGCCCGGCCACCTCGCTGGCCGGTCTGTCACGCAACAACCGCTGCGGCAGGGCGAACCCTGCAAAGAGCGGGCGGGTGAAGGGGTTGTTTGCGCCCGTGGTGTGAACCTTGTAGCGCGCCGTATCGCCGGCAATCATGAAACCGAGATCGATACTGGTGGATGTACGGGCATTCAGCCCACCGCGGCTGAGCAGGCGGTAGAGCGACCAGGGGCCGTGATAGCCCAGGCTGACAGTGGTACCCGCAACCTGCACCAGGGTGACACGGCTATGCCCACTCTCCCCGGCAGGGCCCGGCCAGGTCATGCCGATCGGCTCCTTGGCCCGGTCCGCAAACGCATGCAGCTGCCCATCCAGGTCGAAGACACTGCCGCGCAAGCCACCGCTGATCGCCAGAGGCTCCAGGCCAAAGCTCACGTTCAATTCCCCGCGATTGTCGAAAAACGCGTTGCGTATGGCTTCAGCCTGCTTGAGCTGCACCATGACTTCGGGGCGGACCAGGTAACCTTCATCCGCACGGGAGTACAGCGCATCGAGGTTGTCTTCGAGAAACACCGCAAGGTACTGGTCCTGGAAGCGCTTGAGCTGGCCTTGCGGGCCAAAGAAGGCTTCAAAATCCTTGAGCGACACATCCGGCCCGGCCGGGTCGATGGGATAGCGTGAGGCCAGTCGCTCCTGGTAGACGCTGTAAACCTCGGCATCCCAACGCTGCTCCAGCTCCCGTAACGCCATGACCATCAGCACCTGCGAAGTCTGCTCCGCCAGCTGGCGAACATGCCGATTGAGGGGTTCCGGCAGGCCCGTGGCAATGCGCTGAAGGTTGCGAATGGGGTCGGGCGCCGTTTCCGAAAAACGGCTCAACACTAGCGCCAGGGCGGCCTTGCCCCGGTCAGGGCTGTCCTGCACCGCCTTCAGGTAGTCGTGTACAGCGCTGATCGCCTGGAGTGTTTCGTCATGGTAGGACGGTTTGTCACCCCGCACGTCGAGCATCCCCGAAAGCCCCGCGAAAGACCGATAGATGCCCATGGCCTGCATGCGAACCTGCGGATCGGCGTTCGATTCCTTCTCGCTGTCCGCGGCCTGCGGATAGATCAGCGTATTGCTGCGCACGGTTTCCAGCAGCCGGCGTATCGGCGCTGCCGGGCCGCTGACTTGTTCCAGAACACCCAAGGCATGCGCAAGATCGCTGAATTCGGCAACCGAAAACTGGTTCAGCACACGCCGCCAACTGTCGATGTAGTCGGCGCTATACAGGGCTCGCAGACGCTCCGCCAGGGCCTGGCGGTCCATGTCGGAGTAGTCGAGGCTACGCCGCTCCCCTAGCACCCACTGGTCGACCAGGGCGAGGTCGGCCACGTTCTGGCTATGCTGGTCGAAATAGTCGCGAAAGCCCGTCGCCGTCAGCAAAGGTGGCAGGGACAAATTGGCGTCTACGGCCGCCTGGTGATCGCGCTCGGCCAGTGGCCTGTAGACGATATCGAACGCTGGGCCGATCTCGTTGCGCAAATCCAGCTCACCGTGCAATTGCTCCCGAGCCTGCTGCCTCAAGCCGATGTAGACACGCTCGGCCAGCGGCAGCTTGCGCAGCTGCTGCTGCGCTTGGGCAACGACTTTCCGATACTCCGGCAGCTCGACATCTGCGTAGGCCAAAGCGTACCTGAGGTGGCGCATCAGCGCGGCCTGCAGCTGGCCCTGGCCCGGATACGCCCTTTGCCACTCGCGAGCCATCCATTGCTCGACCATCTCCGCCCGACGATTACCACGATCCTCGATCATGCGATACACGCGCAATGCCGCCAACTGCTCGTCGCTACCGGGGGCAGCTTGCATGACAGACGCTGCCACGCCGCCCGCAATCACCGGTAGAAAGCGCTGGGCCAGGGCACTCAGGTACGCCTGGTCCACTTGCGGGCCAATGGCTTTGCCCTGGTACAGCCCCATATCCGTGAACACGCTCCAACCAGAGCGATAATCGCCGTACAGGCTCACGGCATCACGGATCTCATTCAACGGCAGCAGCAGGCTGCGCCCGGTCAAATCATCCTTGGCGTCCGTGCTGGTGTTGCTGAACGCAAGGCTTTTCTCCAGCACCTGCTCCGCCTTGTCACGGTTGACGCTGTAGAAGTACGCCCAACCACCGGCCATGGCCAACCCGCACACACTCGCCGCCACGGCGCCGCCCTTCAACAGGCGGCCCTTGCGCCGGGCGACCTTGCGGTTGTCGCCCGCCAGGCCGGCCTCGGGGTAGACCACGCGTTGCAACAGCCGCTGCGCGAAATACACCACGGAGGTGCCTTGCGGCTTGGTCGACAAAGCCGGGGCAGCGAAGGCAAAGGCGCGGGCAGAAGCATCCGCCAGCAGGTTGCGCACTTCGCCTCGCTGGTAGACCGAGGAAAAGTACAGGCCACGCACCAGGGGTGGGCTGCTGTAGCGGTCACTGACCAGTACATCACCAAGGAAATTCAGCAACATCTCCTGCGCCCCGCTCAGCTCCCGAAGCAGCGAGCAGGCGCTCTTGCCCGTGCTGCCAGGCGCTTCCACGGTAGCGCTCATCAGATGCCTGCCGAGGCGCCCCAGGAAGCCCTGATAGGCTCCCTCCAGCTCCTGCAGCCAGGCATCGAAGTCCTTTACCGAACCCAGCGTGAAGGTAAAGCCCTGCACCTCTTCCCGCTCACGGGCCGGGAGCGCGGCGAACAGTTCCTCGAAACCGTCCAGCAAGTCGAACTTGCTCATCACCACGTACAGCGGCAAGCGCGTACCCAGCTCACCGCCCAGCTCCGTCAGGCGCGCGCGCAGCATCAAGGCCAGGTCACGTCGCGCCTTCGCCGATCGCCCGAACAGGTTGACCATATCCACCAGCAAGACCACGCCATTGAGTGGCCGTCGGCTGCGGTTCTGGGCAAGCCAGCCAATCATGTGCCGCCACAGGCGTCGCTCGACGCCAGCCGGCAGGCCTGTGGGCTCGGCCAGCTCTCTCCCTTTCAGTGCCGCCTCCTGCACAACTGGCAGGGTGTTGTTTTCGCCCCCCTCCTCCTTGATGGGCTTGACCACATACGCCGGGCGCTCAGGCTGGCTGATGAACTCGCCCGGCGGATCGATCAGCACCGCGTCGTCACCTACCCACCAGTCGATGCCAAAAGCCAGGTCCGGATCCGTACTGGCCCGCTGGGTGGCGCCATCGGTGCGGGCGAGTGCAAAACGCTGATCCGAACGGCTGACGAAGCTCGACTTGCCCGCATTCTGTTCGCCAAGGATGAGGTACCACGGCACATCGTAACGGTGCCCGCGGCCACCCTGGCTGTCGCGCAAGCGGGCCAGGCTGCTGTCGAGGGAGCGCTGCTGGGCCTGCAGATACACCAGGCTCGGGTCTTCCACCTCGCGCCGCTGCCGTTTCTGTTCGCGTACGATCGAGCGGTTGCGCCGATGCACCCACGCGCTCCATGCCAGCAATGGCAGCATCACCAGCAGCACGGTTGCCGCAATCCGCACCGGCAGGTCAACCAACGGGTGCTGCTCATGCCACCGCCATTCAGGCCCCAACCACCATAGCCAGACCACTGCGGCAGCAACGCCGAGCAGTACCACACCAACAACTACCGGCATTGCCTGACGCTGCACCAGCAATACACCGCGCAGCAGACTGACCTTGTTCACTTTCATAGCGGCAAACCTTACCGACTGTATATCTGAATGATTTAAGGCACCTCACAGTGCACACTGGCAAAAACAGTAGCAGCATTGAAAAACACTATTCAATGATATCAAGCAAGAAATACCAGCTAACACTTTTCTTGCAGACGCCGGCGACTTACCTGAATTATGAAATAAAAAGCACTTGCTTCAGGAAAGTTAACAGCCCAGCAACTTGTGGGAACTTTCCTACAAATAAGCCATGCGCACTTTTCATCAACCCCGGCACATGCCACCAGATAGAGCGTCCAACGCGATAAACATGAAGTTCAAAGATTGGTTCATGCAGGAGCAGCAGACCCTAAGGGAATTGGGTGACGACTTTGTCGAGGACGACCCGCGTCTGGCGCCTGTCCTCGGTCGCACCGCCTCGGACCCGGCCAGCGAGTACCTGATGGAACACTTCGCCTTCCTGACCGCTCGCCTGGTCATGAAGATCGAAGACCATCTGCCCGAGCTGACCCACCCGTTGCTGCAGCTGCTCTACCCCAATTTTCTGCGCCCGCTGCCGAGCATGACACTGATGCAGTTCCAGCCTGTCGACCACGCGCTGAGCGAGACCCAGGTGCTGCCCAAGGGCACCCCTGTGTTCAGCCGAGCCGTTGACGGCGTGAGCTGCGAGTTCCGCACCTGCGCGGACCTGGCTATCGCGCCGCTGGAAATTCGCAGCATCACCACGCAACCCAGTGCCGAAGCACCGGTAGTGCGCATCGACCTGGGCGCCTTGTCCGAGCAGCCGCTGCGGCAGATGAAGTGCGACCAGCTGCGATTTCATCTGGCTGGCAGTAAACGCAATGCGCTCACCCTCTACCAGTGGCTGGCGCAGCACCTGAGCAAGCTTGATCTGCATATCGGCCAGCACCGCTTTGCGCTACCACCCTCAGTGGCCTTCGTCGGTTTCGAGGCAAATGAAGCGCTGCTGCCCAGCCCCGGCGAGCAGATGGATGGCTACCGCATCCTGCACGAATTCTTCTGCTTCCCGGAGCGCTTTCATGGGTTTCGCATTGACGGGCTCGGCAGCTACTGGCCTGACGAGGCCGCCGCTCATATCCAGCTGGAGTTCGGTTTCAGTGCGCCCCTCCCTTCCGACATACAGATCGACCAGACAACGATCCTGCTCAACTGCATCCCTGCCATCAACCTGTTCAGTTGTACGGCAGAGCCCATCCTGTTGAATGGGCAGGCACTGTGTGAAACCGTGCGAATGGGGCGCCAGGGCGGCAAGAAAGGTGAAATTTTCAGCGTTGATCGAGTCAGCAGCCAACGTCAGAAATCCAACGACCATGTACAGGATTTCAAACCCTTCGAGGCGCTGGACCGCGACTTCCCGTTGGCCGAGCCGACGCCCGCCCGCTACTACAAGCTGGACATCGAGCAGGAACCCGTCAATGACAAGGTGCAACACAGGATACGCCTGGTGCATCACAACCTTGCGCCCTACCTTGGCCTGCACGAAGAACTGAACATCGACCTTACCTGCAGCAACGGGCCCCTTGCGCAGCAGCTCAGGGTTGGCGAAGTCGATGTGACCACCCAGGACACCCCCTCGTTCGTCACCTATCGCAACCTCACCCGCCCCACCCGCAGCTACCCGCCGATGCTGCAGAGCGGTGGCCAAGGTGAGCGCCACTGGGCGCTGGTCTCCAACCTTGCGCTGAACAACCTGTCGCTGTCTTCTCCTGCAACCCTTGCCGCGGTACTGCGGGTTTACGACTTTGTCGCCGCCCATGACCTGCAGCAGGAGCGCAATACCACCCAGCGCCTCGACGCCATCAGACAAGTGGACAACGAGCCCTGCGATTGGCTGGTCAAGGGCGTGCCGGTTCGGGGCATGCGCACCACCCTGCACATCGACCCTGCCGGCTTCGAATGCGAGGGTGAGGTGCAGCTGTTCGGCAACGTGCTGTCCCACTTCATGACGTTGTACGCCAACAGCAACTCATTCCATCAACTGCAGATCATCAACACCGCCAACGCAACCCGCCAGCTATGGCCCGCCCGGACCGGGCGGCAGCCGGTGATGTGACCAGGAGGTCCGAGCATGAACAACGCGCCCGAGAAAGACTTCGAGAACACCCGGGTAGACGCCCGCACCGCTCCCCCACTCAGCGAACTGTTCCCTCATGTCGACGCGCTGGGGTTCGACACCCGCTCGAACACCACATTCCCCCTCTTCGACATCGCCTCTCCCCTGTTCGGCCTGGTCATCCGCCTGGAAGGCACCGAACACTATGACCACGTCGAGCAGTTGCATGCCCACGTCAAGAACATGATCCACGGCATGGTCGAGCAGGTACGCCAGCTTGAACACTGCGACGAAGGCGACCGCGTGGTGTTTTCCTACTGCTTGTGTTGCGTGGTCGATGAAGCCGTGATGACCACCTCCTGGGGGCGCGACTCGTCCTGGAAGGCCCAGTCCTTGCTCAGCGCCATCCATCAGGAAACCTGGGGTGGCGAGAAATTCTTCAGCGTGCTCGAACGCTTGCTGGACGCCCCCGAACAGCGCTACGACCTGTTTGTGTTCCTGTTCTGGTGCCTGGCACTGGGCTACCGCGGCAAGTACGCCAACCAGACCAATGGCGATGAGCAACTGGCCGCCTGGCTCAAGCGGGTCCATGACCGGATCGTTGAACTGCATGGCCCCGAAGCCGAATCGCAACCCCTGACCGACCCTCTGGCCCATGTCGCGCCCCGGCATTACCGCATGAACCGTCAACTGCCCTGGTGGACGCCCTGGGGCGTGATGGGCGTGTTCTGCACAGGCCTGTATTTCTACTTCGCCACCAAACTTGACGGCATTACCCAGCAAGTACTGGCATCACTGCAGGCGATGCTGCAGCCATGAACTCGACAACGTCGAACTGACATGACGCAACAGTCACTGTGCCGATGGGCGCAGCAAGTAAAACTTTGCCCGAAACAAGATAGATCCTGCATTTAGCGAAACTTCCTACAAATTTTTAGGAAGCAACTTTCACGACCAGGAACGGATTCCTCATTACGGTCGTGAGCACAACTAATGCCTCGCGTCCTAGGACGCGTCCGGTTTCATGAACCTGCCCGATGGGACGAACCGCAGGAGTACCCATGAGCAACTTGAATGATGTGCGCTTTACCTTCAGCACCCCAGCCGACGAAGCCATTCAGTTTGATGTCGTGTCATTCGAGCTGACCGAAGGCGTCAGCCAGTTGTATCGCCTGGAAGTCGAACTGGTGAGTTTCGCCGACGATGCCGACTTCGCCACCCTGCTCGACCACCCCGCGCTGCTGACCATCTGGCAGCAGGAGCAACCGGTGCGTCACGTGCATGGCCTGATCAGCAGCTTCGAACAGGGCAAGACCGGCCACCGCCGCACCCGCTACCGCGCCATTGTCGAACCGCAGCTAGCCCGCGCCGGCCTGCAGTCGGACTGGCGCATCTTCCAGCACCGCCCCGTGCCGCAGTTGCTCGAAGAACTGTTCCGCGAGCGCCGATGGGGAACGCTGACCCAGTACCTGGTCAACCCGCACCAGACGCGTGAGTTCTGCGTACAGGCCGGTGATCTGGACCTAGATTTCTTCTGGCGGCTATCGGCAGAAGAAGGCCTGATCTCGGTCTTCGAGCACAGCCAAGGCAGCCATGGCGTGGTCCAGGCGGACCAGATCAGCCAGTTCGGCAGCCTGGAAGGCGACCCGGTGTTGTACGTGGCCAACCGGGGTGGCACGGCGCGCCAGCCCTGCCTGCATGACTTCCGCTATCGCGAACAGGTACGCACCAGTATCCAGGTCCAGCGCGACTACACCTTCACCCACCCGCGTTACAACCTGGAACACACCCTGTACCCCAGGGACATGGGCAACCAGGGCAACGAGTACGAGCGCTACGACTACCCCGGCCGCTACAAGCACGACAACGCCGGCAAGCCGTTTACCCAGACCCGTATCAACGCCTTGTTCGGCGATGCCCGGGTGGCCCAGGTCAAAGGCGACGACGCGCGCCTGCAGCCGGGCATCGCCTTCCAGCTGGCCGGCCATGCCCGTGAGGACCTGAACATCCTCTGGCGGCCGATGCAGATCACGCACAAGGGGCAGCAGTTCACAGCGCTGGAAGAGGATGCTGCCGAAGCCGAAGTCGGCACCTCCTACACCCTCACCGCCACCTTGATTCCAGCCCGGGCCGAATGGCATGCCCCTGCGTGCCCCAAGCCCGTGATCGACGGCCCGCAGATGGCCAAGGTGGTCGGCCCGCCCGGCGAGGAAATCTACTGCGACGAGCACGGCCGCGTGCGCGTGCAGTTCCCCTGGGACCGCCTGGGCCAGGACGACGACAAGAGCTCGTGCTGGGTGCGGGTGACCCAGGCCTGGGCCGGTGCCACCTGGGGCCATATGGCCATACCCCGCATTGGCCAGGAAGTGGTGGTCAGTTTCCTCGACGGCGACCCTGACCAACCGATGATCACCGGGCGTAGCTACCACATCGTCAACCGCCCGCCGTATCGCCTACCCGAGTTCAAGGCGTTGAGCCCGATCCGCAGCAAGGAGCACCACGGCAAGCGGCATAACGAACTACGCCTGGACGACACCACCGGGCAGATCAGCGCGGCGCTGATGAGTGACCACGACCACACCGCGCTGCACCTGGGTTACCTGACCCATCCGCGTCACTTCGGTGGCCAGCCCCGTGGGCAAGGTTTCGAGCTGCGCACCGATACCCACGGGGTGATCCGCGCAGGCGGCGGCCTGCTGCTGACCACCGAACTGCGCGCCCGCGCCGTCCAGCACCACACCGACCTGGCCGAAACCGCCGAACGCCTGCAGACCGCACAGCAGTACCACACCACCTTCGCCAGGGTCGCCCGCGACCACCTGGCCCAGGAAGGTGGCGATCAGGATGAGGTCGGTGAAGCGCTCAAGGCACAGCACGACGCCATCTGCGGCTACGGCGGCAACCCTGAAGCCAACCGGTTTCCGGAACTGGCCGACCCGCAGCTGGTGCTCGCCAGCCCGACCGGCATCGCGACCACCACCCCGGAATCCACCCACATCGCCAGCGGCGAACACCTGGGCCTGAGCACGGGTGGCCACACCAGCCTGGCCATCGGCAAGCGCCTGCTGATCAGTGCCAGCCGAGGGGTACGCCAGTTCGTCCAGAGCATGGGCTGGCGACTGGTCGCGGCCACCGGCGACATCGACCTGAAGGCGCTCAAGGACAACATCAACCTGCTGGCCAAGCTCAAGGTCAGCGTCACCGCCGAACGCATCACCCTCAGCGCCAAGGAGGAACTGGTCATCCAGGGGGGCGGCAGCAGTACCACCTACACCGCAGGGGGAATCCTGCATGCCACCGCTGGCCAGTACACCGCGCACGCGACTGACTTCATCTACAAAGGTGCACAAAGCCAGACGGCCACGTTCCCGGACGCTCCCAAAACCGACAAAGGCAACCTCGACCTATTCCGCAACTACGCCAACAACCGCCCCTTGAAAGGCTCCGGGTACCAGGTAGAGGACGCGCTGGGCCAGGTGCTCAAAGGCACGCTGGACGAACAAGGATTTGCGGCGGTAGCAGCTGTAAGCCCGGGCCCCACAGCCGTTGATTTCGAGAAAGACCCAGCCGACCCATGGGTAGCCGGCAGCTATTTCGGCAACCTGAGAAAGGACTTTTCAGGCCCGGCTGCAGCGCTGACGCTACCTTCCGCCCTGCAGGGCACCGAAAACCTCGCGAAGCATGCGGCACAAGCGTTCAAGGCCCCGCTCGACGCCATCGCCCCCTCGGCCCCTCCCCCTTCCCGGCTCGGCACTGCCAGTGCCTTGGCTACCTCACTCGTCCGGGAAGGGAATTGAAACGATGACCCCACAAGAAAAGAAAGAAATCGAAGAACGCGAAATCGCACTGGTCCCGTTGAACAACCTGGTCGCCCAGGACATCGGCCAAGGTGAAGCCACGGTAAACGCCTGGCTGCTGGAACTCAGCGGCAACACCATAGACCTGGCCACCGTCAAGGCCTGGGCCGGTGCAGTGCCGGTGGTGGGCAACATCGTCGCCTTGTTCGACGCCTTGGGCGACATCATCCATCTGGCCAAGACCGGCTCGAATGACCCGCTGGACTGGGTCAGCCTGGGCATCAACCTGATCGGCGTAGTACCCGTCCCGCCGACCATGGCCGCCGCACGGATGACGTTGCGCCCGGTGCTGTTCCTGGCCCGACAGCAACTGAAGAAAAACAAAGGTGACTTCGCCCAAGCCGTCATGAACATCATGGTCGGCCACCTCAGTGCCATGCTGATGGGCGAAATCGAAACCTTCGTCGAGCGGGCCGAAACCGAACTGCCTGGCATCTTGAACAATGCCGCCAACACCGGCTTCCAGACACTCAACAGCCTGGCGGATGCCATCGAGCGCATCGCCAAGGGCGAGATCGACACCACCCAGCAGCGCAAGGCGATCATCAACAGCGCCCAGGCAATCTACGCCCCCATCGAAGAGCCGTCCCTCTGGGACCTGCTGACCCGGGCCGAAGCGGTCATCAGCGCCACCGCTGGTGCGGTTCAGTACGGCGCGACCGAGGGGTACAAAGCTGCAGCGAGCAACACTGGCTGGGTCTTGAAGCTCGTCCAGCCACACTCCAATGTGCTCAGGGGCCTGGCCCAGCTGATCCGGCAGATGCTGACCGCCCTGGCCGACCCCGCCACGCAAAACAGCATTGCCTGGCTCCTCGCCCAGCTCAATGCAGGCCTGCGCAAGCGCAAACCCGCGCGCCGGGTGTCGGCCAATACCCCGGCGCACGGCTCGGGTGTGGCAAAGGACAAGGGCACCGAAAGCCGCGTGGAAGCCACCCGCAACGAGGCCCGACCTAAAAACGACCCACGCTGCGACCTGAACGGCACCTGCCCCGGCACCAGCAAGAGCATCAGCTATGCACGCGGTACCGAAACCCTGGTGCATGTCGACTTCAACCTGCCAGGCGTGTTTCCTGTCGCCTGGGCACGCACCTACCGTTCCAGCCTGGACGCCTACGATGACAGCGAGTTCGGTGCCCGCTGGATCACGCCATTCTCGATGCGCTTCGATGTGGTTGACGAGGGTGTGCTGTACCACGCCGACGATGGCCGCACCCACAGCTACGCCCTGCCCAAGGTTGGCAAGCCCCATTACGACCCGGTAGAGAAGACGGTACTCATCCGGGTCGACGACAACCACCTGAGCCTGGCCCACGGCCACCAGCGCCAGGAACACTACCAGCGCGTCGGCGATCACTTCCGCCTGGTCGGCATCATCCAGCGCGGCGGCGCGCGCATCGCGTTGCATTACGAGCACCAGCACGCCGGCAAGGCAGTGCTCTCCGACCTGGTCACCTACCAGGATGAAGACCAGCACCAGCATGTGCATACCCAGCTCGATGAGCATGGGCGCATCAAGGCACTCTGGCTGATGCAGGACGGCCGGCAAACGCGACAGCTGGCCAGCTACGACCACGACGACCAGGGCGACCTTCGCGCGGCACGCGATGAACATGGGGCGCAGTGGACCTACCAGTACCAGCACCACCTGGTCACGCGCTACACCGACCGCACCGGGCGGGGCACCAGCCTTGAATGGCAGGGCGAAGGCCCGGACGCGAAAGCCGTGCGCGAATGGGCCGATGACGGCAGCTTCGATACGCGCCTGAAATGGAACAAGCATATCCGCCTAACCACCGTCACAGATGCGCTTGGCCAGGAAACCCGCCACTACTACGACTACCTCGGCTACACCTACCGCATCATCTACCCGGACGGCAACGAAGAGTGGCTGTTCCGCGACGATGGCAAGAACGTCATCCAGCATGTGCATACCGACGGCAGTATCGACCGCTATGTCTACGACGAGCGCAGCAACTTGCTGCAGCACACCCGCCCCGATGGCTCCGCGGTGCACCACGCCTACGACGACCTCGACCAGCGCTTCAAGACCCGCGACGCCGAGGGCGGCCTGTGGAAGTACGACTACGACCAGCGCGGCAACATCATCGAAACGCTCGACCCGCTGGAGAACAAGACCCAGTACACCTACAACAGCGATAACCTGCCCATCGCCATCATCGACGCCAACGGTGGCGAGAAGAAGCTCGGTTACACCCGCGACGGCCAACTGGCCAGCTACACCGACTGCTCGGGCAAGACCACGCTGTGGAAGTACGACGGGCTCGGGCAACTGAGCAAAGCGATCAACGCAGCGGGGGAAACCACCGAGTATCACTACCAGGCCGGGCAACTGACCCGCCTGGTATACCCCGACAACACCCAGGACCGCTTCGAACACGATGCCGAAGGCCGCCTGCTCAGCTATACCGACGCGTTGAACCGTCGTACCGCCTGGGCCTACAACGAGGCCGGCCTGATTCACCAACGCCACAACCCCGACGACAGCACCCTCACCTACCACTGGAACAAGCTCGGCCAGTTGCTGCGGTTGCGCAACGAGAACAACAGCGAGGCCAGCTTCAAGTACGACCCGGCCGGGCGATTGATCATGGAGACCGGCTTCGACAAGCAGGTCACCGATTACCTCTACGATCAAAGCAGCAACCAGCCCACCCGCCGCATCGATGGCGACCGCATCACCCGCTTCGAATACGACGCCATGGGCCGCCTGGTGAAAAGCCATGCCGGCCAGCGCGGTGGCAAGGAGTGGGAAAGCGAAACCTTCGCCTACGACGGCAACGGCAACCTGCTACTTGCCGAGAACAAGGCCTGCAAGCTGCAGTGGTTCTACGACCTGGCGGGCAACAACACCCGCGAGCACCAGCACTTCAAGTACATGAAGGAAGCGAAGGTCGCTGTCTTCAAGCATGAGTACGACGCCCTCAACCTGCGTATCGCGACCACCCGCCCTGATGGCCACCGGGTCAGCTGGCTCACCTATGGCAGCGGCCACCTGCTAAGCCTCAAGCTCGACGAGCACGAACTGCTCAGCTACCAGCGCGACGACCTGCATCGGGAAATTGGCCGCGAGCAAGGCAACGGTCTGGTTCAACGCCAGACCTGGACCCCGAATGGCCAGTTGCAGCAGCAGACCCTGGCCCGACGCGGTGCCACCCGGCGCATCGCGGTGCGCGACTATCAATACGACCTCAGCGGCCAGCTCACCCGCGTGGATGACCTGACCCGTGGTGACACCTATTACCGCTACGACCCGGTCGGCCGCCTGCTGGAAGCGGGCAATTTCTACAAGAAAGAGCTCTTCGCCTTCGACCCGGCGAGCAACCTGCTCGACCCACAAGCCCCGCCCGGCCCCAACCCACATTCACCCCGCCGGATCAACGACAACGTACTGCGCAGCTACTGCAGCACGCAGTACCGCTATGACGAACGCGGCAACCTGGCGGAGCGCACCACGGGCAGCAAGAAAGGCCACTTTGACTGGGACCTCTACAACCGCCTGCGGCGGTACGAGGATGACCGACTGATTGTCACCTTTGCCTACGACGCGCTCGGGCGGCGGTTGTACAAGCACTCACGCGCCAAGTACCGCGACCGACCGCAGGCCGGCCCGGTGTGGAACCAGAATGCACGGCTGCAGCGGGATGAAGAGTTGGGTTGTGGGTACACCTGGTATGTGTGGGAAGGCGACACGCTGGCATTCGAGTGCCGGGACCGGGAAGGCAAAGGCCACACCACTCACTATGTGTTCGAGCCCGGGACCTTCGTGCCGGTGGCGCAGGCGGTGTCCAACCATGTTGTCGAGTTGTTGCGCCAACCGGTGTATGTGTTCCCGTATGACATCGACAAGGATCCGGTGTGGCTGCATAAGCCGATGCCGAAAGCGTTTGATGCGATGGCGTGGTACCAGTGCGATCAGCTAGGGACGCCGATGGAGTTGACCGGTGAAGATGGGGAGATTGCCTGGAGCGGGAGGTACAAGGCCTGGGGTTTGGCGGAGGAGCAGCGGAGTGACGGGGCGAAGTGGGCGGAGATTCGTAATCCGCTACGCTTTCAGGGGCAGTATTTCGATATCGAAACTGGTTTACATTACAACAGGTATCGGTACTACGACTCCGGCATTGGGCAGTTTATTGGGAAAGATCCAATCGGACTTGCCGGTGGCCTTAACCTCTACCAGTACGCCCCTAATCCAAACTCTTGGATCGATCCGCTGGGGTTAGCAAGAAAGAAATGTGACTGCGAATTCCCAGAAGGAAGCGTCGGCGAACTTAGAGCAGCGGGACAAAAAGACGCACATCACATAATACAAGATGCAGCTGTTAGAGAGCTGCCAGGATATAATACCAATCACGCACCAGGGGTTAAACTGGAGGGGCCATCCACAAAAATCGGCACACCTCATTATGCCGCAACTCAGGCGCAGAGACAGCCTGGCGGAGGCACATATGGTGCTGAAAGGCGAATTGGCTATAAATCATTGCGAGCTGCAGGCTACTCTCCTGAGGACTCGAGGCTTGAAGTGCTACGCGCAGACCAATATTTCGAAAGCATTGGGATAGACCTTAATACACCAACGCGGACTGTAGGCAACAGGAAAAAAACCAAATGAACGCAGAGCACAAATTAATCACTAAAAAATTGCACGACATCACCGAACTGCTTGCATCGGCGGACTATGAGTCATTATCAAATATGTGCCATGGAGTCAGACTCAATGCTAAAGAAATAGAAAATGCCATTGAAGAATACGGAGAAACACTGATACCAGTACCCTGGAGCGAACTAACATCTGCAATTATTATAGAAATTACAAACTCAATACCTAAGGCATGGTCCGTCACCTGCCCTCTATGGTCTAAAGCCGAAGGCAAATCGGACCTTACGTTAGAGCTCACAATGATCGCTACTCCCTCCGGAGAGTTGACTGTAGAGCTCGACAATATACATGTACTTTGACAAGCATCAAGCGGCTTTGCTTCTCGCGATAGCCGGATAGCACTTAGGGAATACGAGATAGTACTGATCTTTAAAAACTCACACATCGGTTAACAAAGTTTGGAAAACAAGGTCCATTACACTTACAACAGCGATAACCTGCCCATCGCTGTCATCGACGCCAACGGTGGCTCACCTGGTATGTGCGGGAAGGCGACACGCTGGCATTCGAAAACCTAGTATCTAAACAGAGCCCTCTAGAATTATCAGAGAACCATAAAATGACGAAAGATCCACTAATTTGGGGCACCATCAAATCTGAAGCTCAACGGTATCAGACCTTCAATGAACACAATGAGCTTGTCCCGGACCTGCCAAGCCAAGAAATAGCCATACGACTTTTAACGACCCTGCGGCTCTTCTTTCTAGAGGAAGGCCTACTAACTAAAACCATACTCGACCAGGAAAACAAATTTATCGACACCGAACTTCGAATGAGTGACTTCACGCAAGAAGGGATAGAACTCATAAAGTCAAAAGTTTCTTCTTGGGTGAGTTCACAGAGCGCAAGAAAAAACCCGCCAGACTTAAGAGCACTGCAAAAACACTTGAAGGAAATTAGATCAAGAAATAATCCGACCTGACGGTGCAACCATCATGAATAGAGCTGAAATTCTTGCCACGCTAGAAAACAAATCATCCTCGTTGACCTGTACGGTGCCCAGACAGGTCTACCATTGATACTTCTAGATAAGGCAATGCAGATATTGGAACAAAACGCAATTTCTTTGCCAGCACTGACTAAGTAATACAAAGGATTGCTACGGCAACACTCTACTCTGCCAGAAGCAACTACCTCTACATCTTTATCTCCGAAATTGCAAGAGAGTTGTACATCCAAATCAACCGCTCAAAAATCTTACGAACGTGTCGACATCGAGATTAGATCAGACAAGGCTTACACGGAGCAATGAAATGCACACAGACTATCTAACAAACCCAGAAAGCCACAAGCAACTAGAAGAGTATTTTTTTGAAATTTTCAACAACGAACTTCAGAAGCGGCGCTCTATAGCCAAAGACTTTACGAGCCCTCATTACAGCGCTCATTTTGCCGACGGCACTCCATTCATGGATGCAAATCCGATATTTTCAGCAAAGAACACAAGAACAGGAAACATCTTGAGAGTTGTCATCACTGAAGATGTCAGCGAATACGCTATAAACCACAACTCAATTGACGATTTCGAAGAGCTTTGTTTGATCATGAAGATTTCAGATATCAGCCTAGCGCAGCAGGACATTTCTTGATGGATCGCCGATCAAAAAGAATGACGACCTCAAAAAATTAAAAACCTAACCAACGACAACTACACCGATATTTTTTTGCTCATAAAAAAATAACCTGAAGCACTCTCCAGCAAGTGCCAAATTCATCCTGACGGAGTAAATATTTTCAGCGATAGAAACCCAAAAAAAGCCTAGCGAGCGCATTAGGAGAAACTACGAAATGCCCATAACGAAGCCGAATGCTATTAAAATCATGGACACTCAGAACATGTGCATTGGTAGCGTTGAGAACCCTGCTATAGCCGAGAAAGTCATTTCCGGGACATTTCTCCCAACTCAGCACTATAAAAAATATGAAAAATATTTTTCCGACCTAGAACAGACTGCAAATAAACAATTGCTTACACACGCAGATCAATTAGAGCGACAAATACAAGCACTCGCATTCTACGCAGCAACCTTGAGCAACAGAAAAATCAGCATTAAAAACCTGCAAATAATGGAAAATCAAATAGTATTCACCATTACCTATACAGAGGACGCCGAAGCTATTCAATACGCTGAATTTTTCTTAGTTCGATGACCTAAGACCGCCGGCCTGAATGTTAATGAGGATGGATAGATTATCTGCAACGCGAATTATATGGCCTTAGGATTAGCGGAGGAGAAACCCGCGACCAAACGAAGTTGGCGGAGATCCAGTACTCGCGGCATTTTCGATATCAACGACAGCAATAGAACCATTACTGTTCACCCAGTCAGAAGCGAGTAACCATGATTGCATTCGAATTTACACGCATAGATGAGTCTCTTTTTGCAAACGAATTCGACCAAGGCGATATTTCCCTCATCTCAGAAAATCTCTGCATAACCTCAAAACTGAACTCCAAACATTCAAACATGATATACCTCTCAATCATATCATTGATTGACGGACTAACCAGGAACAATAAATACTTTGAGTTTATCGCGGCCGACTCTTCATTTCGCATCAAATTTAAACAGCAACGGGAGACAATCTTAATAAACCATGAGGGAATCTTAAAAATCAAGGTAAACCGCTTTGAACTTCTCAAGGCTCTTGAAGACGGCGTAGAGCGTTTCCTTTCGAGTCCTAGAAACAGCATACCGATTTCCAGCGCAGTTTATTTAGACCTCTCAACAAGCAGAACACTACTTAACCAGAAAATAAATAATCACAGAAAGCTTTAGATCTGCTTCGCTCTATAAATTCAAAGCACAGCGACCACATCCAGCTTCGAGTCAGCTAGAGACATTTCTGGGCTTTTTATCCTGAGATAGGAGTGCAGATACCGCTCCCTGAATCGACCAAGAGAATTGAGCCATGCCCCCTAAAGTAAAATATTCAATCTCCGTATTTGACAAATATAGTGAAAAATATATTGGAGAGTTCGAATTTATCAACCATATTGAGGTAAACGAATTACGCTCAATACTCAGAATAGGGGAAGACCAAGATCAACTCTACGATGAATACCCTATTGATTTGCAAGCTGCAAAAAAAATCGAAAAGATGACGAATGGATTATTTGACCTTAGCAAGTTCGAGTACTTCCTTTCCTGTGAAAGAACGGACTAAGAATGAGCTTTCTTTGCGACGCAATAAGGCTATTTCAACGCCTAGAGCCAAGTACTCATAGACGCGGCACTACATCATGCTGCCTGCCGGGGGCCTAGCTCACCATCATGGATCATCACATGTATCGCTGATTCAGGAAGGCTCCTGATTACCAAGCCAACATCGCGGTAGATGGCACGGGCTGTGCCCGTGTTCGCGGGATCGCCCGCTCTCGTAGAACAACACATGACTTATTGGGTTTAGTGAGGTTCTGTAGGAGCAGCCTTGTGCTGCGAAGAGGCCGGTACAGACAATAGACAGGCTTTGTCAGTACCGGCCTCTTCGCAGCACAAGGCTGCTCCTACAAAGAGCGATATTTGTTCTCTGCGCGACAGCGCAGCCCAAAAGGGCTGGGCAATCTCCCACATTGCGCCCAACAGTTTCTCCCGCAGAGGCACGCACAAGCTTTCTAGCGCTTGACCAGTACCTCCGCTCAATCACGTCCGGCTTTCAGCCAACCGCACCAACGCACTACCGCCATGAACAAATCTTCATTTTGCTGGCGAGCGCCCTGATTGCGGGCGTGGCAGCCCTCTTCGCTTCTGCTGCCGCAGGCCGTCACCTTGAGGGGGCTCACTACCTTGCGTAGCATCACCGCCCCCCGGGGCCGCTGCGCGGCCCATTCGCGGGCACGCCCGCTCCCACAGGCGCGTGCCCAAGGCGCTCACACCTCACCCAGCCACACCATCAGCAGACAGAACCCCGATGCCGCAACCCATACCCCTCAAGGACCACGAAAAGGAAAAGCACCTGGTCAACCGCCGGCTTCTGGCCTGCGCCGCCCTGGTCTTCAGCCTGGTCGCCGTCCTGGTGGGCCGGCTCTACGTGCTGCAGGTGCTGCAGCACGACCAGCAGACCGCCGTATCGGAAAACAACCGCGTGCACGTGCTGCCCATCGCCCCCGAGCGCGGGCTGATCTACGACCG